>WNGQ01002351.1_pt1 | contig 36999 bp, 35 predicted proteins | sample 5407661 | NCBI WGS metagenome assembly WNGQ01 (sample SAMN13153382, study PRJNA577476) | soil metagenome | isolation source: 60 cm soil or saprolite under Garry oak tree replicate 2 | place: USA:California | collected 2016-06-15 | reverse complement strand
GGGTTCGTCGATTTCCATCGCGTAATCGTAGAAGAGTTCCTGGCCGGCTTCGATATGGCGCATCGCGTAGATGAAGATGCGGTCGCCTTGCTCGATGGCTTCGCAGTTTGGATCGCAGCAATGGTTGATCCAGCGCGCGTCGTTGCCGCCGATTTCCGGATTGATTACTTCGCCGCTTTCGAGGCCGAACAAGAATGTATGCGGATTGTTCTCGTCATCGGGAGCGTCCTCCCAGGGAACGCGTTGACCGGTGTATTCGATGATCCGGGCGCCCTTTGGGATTGGCTTCGTCGCGTACACTCCGCGGCCATGCACGCGCGACTCGCGGACCTCGATCCGTGGGGCTGGCTTTCGAGTTTTGGTTTTCTTCGGCATGGCCGCTCAGTAAGGAGCGTCTGAGATCAAAAGGCGATCCCGAATTTCATCTGTTAATCTAGTGTCATTCGGAATTTGAGGGAAGACTGTTTAGAAACTTGTTCTGTTTTTTTCAACGGCGGCACTGCAGCGCGATTCTAACGAAAAGTTTGGCCGCAGAACAGCGTATCTCAGATGGTTTCGGCTGCGTGCTTTCCCAGTTTTTTCAAAAGCCGCAGCAATGTAAGCCGCTCATTTTTTGAAAGGACGCTCACAGCAGTTTCCATCGCTGCGGCGTGCTCTCGAAACCCGCGAGTAATCAGGGCCCGTCCTTTCGCTGTCAATTCAACTTGGCGCACTCGGCGGTCGTCTGGGTGATCCTTGCGCGAAACGAGCCCTTTTTTGACCAGCCGATCGACAGCCACACTGATGGATCCCGGAGTGAGCCAGACCTTTGGGCCGACTGTATTCACCGGGAGCGGGCCCTTATGCAGGAGCGCTTCGAGGACGCGGAAATCAGAGTCGCCCAGATCTGTCCGCTTGATGCTCTCCTCCGCGTGCGGGAACAGCGCTTGGAAGGCTTTCATGAAAACGAGCCAGACATGCACGCCGGCGGTGTCCTGCCCTGGAGTAGTTCTTTTCCGTCTCATTTAAATTCCATCTTGACACAGATTGTATTGATGTCAATATACTTTATATCAAACAAACGAAACTAACATGAAAATTATTACTGTCATCGCTCGTTTCCTTCTTGGATTTATCTTTCTCGTCTTCGGACTGAACGGCTTCCTCCACTTCATTCCCGCGTCTCCGCCTTCGGGAACGGCTGGCCAGTTTGTCGGGGCGCTCTTTGTCTCCCATTATCTCGTCCCGATCTTTCTGCTCCAAATCATTTCGGCGGTCCTGCTCCTGGTTAATCGCTACGTCCCACTCGCGCTGACGCTACTCGCTCCGATCATCGTCAACATTCTGCTCATTCACATATTGATGCTTCCGAGCGGTCTGCCTTTGGCTCTCGTCGTGACGGTGCTGTGGATCGTTGTCTTCCTGAGCGTCCGCTCCGCGTTCGATGGGCTCTTGCAACAGCGCGTTCCGGCTCAGGGGCTGCGATAAGGAAGGTCACCAAGGAGGAATTTATGCTTAGAATTGCAATCATCATTGGAAGCACGCGGCCGGGTCGCAACGGCGAGGCCGTGGCCAAATGGGTTTACGAAATCGCACAAAAGCGTACCGACGCCGAGTTCGAGCTCGTTGACATCAAAGATTTCAACCTGCCGCTTCTCGACGAGCCGGTGCCGCCCATAATGGGCCAATACAGTAAGCCTCACACCAAAAAGTGGGCCGCCAAGATCGGTTCCTTCGACGGCTATGTCTTCGTCACGCCCGAGTATAATCATGGCATCTCCGGCGCGCTCAAGAATGCGATCGATTTCCTGTTCGCAGAGTGGAGCAACAAGGCGGCTGGCTTCGTTAGCTACGGTGGCGCCAGCGGCGCACGCGTCGAGCAGTTGCGTCTGGTGCTGGCGGAGGTGCAAATGGCCACTGTGCGCAACCAGGTCTTGGTCTCCATGTTTACCGACTTCGAAAACTTCAGCGTCTTCAAGCCAGATTCACGAAAAGAGACGTCGGTCGACGACATGCTGGACCAGCTCATCGCGTGGGGAGGCGCACTGAAGACACTCCGGAAATGAAAGGCAGAAGGAATAGACATGTTATCCAACAATAAAAAATTAATCGATGCCGCGGGAGAAAACAGGATAGGAGGCCACTGGCGCAGCGAACCACGCGGACTTTCAAGAGGATGCAAATTGGCGTAGATAGTTTCGTAGCGGCAACCGTCGACGCGGCGGGCCGGGCAGTCGACCCCGCAAAACATCTCAGCGAGTTGCTCGAAGCGATCACGCTCGCTGACGAGGTCGGCCTCGATGTCTTTGGCATCGGCGAACACCATCGGCGTGAGTTCCTGGATTCCGCGCCGACGGTAATCCTCGCGGCCGCCGCCGCACGAACGCGGCGTATTCGCCTAACGAGCGCCGTCAGCGTGCTGAGCGCGGCTGACCCGGTGCGCGTGTTCCAGGAGTTCGCTACTCTAGATCTGCTTTCGAATGGCAGGGCGGAGATAGTCGCCGGGCGTGGCTCCTTCATCGAAGCATTCCCGCTCTTCGGCCTCGAGCTCGAGGAATACGACTCGCTCTTTGCCGAGAAGCTCGATCTGCTTCTGAACATCCGCGAAAACACGCATGTTCACTGGTCGGGCAGGCACCGCGCGGCACTCACCGGGCAGGGAGTTTACCCGCGCCCGCTCCAGAATCCGCTGCCGGTTTGGCTCGGTGTCGGCGGCACGCCCGGCTCCTTCATTCGCGCCGGCGTTCTCGGACTGCCCTTAATGGTCGCGATCATTGGTGGCGAGCCGCACCGGTTTCGGCCATTGATCGACCGTTACCGCGAAGCGGGTTTACGTTCTGGGCACTCTCCGGATCAGCTCAAGGTTGGTGTCCATTCTTTAGGTTACGTCGCCGACAGTTCGACGACGGCCGAAGACCAGTTTTTTCCCGGCTATGCGCAAAGCTTCACTGAGATTGGCAGGGAGCGCGGATGGCCACCTATGACTCGCGCGCACTTCGACGCCCAGCTCGGACCGACCGGTGCGCTCCTCATCGGCGATCCGGAAACGGTTGCGGAAAAGATCCTGCATGTGAACGAGTCGTTAGGCGGCATCTCCCGCCTCACGTTCCAGATGAGCGTCGCGGCCCTGCCGCACGCGAAACTCATGCACGCGATCGAGCTGCTCGGGACGCGCGTTGCTCCTCTCGTTCGAAAAGTTCTCGCGTCGGAGGGGACGGAGCAACTTTTGTCAACGAACTCACATCGCGCCGCGTGAAGCACGCTCCCCCAAAAGTAGGAGAAGGCTCCCCCTCCAAAGTTGGGAAAATAATTACATCCTCTGAATAATAGCTTGCCGCTGTCCGAGACCGTAACCTATGATTCGGATGAGGAGGTTTGGATGTCTAATTATGACGAGACTCCCAAAAGGCCTGAAGCACCCGCTCCATCTGAGTTTGGGCAATCTACTCGCCGCACTTTTCTCTCTCGAATCGGCATGGCCAGTTTGTTAGCGACGGCAGGGCCTGCAATTACAACATTGGCTCAACGTTCCGAAAAGGTGGAACAAGGACTTTCAGCAGCCGCGAAGGATGCCATCCCCGTCACGCTTCGTGTGAATGGCAAGAAACACGATTTGCGGATCGATCCGCGCACCACTCTTCTCGATTGCCTGCGCGAACACTTGCATCTCACCGGATCGAAAAAGGGATGCGATCACGGCCAGTGCGGTGCGTGCACCGTCCACATCAATGGCCGGCGCGTGAATTCGTGTCTCTGTTTCGCTGCGATGCATGAAGGCGAAGAGATCACGACAATTGAGGGAGTCGGTCAGCCGGAAAACTTGCACCCGGTGCAGGCTGCGTTCGTTGCCAGCGACGCCTATCAATGCGGCTATTGCACCTCCGGCCAGATCATGTCGGCGGTTGCGCTGTTGAAAGAACCGTGCGGCCCTGAGGACTCTGATGTGAAAGAGTTCATGAGCGGAAATATTTGCCGGTGCGGCGCCTATCCCAACATTGTCGCTGCTATTCAGAGTGTCCGGCAAAACGCCAAGCAGCCAAAAGCAGGATGAAAGCTTTCGCACTCACGCGGGCCAGCGACAGCGCGCAAGCAATTGCGACGGCGGCGAAGGCGACTACAGCGCAGCAGGGCGCGGAGATTCGCTTCATCGGTGGCGGCACGACGCTGATCGATCTGATGAAGTTAAATGTTGAGCAGCCAAAGACGCTGATCGACATCAATCGGCTGCCGCTCGACAAGATCGAAGCGCTTTCCGACGGGGGCCTAACAATTGGTGCCGTCGTTCGCAACTCGGATTTGGCTTACCACCCGCTCGTTCGTAAGAATTACGCCGTCCTTTCCGAAGCGATTCTTAGCGGTGCGACGGTCCAGCTTCGGAACATGGCGACTACTGCTGGCAACCTCCTGCAACGGACGCGCTGCATGTATTTCCGCGCTACCGATATGCCGTGCAACAAGCGTGAGCCCGGAACGGGCTGCGCGGCCATCACTGGAGTCAACCGTAGTTTGGCGATCCTCGGCACAAGCGAACACTGCATTGCGACGAATCCGTCGGACATGAACGTGGCTATGGCCGCACTCGAAGCGACTATTCATGTGCAGGGGCCGAAGGGCGAGCGGAGTATTCCGATTGCGGACTTCCACGTTTTGCCCGGGAACACCCCGCAACGTGAGACCGTGTTGGAGCCGGGCGACCTGATTACACACGTCACGCTTCCGCCGGCCGCGCCCGGGAGCCGATCCCTTTATCTAAAACTACGCGATCGTGCTTCCTACGAATTCGCGCTCGCCTCCGCTGCGGTGGTGATCACAGTTGCGAACGCAAAAATAGCGCGTGCTCGCATCGCGCTTGGTGGCGTTGGCACGAAGCCTTGGCGGTCGACTGAGGCCGAAGGTGAATTAACAGGTCAACCGGCGACACAAGCCGTTTTCCAGAAAGCGGCGAATGCGGCGCTGCGCGACGCGAAGCCTCAGAGTCAAAACGGCTTCAAGGTCGAGTTGGCCAAACGCTGCCTCGTGCATGCGCTGAAGCTCGCGACGCAAACTGCCTAACGAGTAGACAAACATGCCAACAACACAAGAAACCCCGACGACCTCACCGATTGGTCGCAAGACACCGCGCGTAGATGGCCCGTTGAAGGTAAGCGGAATGGCGCAGTACGCCTCGGACTTCCATTTTCCCGGGATGTTGTATGCCGTGCCGGTCGAGGCGACGATCGCCAACGGCCGAGTGGTTAAACTCGACACGGCGGCGGCCGAGAAAATGCTCGGCGTGCGAGCTATTTTTCATCGAGCGAACATCGGCAAGATCTTCAGCTCGGCCTTGGGAAAGGGGATGGAAGGCATCTGTATTGAGCGGCGCCCGCCGTTCGAGGACGATGTCGTTCGTTATTATGGCCAGTACGTCGCGCTCGCCGTGGCGGACACTTTCGAGACAGCCAAAGCCGCCGCGGACGCGGTCCGTGTAACGTATTCCAAGGACAAGCCGAACGTCGAAAACGATCTCAAAGCCGACGAGGACCCGGAAGTGATTGAGACCACCTACGGCCCGGAGAACCGGTTGGAAAGCGAGCGCGGCGACGCCGAAGCCGCTTTCGTAAGCGCACCGGTCAAGCTCGACCAAACCTATGTCACGCCGGCCGAGACGCACAATCCGATCGAGCTGCAGGGGGCAACCGCAATCTGGGATGGCTCGATGTTAACGCTCTACGAGGAGTCGCAGGCCATTTTTAATATGCGGGGCGTACTCGCGCAAATGTTCGGCTTGCCGAAAGAGAACGTCCGCGTGATCACCAAGTTCGTTGGCTCGGGTTTCGGCAGCAAGCTATGGCCATGGACGCATTGCCCGCTCGCAGCGGCGGCGGCGCGGCAGCTTGGCAAACCGGTCAAGCTCGTGCTCAGCCGCAAGATGATGTTTCAGACGGCTGGTCATCGCGCGCACACCCAGCAGCGTGTGCGGCTCGGTGCCACACCCGACGGCAAACTCGTCTCGCTGATGCAGGACTATGTTTACCACAGGTCAATGCTCGATAATTACCACGAGAATTGCGGTGAAGCGACGGCGTTCCAATACAGTGTGCCGAATCTCCGAGTAAAGTTCGGACGCGCCAGGCGGAATATCGGCTCACCGTCCGACATGCGCGGCCCCGGCGCCGTGCCGGGGCTCTACGCGACCGAGTCGGCGATGAATGAGCTGGCCGATCAGCTCAAGATCGATCCGGTTCGGCTCCGCGTCCTTAACGAGCCGAAGATCGATGAGGGGCTGGGCATTCCATTTTCCTCACGTCATTATCTCGAGTGCCTCGAGCTTGGCGCGGAAAAATTCGGTTGGTCGAAGCGCAAGCTGGAGGTCGACTCGATGAAACGCGATGGATTGACGCTCGGCTGGGGAATGGCCGGGGCCGCGTGGGTCGCCGCCCGATTTGCCGCCGAGGCTAATGTGGAGCTCCGCGACGATGGCACCACCCGCGTCGCGTGCGGCACGCAGGACATCGGCACCGGCACGTACACAATCCTCGCGCAGCTTGCCTCTGAGAAGACAGGTGTGCCGCTCGACAAAGTTGAAGTGGCGCTTGGCGATACGTCGCTTCCGGAAGGGCCGGTCTCGGGCGGTTCGATGGCAACCGGATCGGTGATCCCGGCCGTCTTTGCGGCGGCCGACAACGCGATCACATCGCTGCTGACGGTCGCGACAACAACGCCGGGAACGCAGTTCGAAAAGCGCAAGCCCACGGATTTGGGATTCGAAGGCGGCCGGGTCTTTGTGAAGGCCGACGGTCCTGCTCGCGGCGTGCCGTTCGCGGATTTGCTCCGGCGCGCCAACCTCCGCCTCGTCACAGGCAGCGGCAAGTCCAAAGAGACGTTTGGTGAGAAAAAGCCGAAGTTCTCGACGCACTCGTTCGGCTGTCACTTCGTCGAAGTCACGTGGCAGCCGGAGATCGCCCGGTTGCGCGTCAGCCGGGTCGTGACTGTCATCGATGCGGGCCGCATTATTAATCCGCTGGCCGGCCGAAACCAAATCGAAGGCGCGGTCGTAATGGGAATTGGCATGGCGCTGTTGGAGCACACGTCGTACGACCCGCAAAACGGAGCGCCGATTAACAGCAATCTGGCCGACTATATTGTCGCGGTGAACGCCGATGTGCCGTCGATCGACGTGCATTTCCTCGATTACCCAGACAAAGAGATTAACCAACTTGGCGCTCGCGGGATCGGCGAGATCGGCCTGGCCGGCTTCGCCGCCGCCATCACGGCAGGAGTCCACCACGCGACGGGTGTTCGTGTCCGCGAATTGCCGGTGAAGATCGAAGACCTGCTGACTTCGTCCGTCTTGGGTTAAAGTGTGAAAGCACTGCAACAAATCATCCGGCGCGTCGCGGAGAATCCATTTCGCCCGTGGGCGCTTGCCACGCTCGTTCAAACAGAAGGCTCTACCTATCGAAAACCGGGCGCTCGTCTCCTTGTCGATTCGGACGGTGCTACTCTAGGCGTCCTGAGCGGCGGCTGCTTGGAAGAGGAGATTAGCCGTCGTGGACAAATGGTCATTGAGAACGGTTCACCCGTCTTGCTGTCGTTTGATACCAAGCGTCTCTACGGATGCGATGGTCAGTTGAAGATTCTCATGGAGCCGATTCCAGCGGCAAAAGAAAATGGCAATCTCATCACCGAGATTGGTCGATTGCTCAGGAATCGGAAGGTTTGCCGTATCCGTGCATGCTTTGAAGGCGACACCCTTGGCTCCGAACTACTAACCGTCGATGTTCTCGTAGCAGAGCGGCGCGGTATCTTAATAGATACGGTGCCGCTTCCTCTGCGCCTGTTGCTCTTCGGCACCGGGCCCGAGATCGAGCCGATCACGCAGCTCGCTGGAAATCTCGGCTGGGTCGCCGAGCGTTTCGGTCACCCGTCGGAACTGACGGAAGATTTTCGTCCGGACGCGCAGACCGCCGCCCTTGTCATGACTCACAATTTCGGTCGCGATCTCCTCGCGCTCGATCGTCTGCTGCCGCTCCAACTCCGGTACGTCGGATTGCTAGGGCCCCGAAAACGTCACGCCGAGTTGCTGGCGCGGCTCAGCGAATATCGATCGCCCGATTTCAAGCTGCATGGCAGAACCCTGTTCGCGCCAGCCGGACTCGACATCGGCAGCGAAGCACCGGAAGAAATCGCGCTCTCGATTGTTTCCGAAGTTGCGGCGGTACTTTCCGAGCGTCGCGGCGGTTTTCTGCGCGAGCGCAAGAGTGACATTCATACAAGCGTAGCTACTGCGAGCGAAGAAGCGGCTTAGTTTTGCGGCTGTCGACAAGACCGGGTCGCTTCAAATTAAATCCTTGGCGTAGGCAAACAGCGCCGGCGCGCCGCCGGTGTGCCAGAACAAAACCGTTTCATCCGGCCGGAAAGTTTTCTTGCGAATTAAATCAACCAGCGCTCCCATCGAACGACCAGTGTAAACCGGACCGAGCAAGATGCCTTCACGCGAACCGAGCAGGCGAATCGCCTCTCGCTCCAGGTCGCTCGGTACGCCGTAGCCACCGCCGAGATAGCCGTAATCGACGTTGAAATCGCTGGCCGTGAATTGCCCGTCGAAGCCGATGTATTTGGCGGTCTCGTTCGCGATGTCCGCCAGCTCATGGTCGTAAAGCGCGCCGCCACGGTCGCCCTTGTCAATGCTCACGCCGTGCAGCTTGCCATCGAAAGCCCGTGACCTTCGCGCCGACGACAATGCCTGCCTGCGTTCCTCCGGAGCTTGAAGCGAAGACGACGTGGTCAACGCGCCGACCAATCCCTTCCAATTGCTCGACCAGCTCAATCATTGCAAGCACGTAGCCAGTTGCACCGACGCCGTTGGAGCCGCCAACGGGAATCACGTATGGCTTGCGGCCTTCCTTGCGAAGTTGATCTGGAAGCTCGCGCAGTTTGGCCACGCGCTCCCAAAGTTGAATCCAATGGATGCGTGCATCGAGCAATTCATCGAGCAGCACGTTGCCATTCGGCAGCGCGGGTTTCGTGCCGTTCAACAAAAGTTCGCAACGCAAACCCGCCCTGGCTGCGGCTGCCGCGGTTTGGCGACAGTGATTCGAGTGGGCCGCGCCAGCTGTGACCAGCGTATCCGCGCCCTGCTGCAGCGCCTGGCCGACGAGAAACTCGAGCTTGCGCGTCTTGTTGCCGCCAAGCGCAAGACCAGTCTGATCGTCGCGCTTGATGAGCAACTCCGGCCCACCGAGTTCTCGCGAAAGCGATTTCAATTCTTCAATCGGCGTGGGCAGTTGGGCCAGGGGAAAACGCGCGAGTGATTCGATCCTCATCAGATTTTTCTACCCGCAAGATCGGCGCGTGGTCAATGGGTTGTCGCTATAGTGCGAGATGTAAAACCAAGATTGAAGGGCAGCTCCACCAGAGAATTTACGCCGCAGATTACGGGCGTCTTGATCTATACACTAGGGTCTGGCAGCACGGATCGTTTCCGTTTGAAGAAACGTTCGGCGAGATGCTCGACCGGTTTACCGAAGACCAGCGCGATTACGGTTAGGCCAACCGCAATTCCGAGAAGCGACCAATAGCCCAGCCCGCAGGCAACCCCGAGCACGGCGCAGATCCAGATGGTCGCGGCGGTGGTAAGGCCGGTCACGTGACCATTGGGATCGCGCAGAATTACGCCCGCGCCCAGAAAGCCGATCCCGGTGAGAATACCTTGCAAGACTCTGCTGACCGCATTTGGATCGATCGATTTCGAGTCGCCCGGAAATCCGAGCGAGACGATAGCGGCCACGGCCGCTCCGAGACTGACCAAACCATGTGTGCGCAAGCCGGCCGGTTTGCCGTGCAGTTCGCGGTTTAATCCGAGTGCGCTGCCAAGTATAAGGGCCGCGCCCAGCCGCACCGCGATCTCGCCGTTTCCACTCAACACAACACCATGCATTGATCACGGACTCCAGCCGAAGGCAAGCTTGTACTGATCGCTCAGTGCAAGGAGCCAACGGTTCCACGGTTCACGTTACCGAAAGGTGAAGGTCAAATATGAAGACGCGACCCCATTTGCATTTAAAACGCACCAGTGAAAGCGATCATGAAAACTTGTCTGCTCCCTGCTCTATTTCGTAGCGTTCGATCGCGAACGTGGAAGACAAAAATACTTACAGGAAGGCTGATTGCATTCGGCCTAACCCACTTCTTCTTTGAGCGCTGGTATGTGTTCGCGCAGCGCGTTGACAATGCGCTCGTGAGCCTCTTTTCCCTTGCCCGCGCGCTCCAGCTCCCGCGGATCAAGCGGCTTTCCGAAGGTGACCCTGACTTTCCTGAGACGAGGCAGGACAGCGCCGACTGGCAAGGCCTCGTGTGTTCCCGTGATGAACACCGGTACGACCGGGACAGGGAAACGCGCAAGCACGATACCGATTCCCGGCTTGAATGGCTGAAGCTCGCCCGTGCGCGAAAGCTCGCCCTCGGGGAACCAGACAATGCTCAGCTTACGCTTCAACAATACGGCGCCGAATGCGAGACTGGAGATCGCGCCGCGCTCGGGGTCGATCGGCACGGCATTGGCCAAACGGCCGATGAACCGCGTAAACACGTTGCGCGTTACGATGACGCTCCATCCTCCCCAGTAAGTTCGCGCCAGGCGCGCATTACTCAAAACAGCGCCAAGGGCGGAAGGATCAAGATAGCTGGTGTGATTCGGCGCGAATACAAACTGGGCGTTTTCAGGGAGACGATCGAGGCCCCTGGCTTCGACCCGGAAGAGCGTGCGCATAACGGTTCGATTGGCAAAAAACAAAATGCGCGCCACCAACCGCATCACGAGACCGGGCGGCTCCAGCCAGCGCTTTTGCTTGTCCGTCAGGATCTCCTCTGGACGATCGAGCGGCTGGGATTCTGACTCGGCCTCGCTTGCTTCGGAAATCTCACGCAGGAGATCACGAATTGCATTGATGCGCGCAATTGCCGCCTCGGTGAGCTCGACACCTGCATTTTCTCGAATTTCGAACGTGAGGTTCAGCCATTCAAGTGAATCGATGCCGAGATCCAGACCGGGATTACTATCCGGCGTTAGCCGTTTGTCTTTGTAACGCCGGGCGAGCAGTTCCCAAGTTGCTTGCGCGGCATGATCGTCGAGCAGCGCGCGGTCTTCGCCCGACATTTCCTCAATGGGCATTGGTCCCGCAAGTCGCTCGTGCGAGACTTCCTCACCTTCTTTTGCTTTCTCGTAGCGTTCGGAAAGCAGGTGTCGCCGAATCTTTCCCAGTCGCGTGCGCTGGATGACCTCACGCGTTAGGGCATAGTCGGAGACGCGCTGATACGGAGGAAGCCGGCGCGAGACGCGCTCGATCGCTTCACGAATTACGCGCTCAACGTTTTGCTCTCCTTGTTTGCCTGCCGGTACGATCAGCGCGACCAGCTTCCCGTCCTTTTGCAGCACGCCGATCTCGCGGATTGCTTTTTCCTCCGCGTAAGCTTCCTCCACGTCATCAGGCTGAACTTTCTTGCCGCCCTCGGTGACGATCAGTGTCGAGACGCGGCCAAGAAGGTGCAGATTGCCTTCATTATCCATGAAACCGAGGTCGCCAGTGCGAAACCACCCGTCTTCAGTAAACGCCTCCCGCGTCTTTTCTTCGAGATTGCGATAGCCGGTGAAAACGCTTGGGCCACGTGCGAGTACTTCGCCCTGGCCTTCCAGGCCGCCCACGCGCTCTTCTTTTTCGGGCGTCCGAATGCGCAGCTCAACGCCTCGGATCGGTTTGCCGACGCTGTCGAGCGGGGCCTGGCCGGGGAGATTGAACGTCAGTAGCGGCGAAGTTTCGGTGAGCCCGTACCCGATGGCTACCTGCCAGCCGAGTCCCTCAAGTTTCATCGCCAGTTCCGGATCGAGCGCCGCACCACCGGAGGTCAGCAGGCGCAGTTGAGACCCGAGCTGTCGGTGAAGGGGTCGAAGCAGGATTTTGCCTGCGCGCACTCCGAAGCGCCGGCGTAGCGCGATGCTTAACACCAGGAGTTTTCTCGCAATTCCGCCACGCACCGGTCCCGCCAATTGGAGCCGCGCCTGAATCCCAGAGTAAAGCGCTCGATAAAGGCGCGGAACGCCGATGACGACATTGATCTCGCCTTCCTGTAGCGCGCGAATGATTTGTGGCCCGGTCAGCGATTGAGGAATAACCATGGTGAGACCCATTGTCAGCGGCGCGAGCATGCCGATCACAAACGGGTAAACATGATGCAAGGGTAACGGGAGAAGCAGGTGGTCATCTTCGCTGGTTAAGCCCGTCGCGAGAGCGGCGTCGATTTGTACGCTCAGGTTGCTATGCGTGAGCGGCACGCCTTTCGGTGGTCCGGTCGTGCCGGAAGTATAGAATAAAGTCGCGTGATCCTCCGGCCCGAGTTTAGGCAATGCGCCGGCGTTTTTTAAAAGCAAGCGCCGCCAACTCCGCTCGTCTTGATCTGTTGCGTCCAGCAAAACGATCCGCGCATTTTCCGCACAGGCCACGATCCGTTCAGCCCGGTTTTTCGTCGTGAATACAAAGCGAGGAGTACTGTCGCCAAACACATGTCGAAGCGCCTTCTCCCCGAGTTGGACATCAAGCGGCACGACGACACCGCCGGCACGGATGACCGCGAGCGCCGCGGCGATCCACTCGGGCCCATTATCGGCAATGATCGCGGCGCGATCTCCCTGTGCGAGCCCCGCATGGCGGAGCCCACGCGCGAGCCGGTCCACGCAGCCGTCCAGATCCGCATAGCTCCATGTCTCCGAGCCTCGTTTTCGGAGAGTAAATACTGCTGGCCGGTCGGCGTACCGCGACAGGTCGTTAAGCACTCCGTCACAATTTTGCAGCGTTGCCATCGGAGAACTTAAGCTGAAAAATAGTTCTTAGTTGAGAGTTGATTGTTGATAGTTAGTTAGTGCGCGATCGCGCGACCACCAGATTTTCGGCGTCGCACGCGACTGCAAGGATCGGCGAACACCAAAGGATAGTTGCGGCGCCCCTCAATGCTTCGATAGCCCGCCTTGATAGACCCGGAGATTGATAAAAGCGGTTTTCAATAATGGCGTGGCGACTCCGTGCGCGTCGCCGCGCTCGATGAAGTCGCCCAGGATGTGGTCGGCCTCGACGGGTGCGCCCTTGCGCAAGTCGCGATACATCGAGGAGGTCAACGGAGATCCCGGCGCAGTCAGTGCGTCGGCGTGTCTTGAAAGCAAAGCTTCGGATGGCTTGTGGCCGCAGGCCGTGGCAACCGCGGCGGATTCGTCCAGGACCTTGAGCGACAGGTCGGCCCCACCCGGTGCAGCCACGATCTCGCCGATCGCCCCACGCATCAGGCAAGTAATGGCGCCGAGGCTGGCGAGCTGAACCCATTTCTCCCACATCTCTTGCATGATGTCCGTCGACAGACGTGCGTCGAATCCCGCGCCCTGCAGCGTCGCGTCGAGCGTTTGCAAACAGGGCGTCGTCTCGCCGTTGCGTTCGCCGTAGACCAGTTGCTGAAAGTCGGCGAGTTGGACGATGCGACCCTGATTGTCGATCTCGCTCGCCACCTGGCAGACGCCGCCGATGACCGCATGCTCTCCGAACCGCTTCGTCAGCAGATCGACGTGGCGCATGCCGTTGAGCACCGGAAGGATCATTGTTTCTGGGCCAACGGCCGCGGCGAAATCGTTCATCGCCGCCCCTAGGGCATAGGCTTTCACGCTGAGGAAGACCAGGTCGTAAGGTTTGTCGATCTCCTCAGCGCTGACCAGTTTCGGAGTGAGGACCGTGTCACCATGCGGGCTGATGATGCGAAGGCCATCCTGGCCGAGCTGTTTCGCCCGGGATGGACGAACGAGGAAGGTCACGTCGCGCCCGGCCTGGGCAAGCCGGCCGCCAAAGTAGCCGCCGACCGCACCGGCGCCGACGATAAGGATCCGCATAGCCAGGTCCCTCTTTGCTAGGCTTCTGCGCCGGTAGCGTGAACGGCGAGAGCAATCAGTTTGGCATCCAGCTTTTTCGCGGCCGCAGCGACCTTCTCATTCTGCAATCCACTCATAAGGGAGGAAGGAAGATCGTAGGCCAATCGAGTTGTCCGACTTACCGCATCCTCATAGATCATCAGTCGCACAGGAACATTCAATCCTGCAGCAATATCGTGTTCGAGGATGGTCCGGGCGATCAGCGGATTGCCGATCGTGTACATCCTGGCCCTGGCGTTCAATCCGATGCGTGCCAGCCAGGCTCCGTGATCGACCGTGAGGAAGCGCATGAAACCGCTCCTGCCTTCGCGAGAATGGACGCTAGTTTCGAACTCCTCGGCGTTTTTCGTTGCCGCTAATAGCGCTGGAAATCCAGTTTCTTCTACCGATCCCACGGCAGACTCGAAGGCACTGACGATCTCCTCGAAAGGCCGGCTGCTGACGTGTTCGTTATGATGCACCGTAAACGTAGTTCTCATGGTAGAACTCATCTCATAAATAGGAGGCGGTGCGTTGCAAGAAATTTACGACTGCCAGCGCAAGGAGGAAGAATATCCGCATGGATCTTCGACCGACGAGCAACGCGATAGCAGCCTTGCAGATCTGTGCGCCTCCGGGCGAGGAATTATGACGCGATTGATTTAGCTGTCGGCCCCGATGCTCTACCCGCCGGGTCTCCCTCAAAAGTGGCAAGCGCAGTTCCCTCAGCCGCAGCAGAAGAAAATCCCACGAGTGCACATTGGTCGCCAGGGGATTCCGGCTGAAAGGTAGATCATGAAAATATTAAATTACGTTTCAGGTAAACTAATCATGGTTGCAATCGCATGCAGCTTTGCTGCAAGCACACCCATTCAGGCGCGAGAGGCCAGATCGAACTCTGCCTCGGCCCGTTCTGAGGATGACGCTCGTTTGGTTGTGACCAGGGCAGCCAATTTTGGTACTTTCCAGTACCTCAACTTGTTCGTCGACGGTGTCCTTGTTGCGGATTTGGGGCTTGGTCAGAGTTACGATGCGGTGTTGCCCCCCGGGCACCATGTCTTGTCGGTAAGCACGACTCCACAGATTTATCAGCGTACACCGCCGACTCGACGACGCGTTAACGCAGAACCCGGCGAGACCTACGCATTTACCGCGTTTTGGAAAAACTCTTACCAGGCTTACCTCGAGAGGAACGGCAGCTCCAAGAGAATCATCACACCGAGCAACCCAGGCTGAGATACATGCATGCCAGCGTTCTCGGTTGCTACTAATGACGACCTCGCGTGTTTCGCTCGAGGAATAAATGTGGTTGTCGCCACCGGTCGCGATCAAGCGCGAGTGACGAAATATCGACCGGGAGCAGAAAAGGGGAGCAGTCTGTGAGTCCTGCAACTTAAAACGCCCCCAGCGACTCTGCCTCGGATGCTCTATCTCGAACGAGGGAGTACGGATCACCTCGCAAGTGGTACTGGAAAACCCTGCGTACGCGCAATGGCGGACTTCTTATGATCGCCAACATCTTAAGGTAACCAATAAACCGAGGAGATGCTTGTGAGTAATCAGCAAATGCAGGTTAGCGAATCGAAGACTCAAAGAGACATACCGACGCGTCCTCCTCTGCCTCCGTTTACTCGTGAGACTGCCATTGAGAAGGTTCGCCTGGCAGAAGATGGATGGAATTCTCGTGATCCGGAAAAGGTGGCTCTGGCTTACACGATCGACTCGCGCTGGAGAAATCGCGCTGAGTTTCCGAATGGACGACAGGAGATCATCCAATTTCTGACGCGCAAGTGGGCGAAAGAGCTGGACTACCGGCTGATCAAAGAACTCTGGGCTTACACCGGGAATCGCATTGCCGTGCGCTTCGCCTACGAATGGCACGATGATTCCGGGAATTGGTTTCGCTCATATGGCAATGAGAATTGGGAGTTTGGTGACCATGGCCTGATGCGGTTTCGCCATGCCTGCATCAACGATCTCCCGATCAAGGAGTCGGAGAGAAAATATCATTGGCCGCTTGGCCGCCGCCCGGATGCGCATCCTGGCTTAAGCGATCTCGGGTTATAACGTGATCAGGATAGCGATCATGATCGCCTCACCCGCACAGCCAAGGAGAGCGCTGTGAACGGTCAGGCCCAACCCTCTTCGGCTCAATCGGCTAAGGGCAGCAAACCGGAAGAATTCGATCTTGTGATCCTCGGCGGCGGCACCGGATCGACTATCGCTGCATGGACATTTGCTGCGCAAGGACAGCGTGTCGCAGTGATCGATCGCAAATACATTGGCGGATCGTGCCCCAACATTGCCTGTCTGCCCAGCAAGAACATTATTCACAGTGCGAAGATCGCATCCTACGTTCGCAGAAGTGAAGAGTTCGGCATCGCCAGGGAGAATTTCACAGTCGATATGTCTGCCGTCCGCGGCCGCAAACGAAGGATGGTATCGGGCCTGAACGAACTGTATCTCGACAATTACAAGAAGAGTGGAGCGGAATTTATCCTCGGCGCCGGACGCTTCATCGGTCCCCGGACTCTGGAGGCCACATTGCCCGATGGAACAAAGCGTCAACTCCGCGGAACGAATGTGATCATCAGTACAGGCACGCGCGCCGTCCTGGATTCCATTCCAGGCCTTGCTGACGCGCAACCACTCACGCATGTCGAAGCACTCGAACTGGACGAGGTCCCCGACCATCTCCTTGTGATCGGCGGTGGCTACGTCGGAATAGAACTATCCCAGGCTATGCGCCGATTCGGCAGCAAGGTGTCGGTGCTCGAACGTAATGAGCGGTTGCTACATCGAGAAGACCCGGATGTGACGGAGGCTCTTCGCAGCCTGTTCGAGGATGACGGCATCGACGTTCTTCTGAATGCACACATCAAGCAGATATCGGGGAAATCCGGCCGGTCAGTAAAAATCGTTTTGGAGCAAAATGGAGTGGAGAAAGCGCTGGAGGGCAGTCATGTGCTGGTTGCGGCAGGGCGCACTCCGAACACAGAGGGACTAAGCCTAGAGTTTGCCGGTGTGGAACTGACAGATCGCGGATACGTGAAGGTCAATGAGCGGCTTCAGACGACGGCACCCGGCGTTTGGGCAATCGGCGAGGTAGCAGGCAGCCCGCAGTTTACCCACATTAGCATTGACGATTTCCGCGTGGTTCGTGACAACCTCGCTGGCGGTAGCCATGTGACCACTGGCAGGCAAGTCCCGTTCTGCCTTTTCACGGATCCGGAATTCGCCCGCGTCGGCCTCAGTGAGAAGGACGCTCAAGTGCGAGGCATTGCATATCGCTTGTTCAGAATCCCAATGGAAGCGGCGCTGCGTGCGCGCACACTTTCTGAAACACGAGGATTTCTAAAGGCGCTGGTAGAAGTCAATGGCGATCGCATCCTTGGCTTCACTGCCTTCGCCGTCGACGGAGGGGAGATCATGTCTTCCGTCCAGATTGCCATGATTGCAGGGCTGCCCTATACTGCATTTCGCGATGCTGTTCTGACTCACCCGACTCTTGCGGAGGGGCTTGGCGCGTTGTTCTCGTCCGAACCAACTAAAATTGATCTGAGCAGAGAGCCGCAGTCAGCGACAGCAGTTACAGAAGCAGCAGTCGGCAGCGACATTCATCCGTCAATCAAAACTGAAACCGCAGCATAAGGAGACAATGAAACGCACTGTGACAAAACGCGCGATCCGATTCGACTGTCGACAAAAACTTCACAGCTTCTGCGTGAACGCGAAGCTCCATTGGCAACACCAACCGACCTCACACCTTCGGCCACCAAAGACATTGCCGGGGCCATGAACGCCATTCTCGCGGACGTGTTCGCCCTTTACCTGAAAACCAAAAATTTCCACTGGCATATGAGCGGTCCGCACTTCCGCGATTATCATTTACTTCTCGACGAACACGGCGATCAACTTTTCGCCATGACGGATCCGATCGCCGAGCGAATTCGAAAGGTTGGCGGACTTACGATCAAGTCGATCGGTCATATCGCGCGCCTTCAACGCGTGCTCGATAATGACGCAGAGTACGTCGACCCACCGGACATGGTTGCTGAGTTAGCCGAGGACAACAAAACGCTGGCAGCCCGCCTTCGCGAGGCGCACAACGTGTGTGACGAGCATCGGGACGTTGCCACAGCCAGTCTGATCGAAGTTTGGATCGATGAAACCGAGCGGCGCACTTGGTTTCTATTCGAGATAAAACGCGGTCGAAATTGAACCATTAACAGACAAGGAATCACAATGCCTTACGTCACCATTGGAAAAGAGAACTCAGCTAACATCGACATCTATTATAAAGACTGGGGCAGCGGGCAGCCCATTGTGTTCAGTCATGGCTGGCCTCTCTCGGCGGATGATTGGGACCCGCAGATGCTTTTTTTCCTCAGCAAAGGTTTCCGCGTCATTGCGAATGATCGGCGCGGACATGGCCGCTCGACTCAAACCGGCGGCGGACACGACATGGACCACTACGCCGACGATCTGAAGGCCGTCACCGATCATCTCAACCTGAAGGATGCGATTCACGTCGGCCATTCGACGGGCGGCGGTCAGGTGGTGCGTTATCTCGGCCGTCATGGCGACAAGAATGTGGCGAAGGCGGCGATTATCAGCGCGGTGCCGCCGCTGATGGTGAAGACTCCGGCCAATCCGTTAGGCCTGCCTAAATCGGTGTTCGACGATCTCCAAGCGCAGCTCGCCGCCAACCGGGCCAAGTTCTATTACGACTTGTCGTCCGGTCCGTTCTACGGCTTCAATCGTCCCGGCGTAAAAATGATCGAGCCTGTCGTTTGGAATTGGTGGCGCCAAAGCATGATGGGCGGCGCCAAGGCGGCTTATGACGGCATCGTCGCGTTTTCGCAGACCGACTTCACGGAGGATCTGAAGAAGATCTCGGTGCCGGTTCTGGTCATCCATAGCGAGGACGACCAGATCGTCCCCTACCAGGCCGCCGGTCCACTCTCGGCCAAGCTCCTCAAGAACGGCACGCTGAAGACGTACAAGGACTACCCGCACGGCATGATCACGACGCAAGCCGACGTTATCAACGCCGACCTGCTCGCCTTTATCCAAGGCTGATTTAATTAAAAGGTCGCTGTGAAAGCGAACTGCCTCTTTTATGCCTGCGTCTAACTCGTTAGGCGACAGCGAAGGCTTGACAACCACTGCGAGTCGCTTCGGTCCAAAGGAAACCATGGATCGGTTGGAAACCGAGATCCGCGCGAAGGGAATGGAAGTTTTCGCGCAGATTGATCACGCCGCAGGTGCCGCACAAGTAGGACTGACATTGCGGCCAACTGGACTCATCATCTTCGGCAATGCCCGCGGCGGGACGCCTCTCATGCAATCGGCCCAAACGGTAGGGATCGACCTGCCATTAAAGGCGCTCGTTTGGCAAGATGCAAAGAACCAGACATGGCTTTCGTATAACGAACCAAGCTGGATCGCGCAGCGACATGACATAGCCACAACGGAGCCAGTCATAACTAACCTGGCTGCCGCGCTCAGCGCGATTTCGAGAAATGCAACGAACTCGTCATGAAACCGGATAAAACACCTCTAAACTTCCGCAACGCAATTCACTCGGTCTACGTGGGTCCTATGATGTTAAGGATCCAAGCGCTGATTTTCGGCGTTGGATTGCTTTGCGCGGGTGTTCAGGCAGGGGCCCACAGCCATGGCGATGTGTCGAGCGCTGGAGCTTATTGGTCGGAACTGATTGCGAGCATGGATAAAATGCACACGGCCATGGGGACGGTGGAGCGATCTGGCAACAGCGACATCGACTTTGTCCGATTGATGCTTCCGCATCATCAGGCAGCGATCGACATGGCGAAAACCCAACTCTTGTACGGCAAGGACCCGCAAATGCGCAGGCTAGCGCAGGAAATCATCACCGACCAACAATCCGAAATCGAGTTGATGGAGCTTTGGCTGAAACAACACCACGCAAACTAATATGAGAACAATCCGTTGGTTTTTGCTTCTCTGTCTAATAACACCGGCGATGGCACAACAGGCACCGTGGGCACGGCCGGATGTTCCAGTTTCCAGTCACGATCGCGTCTACACGGCCGACCAAACTTCAAACACGGTTTCGGTGATTGATCCGACCGAGAACAAGTTGGTCGGTGTTATAAAACTTGGCGACCCCGTGCCCGGAGCTTTGAGTCCGCTCTACAAAGGACAGCTCCTTGTTCACGGACTCGGTTATTCCCCCGATAGCAAGACGCTGGCTGTAGTTTCAGTCGGATCGAATTCCGTAACGCTGATCGACACAGCTACGAACAAAGTTAAAGGTACTGTTTACGTCGGCCGTTCGCCGCACGAAGCGTTCTTCACTCCGAACGGACGCGAGCTGTGGGTGACCGTCCGCGGCGAAAACTATGTTTCCGTAATTGATCCGACGCAGTTGAAGGAGACGAAGCGCGTCGAGCTAGCGAACGGGCCGGGTATGACCATGTTCGGGCCGGACGGCAAGTATGCCTTCGTCTGCTCCAGCTTTACTCCGGAACTCGCGGTAGTTGAGATCGCCTCGCATAAGATCCTCAAGCGGTTGCCGCAAGTGAGTCCCTTTTCGCCGAACATCGCGGTCACCCCGGAAAATGACGAAGTGTGGATCACTTTGAAAGACGTTGGCAAGGTGCAGATCTACAGCGCGAAGCCGCCATTCGACCAAAAGTCAGTGTTAGATACCGGGCCAATCACGAACCACGTGAACTTCGCAAATAATCGCAATGGGAAATTCGCGTATGTGACCATTGGCGGGGCGAACGAAGTTAAAGCGTTCCGAAGAGGCGCCACGCCGGAATTGGTTGCGACCATTCCGGTAGGAGAACTTCCGCATGGGATCTGGCCGTCGGGCGATGGCTCGCGAGTTTACGTCGCGTTAGAAAACGGCGAACACTGCGTTGCGATCGATACCGTGACCAACAAAGTCATCGCCAATATCCCGATTGGACAAACGACGCAAGCCTTAGTCTATGTGCCCAATGCTGTCCCGAACGGTCCCGGTACAGAAAATTTGGTGCCGCTTGGCGCCGCTGCAAACACAGCGCGCCTGCACTTGGAGGCGGGCGGAACCACATTGCCAGATGCCCAGGCATCGGTAGCAGTAAATTCACTCGGCCTATTGGATCTTATTCAGATCGCGGCGAGAGGACTTTTGCCACGGACGCAGTATCAGGTCTATCTGGCCGAATCAAATCGGTCGCCGTTCGGTAAACTTGAGCCACTTGCTGTTCTCAAAACAAATCCAGATGGCGCAGGTATTGTTCAGGCCATCGGACCGCTGAAGTCCGTCGCAAGCAACGATCAAAACTCTTCGGTCTCGCCACGGTTTCTTATCGTTACCGAAATTAACGATTCATCGCTGATTGTGCTCCGGCAAGCTAAGCGAGACGACGTTTTGTAACAGCCAAACAGCCACAACGTTTAGCTGGCTAGACAGTTTTACAGCTTCACTTCGGTTAGCTGTGCGCGATGGTGTAAAACAAGGAAACATGCCGAAGCCAGCGCGTATTATTCTCCTGAGCGCGGTGGTGGTCTGCATGTACGCGTGCGCGCCAAGAGACGGCGCCGGCCGGCCGTTCGCGAATCCGGTGATGCTCACCAGCCACGATGGCAAGCTTCACGTTGATCTCGTTGCCGCTCCCGCCACCTATACAATTGGAGGCCACCGATTTGAGGGCATGCTTTACAACGGACAATACATGCCGCCGGTCTGGCGTGTGCGCGCCGGCGACATTTTGACGGTTGCGCTGCACAATCAGCTTGCCGAGGAGACAAACCTGCATTTCCACGGCCTCAATGTGTCTCCGTTGAACAACGGCGACAATGTGTTCCTGCATATCGCTCCCAAACAGACGTTCACGTATCAAATAAAAATCCCCGAGAGACACATTGGGTTATTCTGGTTTCACCCGCACATGCATGGAGATGTTGACCGGCAAATCATCGGCGGCATGTCCGGAGGAATTCTTGTTGAGGGCAGCGACCGTCTCTATCCCTTCGTGAAAGGTCTCACCGAAAGAGTCCTTCTTTTCAAACATCACCCGATTGGCCGAGCCGACTACCAGGAGTTAGTTACGGTGAATGGCATCGTAACGCCGACCATTCCCATTCGACCGGGCGAAGCGCAACTCTGGCAGATCGGTAATATTGGAGCCGATCGCTTTCTGCGTCTAAAGATTGATGGAATGCCGTTCTATCTTATTGGAAGAGACGGCTACTTCGTCCCACGTCCAATCAAGATGGAAGAAGTGATCTTGGGACCTGGCCAGCGATTTTCGGCAATTGTTGTCGGCGGCCAAGCGGGCCGATACCCATTCAAGTCAGTCGCATTCACGTTCGATGAACGCCAGCCGCCCTTGCCAGAAGTGAATTTGGGAACAATGGTATCGCACGGTCCGGCGGCGGATATCGCAACTGCAGAGGCAAACGTCAGCGCACAACGTGTGAACGAGTCGCTGTATGTGGACACCGTGCGATCAAGTCCTATTGCGCGACGACGCACGTTTGCATTTTCAGTAAACCCGGAAAAGACTTCGTTCCTTATTAACGACCAAGTCTTTGACGAGAACCGGACCGATGTAACTGTGAAGCTGGGTGACACGGAAGAATGGACAATCCTCAACAAAGATTCGCAGTACCATGACTTTCATATTCATCAGACGGGATTTTTAGTCACAGAAGTAAACGGTGCTCCCACTGATTTCGACGGTCTTCGCGACACCTTCAGTGTTCCACCAACCCGAAATGGAAAGCCGGGCGCGGCCAAGCTGATCATTCCTTTTACAAATCCGGAAATTGTGGGCCGCTTCGTATTTCACTGCCACGTTGTCAAACATGAAGACAAAGGGATGATGATGACGGTCGAAGTGGTGCAGTAGTATCCGATTCAAAACTCTGCTTTAAGAGAATTCCCAGGGTCGGTTCGCAGTGACCCCGATGATCGTCACTCTTACGAGGCAGCGATCGCTATACCTTAAGTAGCACCGCAAAATACCGCTGACGCGCAATGGTCACCAAGCAAGCCGCGTCGGAACGTCGACACGCGAAAATGAAACAAATAATTAGTCTAATAGTTGGCATCACAACGAGATCGCAGAGATCGAAGACATTGGTAAGCACCCGAGGTTGGTGAGCTCAGTCTGAGCAAAAAAATGAAAATCGGATTCATCGGTTTAGGAATAATGGGTAGCCGCATGGCGGCCAGTCTGCAAAAACACGGCTACCCCGTAGTCGTGTTCAACCGCACTCGCAGCAAAGCAGAGCCGTTACTCGGTCCCTGTGGAACGTTTTCTGATTCCCCCGCAAAACTCGCCGACCAAGTGGACATCTTGTTCACGATGCTGGCTCATCCGGGTGCGGTCGAAGAAGCAGCTCTGAGCGCTAAGGGATTTTTGAACGGCCTCCGGGCAAATACGCTTTGGGTCGATTGTAGTTCGACGAATCCGTCGTTCTCGAAGAAGATGGCCGCTGAAGCAGCGATGCGGCAGATTCGTTTTGTCGATGCGCCTGTCACCGGCTCCGCCTCAGCGGCAGCGGAGGGAAGACTTGTCTTCTGGGTTGGCGCGGAAGGCGCGGATTTAGAAACGATTCGCTCACTATTGCTTTGCATGGGCAACAGGATTGTCCACGTGGGCGGTCACGGCATGGGAACCTCGCTGAAAATGGTGATCAATCTTTTGATGGGTAACGGCATGGCCACATTCGCCGAAGGCATGGCGTTGGGCGAAGCGCTCGGAATCTCGCGCAAAGTGTTGTTCGATTCATTGCTCGGCATGCCTGCGGTCGCGCCGTTTCTCGCGTTGAAGCGGGAGAAGATTGAGAGCGGAAATTACGAAGCCGAATTTCCGTTGCGTTGGATGCAAAAGGATCTGCATCTCGCATCAGTGAGTGCGTACGAATCCGGCGTCGCCATACCCGTAACGAATGCTGCGAAAGAACTATATCGCCTCGCAATGATGGAGGGACACGCCATTCAGGATTTCTCGGCTATTTACGAGTATCTCGCCAGCAATGGTGATCTTGCGACGGTCGATCAAAAAGTTGTCGACTTTGGTCAAAGCGCCATCTTCACCGCCAACTGACCAGCCATTGGAGTTCCACTAGGATGACCAGCCCAAACCAAGCAAACGAACGGAGCTTTGAAAAATTAAACCAACGCGAAACCAATAAGGAGCCAATTCAATGAACAACGGAACATTCTCAGGCAAAGTTGCACTCGTAACCGGAGGAACTTCCGGTATCGGCAAGGCCACTGCGATCAAATTCGCGCGCGCCGGCGCGAAGGTCGTTCTGACCGGTCGCCGCGAGAAAGAAGGCGCACAGGTCGTTGCCGAAATTAAAAAACTCGGCGGCGATGCGGCGTTCGTCCGCGCGGACGTCGCGAAAGACGCCGACGTCAAAGCGATGGTCGATTTCACGGTCGACGAATTCGGACGGCTCGACGTTGCGTTTAACAATGCCGGCGTTGAATGGAAAGGCCCGCTGGATCAGGCTACCGAAGCTGAGTATCGGCGCGTCTTCGACATCAACGTTTGGGGCGTTCTCAATTCGATGCGTCACGAAATTCCTGCCATGCTCAAGAACGGAGGCGGCGCTATCGTTAACAATTCCAGCGTGGCCGGGCATGTTGGTCTGGGGGAAGTCAGCATTTACATTGCTTCCAAACACGCGGTCGAAGGCCTGACCAAATCCGTCGCGCTGGAATTCGCCAGACAAAACATTCGTATCAACGCCGTCGCGCCGGGAGTGATCGCCACCGACATGTTCGATCGCTTTGCTGAAGGTGCCATGCGCGATCAGATTACCTCGATGATTCCTGTCGGACGGATGGGCGTCAGCGAGGAAATCGCTGCCGCGGTTCTCTATCTCTGTTCCGACGACGCAAAATTCACGACCGGGACATCGCTGATCGTCGATGGAGGTTGGGTCGCCGGATAGACTGAATCCGGAACGAATTAACGCAGTTCCCGGATAGCGTGAGATCGTGATGGTCGACTCATTACAGCGAAACGTGACATTGGAAACGGATGTAGTTGGAAGACTATGCTCCTGCACGCGTACACAAGGGTTTTCGTTGTTTTATGAGACGATCGGTCGTGGCCAAACGCGCTCACGCCGCTGGAGAATAAAGTGACCGCGTGCGAATCGTTTACGATTTCAATGATCAGAGCTCCCGGGGGCCGATTTACTAGATGAGAAAATTGGTCGAGGCCTAACAACAAAGCAGCCTCTAAATAAACTAAGAATCGAGCGTCATGAAGAGCGTATTGAGCCCTTCAGCCAACGTCGGATGAGTAAAGATGGCTCCTTTTAGCGCGGTGTAAGGGAGCTTGGCCATCATCGCCACCTGAATAATGGCCATGATCTCGCCACCTTCCAAGCCGAGGATGGCGCAGCCTAGAATCTGCTGTGTATCAGCATCGACGATGGCTTTCATAAAGCCGCGCGTCTCTCCAGTTTCGAGAGCACGGATCACGGCGTTCATGGGCAATTTCGCCACACGAATGTTGCGCCCCTGTGTTCTAGCCTGCCGTTCGCTCATGCCAACGCGAGCAAACTGCGGATCGATGAAGATGGTATATGGGACAGCACGATCACGAGTACTGGCACTGCCATGCTCAAGCAGGTTGGTGCGCAAAATGCGGAAGTCATCGTAAGACACATGCGTGAAAGCTGGACCACCTTTGACATCACCCATAGCGTAGACGCCAGGAACGTTCGTTTCCAATCGTTCATTGACCTGGATATAGCCTTTCTCATCCAGTTGAATGCCACCGGCTTCGGCTGCGAGCGCTTCGGTGTTGGGAACGCGACCGATTGCCGCGAGCAAATGTGAGCCAGTAACCTGCTTTTCACCCTCAGCGGCGCTAACGGTCAATTGAATGCGCCCGCCGTTGAGCACCTGAACCTGTTGCGGCGTAGTTCCCGTCAGAACGGTTATCCCGTCCTCGCGAAGAATCTTGGTTACTTCATCAGATACATCTTCATCCTCGTTCGTTAGCAAGCGCGGGTGATGCTGAATGATCGTGACTTCGCTGCCGAAGCGCCGAAACATTTGGCCAAACTCAAGCCCGATGTAGCCGCCACCAACGATCAACAGGTGGCCGGGCAACGAGTCCAGTTCCATGATCGTCGTTGAATTGAGAACGGGGACGCTATCGACGCCTTTGATCGCGAGTTGCTTTGGTCGGGCGCCGGCATTGATAAAAATCAATGGCGCGGTGATCGCTCGCCTCTCGCCGTCTGAGAGAGAGACCTCAAGGGTCTTCGGAGCGATAAAACGCGCCTCGCCCCTCAGCAGATCCAGGCCTGCCGCTGGTTTGACGAGGCTCTCGAAATTGTTGCGAGCCCCCTCGACCATACCTTGTTTGCGTTTGCGTACGGCCTGCAAATCGACCGAAATGGGGCCCGTGTGGACGCCGTACTCAGCACCACGCTTTGCCACATAGGCGACGCGTGCGCTGGCGACCATCGTTTTAGTGGGAGTGCAACCGGCGTTAACGCAGACACCGCCCAGGTTGCCGCGCTCGACTACCGCTACTTTCCGGCCCGCCTTCGCGAAAGCCCCCGGGAGGAATCTGCCGCCCTGACTGGTACCGATTACAATCACATCATAATTTGCGGATTGCGGCACGCCGACGTTCTCCTTCCGCTTCTACATACATCGATCATAGCATTGCATCTACAACCGATAATGCGTATACCCCGCTAGATTTTGATAATTGAATTTTCGTAGGAATCCACATCACCGGAGCGAAGCTTTGGCGGATCTGTCACTTGCTTTCCGTTTTTCCTAGGCACACGGTAAGTGCAACACTGATTACTGGGATTTGTGCCATGAACCTCTCAAGTGAAACCGACACTCTCTTCAATGCGTTACGACAATCGGCTAAGCCGAAACCGGTGAGCGCCATCGAAAAGCTGATCGAGAACGCACCGGACCGCGAGCTTCGCCGCATCAATGCCCTCGCCTTTGCGGCCAAGCACAAGCTCAATGAGGAGGATGTAATTGCGGCTTTTTTGCACGGCGCGCGACTCGGGATTTTCGATATGTCCTGGAACATCCTTTGTCCCGCTTGCGGTGGCGTCCTCGATTCAGGCGCGACGCTTAAAACCGTGAAGCAAGCCGAATACACATGCGTCCTTTGCGCTGATGGGTACGAACCGACGCTCGACGAAATCGTCGAGGTAACATTCACCATCAGTCCGCGGGTGCGGAGAATCGCAGCGCACGATCCCGAGACGCTGTCTTTCATCGAATATTACAGACAGGTCTTTTGGAGTTCTGGCGTCGATTTGCCCGATGACGAGGCATTAGCAAAATGGTTTAGGGAAACTACTCTGGACGCCGTCGAGCTTTCAGCCGGCGAGAAGGTAGTGCTCTCGCTCCAGTTGCCCGAAGGATATGTGATCGTATTCGATCCGGTCCTTCACATGTCGCAGCATATCGAAGTGACCGGTGAGCCGGCGCGTGAAAGCCAATCGCTCTCCTTCGTCATGACCAGGGATCACGTGCCGTCCGGGGTCGTTCAAATGCGTCCGGGCCCTCTGCGGATTACGTTGGAGAACCGCTTAAATGTGCGCACGCTGCCTGCTGTTTGGATCGTTACCGATAAGGTTCACGAGCTTGTCAGCAAGCGTCGCCCGTTCTTGACGGCGAAACGTCTTCTGACCAACCAAACATTCCGCGATATTTACCGCACTGATACGCTGGACGTAGATCAGAGACTCAAGATTACCAGTCTCAGTTTTCTGTTCACCGACCTCAAAGGCTCAACGGAACTTTACGAACGAGTTGGAGATTTGGCCGCCTACGATTTGGTGCGCGCGCACTTCCGGATCCTGAATGAAATCGTGGCGGCGGAAAAAGGCGCGGTAGTGAAAACAATAGGCGACGCCGTGATGGCAACGTTCCCGACGCCAGACCGAGCGATGGCGGCCGCGCTGAAGATGCGAGAAGCAGTGAAGGACTTGAAAGGCGACTTGCTGCTTAAGATCGGCATCCACGAAGGACCTTGTCTGGCCGTGTTGCTGAACGATCGGCAGGACTATTTCGGACGGACCGTAAACATCGCTTCTCGGGTCCAGGGACTGGCGACGTCGCGCTCCATTTTCGCTACCAGACGCGTCGTTACCGATCTCGAAGCATCGAAGCTCTTGCAATCAAACGGCATCGCCGCGACTCCGGAGAAGCGCTCACTTCGCGGGATTGCCAATCAGATCGAGATTTTCGAAATACCGTAAGATAATGCCTGGGCGAGGATGTTCTCATCTCGACGCGATCGCGTCCGTTAAACAACCGGAACGACGCGAATGCGAGGAATGCGTGAAGATTGGTTCATACTGGGTCCATTTGCGGACCTGCCAGACGTGCGGCGTGACGCTCTGCTGTGACAGCTCGCCAAATCATCACGCCACTAAACACGCGCACGCAACCGCGCATCCGGTCATCGCCTCTGCTCAACCTCAAGAACGGTGGTTGTACTGTTATCCCGACGACGCGTTTGCCGAATATTAAGTATCAGCCGCTACTGACCTCAGACCGGGCCATCGAACTAACGAACGAGGATGGATCGGTCATCATGATCTTCTGCAAAACTCGCGATTGAATTATGATCGCGGCGCGATGAATCTACATCTCCGTTTATGAGCGGCTTCTTCGAGGAGTTGCAGCGGCGGAAAGTCTATCGCGTCGCCGCGGCTTATATCATCGCCGCGGGCTTCATCATTCAGATCGGTTCGGCAGTTTTTCCGGCGTGGGAATTGCCGAACTGGACGCTGCGTCTTGTCATTGTGTTTTTGTTGATTGGTTTTCCGATCGCGCTCATCCTGGCATGGGCCTACGACGTCACACCGCAAGGAATTCAGGTTACCAAGGCCCCGCCAGGGGCTCACCGGCAACGCAATATCATTAGTCTTATTGCTGCCGGGCTCGCGATTTCTGCGGTCGCCGGATTTTTCCTGTTTCCGCGCGCCTCCGGGCGCAACGTCGAGAAGTCGATTGCCGTCCTTCCGTTCCAAAGCCTCAGCGGTGAAAAGGAGAACGCCTACTTTGCCGATGGGATGCAGGACGACATCCTGACCAATCTTTCAAAGATCAGCGATTTGAAGGTCATCTCACGCATGTCTGTGATGTCCTATCGTGATGCTGGCATTCGCAACGCTCGTGAAATTGGCAAGGCGCTGGGCGTTGCCACGCTTCTAGAAGGCAGCGTCCGCCGGATCGGCAACCGCGTCCGAGTGAACGTTCAGTTGATCAATGCAAATAACGACGAGCACATTTGGGCGGAAGATTACGACCGCGACTTGACCGACGTTTTCGCTATCCAAACTGACCTCGCGCAAAAAATTGCCGCAGCGTTACAGGCAAAACTTTCCCCAAACGAAAAAGCGCGACTTGATCGCCGGCCAACAAAAGATTCAGATGCCTACCTGCTCTATGTACAGGGGCACGACTACGCAAACCGGCCAGATCGTTTCCGCGACACTTCATTAAAGGCCGAGGAGCTTTTCGAACAAGCGATCAAGCTCGACCCAAACTTTGCTCTGGCGTTTGCCGGTCTCTCGGAAGTGGAGAGCTGGATGTATCACACTTACGAGCCAACATCGGCCCGTCGCGAAAAAGCGCGTCTTAATGCCGATGAATCGCTGCGATTGCAGCCGGATCTTCCGGAGGGACATCTCGCGCTGGGTTTTTCGTATTATTACGGTGATCGTGATTACAAGCGCGCTCTCACCGAGTTTGAGATCGCCAAGCGTGACCTGCCGAACGAAGCCCGGGCCTACTCGGCGATCGCCGCCATTCAGCGACGTCAAGGCAAATGGGTCGAATCAACCGCGAATTTTGAAAAAGCGGCCTCTCTCGATCCAAAGAACGCGAACGTTCTTTTTAACCTTGGTCTTAACTACATGGCTCAGCGCGATTTCGAGACTGCTGACAAGATTTTTGATCGGGCCATTATTGCGGATCCCCGATCGTTTGCGTCACGCGGAATGAAATCCGCTTTGGCAATTACATGGAAGGGCGACGTTGGGTTCGCAGAAAATCAATTGTCCTTGGTGCCTGCGGAATTCGATCCAGACGGGCTGGTTACGTCAGCGCGCGTGTGGATTCTGATGCTGCAACGGAAGTTCGCCGATGCTCTTCAAGTGGCGCAGCAATTTCGCGGCGAGACATTGAATTACCCGGAGACCGGCCCTTGCCCAAAAGCTTTCTTGGAAGGGAGACTTTACCTGTACCAAGGCGATAAAATTAGGGCGCAAGCCGCTTTCGAGCGCGCGAGACTCGCGGCGGAGCAACTTGTGCGTGAGGCTCCCGGCGATCCGGGTCGTCACGTGCAGCTCGGCGCCGTTCTTGCAGGGTTGGGCCTGAAAGAAGACGCGATTAACGAAGGCAGGAAGGCGGTCGAATTGGTCCCGGAATCTCAAGACGCTTTCGATGGGCCGCAAGCTACCGCTGCACTTGCCGAAATCTACGCCTGGGTCGGAGAACACGACGAAGCATTTCGCCTCCTTGATCATTTGCTTAGCGTGCCAAATGGCCTCACGGTGCCAACCCTCAAGCTCGATCCGGTATGGGATCCGTTACGCAAGGATCCACGCTTCCAAGCACTGATCGAAAAATACGCGGCGAACCATTGACGCCTGCTTGGCTCGAATATGAAAAGCGCCCACGGACTGAACATACCGAAAACGCTAGAAGAGGTGTGCGATCCACAGAGGGTCGCCCTCCTCGTTTACGATATGCAGGTCGGAATCCTAAGTCAGATCAAGAATGGCGGTGCGGTGACGCGGCAGGTTCTCAAAGTGCTCACAGCCGCTCGCGACGCCGAAGTTCGTGTGTTCTTTTCGCGTCATCTTTCGCTGCCGAAAGAACTCATGGGCATGTTTCAGTTCCGCATGGCCATGACTTGGCAACACGTTGACTCACCAGAAGAAGTCAAACCTTGGTTCTTACGCGACACGCCGGGATTTGAAATCGTCCCCGAGTTATCACCGCTTCCTGCTGACGGAGTATTCGACAAGTTGACGATGTCGGCTTTCGAAGGCACGTGGCTCGACTTCGCTTTGCGAGATTGCGGCATCAATGCGTTCATTATTGTTGGCGTAGCGACCGAGATTGGAATCGAACCGACAGCACGCCACGGAGCCGACCTTGGTTATATTCCTGTGCTCATCACTGACGCGTGCGGCGCCGGCAACGAAGAAGCCGCCAACCGCTCGATCGAAAGCTTGAAGTTTACAGGCGACGCGTTGATCACCGACACCGAGACGATTTGCCAGGTTCTTCGAAAGCAATCCGGAATTCGGAACGCGTAAATCTCCGTCAAACGCGAGGCAAAAATTCTTCGCGAACGATCTTGCCATTCTTAACGGTGTAAACGCCGACTTCGGATAGTTTTCGGCGCTGCTTCGAATTCTTGTCGGTAACATCCGCATCGTATTGCACGACGAATCGATCGTGCGCGACAAACGGGCCGTTGGCGGCGAAGCTATGCACTTCCGTTGCGTTCACCCACCAATCGATCTTACCGCGCACGGCTTCTTTCCCCCGCGTTTCGGGCGAACCGCCGCTCATGCTGAACGCTTCGACGCTCACGATGTCGTCGTCGTAAAGAGTGTCGAGCGCCTCGTACCACGCTTGTTTCCGGACTAATTCAACGACCTTTTTGGCTACTTCTTCCGTTGTCATCTTTTCCTCCCTGCTCTTTTATCGACGGTTACCTGCCGAGAAATTTCTCCAATTTATCGAGCACACTATTCCAGCCCTGTTCGTGATCGTCGCGTGACGCTTCGTTTGGAAGCTTTTCGTGAGCCAGGTGCACCTCCGTGCCCCCTTCACGATCGAAGAACTCCACCGTGACGATGCTGTTGTGGTTTTTCCAATCTTCATCCTCTTCAAACTGCCAGGTGAACACGATCTTCTTGCCGGGCTGTAGCTCGCGATATTCGCCGCAGATAGTCACCTCCTTACCTTCCGGGTCCGTGCAGTCCCAACGAAACTGGCCCCCTACCCGCACGTCGGCGATCAAATTACGAGTCTTAACGTTTTCCGGACCGAACCACTTCTTTAGCTGCGCGGGATCGGTCCAGGCGGCATAAACGCGATCTCGCGGCGCTCTGATGAAACGCTTGATTTCCACTGAGAGCTTTTCCGCTTCAGCCATAGGTTCTCGCTTATCGATAAGAATTTGTATTGTTTAACGTCGACGGTGGACTGCGCAATCACTTGGTGTCGACGTCGGCTTGCCCGGCTGCGCGGCCCCGGCGGACCTGTTCGAGGACCTTGGCTGAGGCTTCGTCGTTGCCGTATTCGTCATGCCACCTCCACCACTCGTACGGCGGCGTCTGAGGATAGCCGTCCGGCGAGTCCTCCCACTCCTCCTGACGCCCGAGCGCAGTGATGTCCAGGTAGTTCCAGGTGTTCCCCATCTGCTCGTCACCGCGGCCGTTGATGAAGTAGGTGCGGAACACGCGGTCGCCGTCGCGGATGAACGCGTTTGTGCCGTGCCACTCATCCACGCCAAAGTCCTTGTCGAAGCCGTCCGTGATGGTGTACCACGGAATAAACTGCCAGCCCATTCGTGCTTTTAGGCGCTCGATATCCCTCTGCGGCGCGCGAGAAGCGAAAGCGAGTGTGGTATCGCGGGCGTTCAGATGAGCGGGGTGAGTGACCTGGTCGGCCACCATGGAGCATCCGACGCATGCATGTTCGGGCCAGCCGACCACGCCCGGCTCGAAGAAGGCCCGGTAGACGACCAACTGACTGCGGCCGTCGAACAGGTCGAGCAGACTCGCCTTGCCCTTGGGCCCGTAGAACTCGTACTTCTTCTCCACGGCCAGCCACGGCATCCGGCGACGCTCGGCCGCCAGCGCGTCACGAGCGTGGGTCAGCTCCTTCTCCTTCACGAGCAGTTGTTGGTGCGCAGCCTCCCACTCCTTCGACGACACGATTCTGGGAGGATTCATCTGCTTCTTTTTCTTTTCGACTTCCTTGGTTTTCATTTTGATTGTTCTCTGTCTTTATTTGTTTGCTGCTCCTGTAAAAACTCCTAAACATGAACGCAGCCATTCCTCCGCCGGACGTCGCGCCGACGGTCATGACGGTAATGTTAGCGATGCATGCGGGACACATGTCGATTTTCCCTTTACTTCGTTTTCCTTTTTTCCAATGGCCGGTTCTGTTTTTCTAAATAATCGGCCAGGCGATCCAGCGATCCCTGCCAGAACTTGCGATACTCCTCCACCCACTGGGCAGCTTGGCGGAGCGGCTTGGCATCGAGGCGCATTTCGTGAACGCGTCCATAGCGCCGACGCCGAAGCAACCCGGCCTTCTCCAGCACGCGCAAGTGTTTCGAGACCGCTGGGAGCGACATGGCGTGAGGTTTCGCCAGATGCGTCACACATTTATCGCCCCGCGCCAGATGAGCCAGGATGCGCCGGCGGGTGGGATCAGCCAGCGCGGCGAACGTGCGATTCAAAGTCCTGGAAGGATATTTAACCATCCGGTTAAGTAATAGAATGGATCAGTCTGTAGTGCAAATGAAAATTCAATGTTCGCTTGAAGCCGTAGAAACCGGAACGCACATTGCTCTGCGCTGCCACAGCGCGGCAATGAGAGGACGCCGTCATGCTTACATCGATCCAGGAACCTTGTGACGACAGCGTAATTCGCTCGCGTCTGGCCAGCGCGCCTTGTTCGAAACTTGCCGGGCGCTGGGTGCTTGTGGCTACAACCCTCGCTTCCAGTATGGCCTTTATCGACAGCACCATTGTGAACGTGGCGTTGCCAGCGCTGCAAACGAATCTAAACGCCACGATCGTCGACGTGCAGTGGGTCATCGAGGCTTACTCGCTTCTGCTTTCGGCGCTTCTGCTTGTCGGTGGATCTCTCGGAGATCACTATGGACGGCGCCGAGTCTTCTTGATTGGCGTCGCTCTCTTCGCTGTGGCGTCCACGTGGTGCGGCCTTGCTCCAAACATACATCAACTGATTGCCGCGCGTGCAGCACAGGGACTCGGTGCGGCCCTACTCGTTCCCGGCAGTCTCGCTATCATCAGCAGTTCGTTTGCGGAAAACGAACGGGGACGCGCGATCGGCACCTGGTCGGGTTTCAGCGCGATCACGACTGCTATAGGACCAGTGATCGGCGGCTGGCTGATCGAACATCTTTCCTGGCGCGCCATTTTCTTCATCAATGTTCCAATCGCGCTTTTGATAATCTTTATCTCGCTGTGGCGGGTTCCGGAGAGTTCCGACAAGGAGAGCAAGGGACTCGATTGGTTAGGCGCAATTTTGATAACGTTTGGCCTGGGTGCGTTAGTTTATGGTCTGATCGAATCTTCACGGTTCGGCTTCGGCGACCGATCAGTATTCACAGCGCTCGTTGCAGCAGCCGTACTGCTCGCCTTTTTCCTGATAATCGAGAAGCGGATTTCCAATCCAATGCTTCCACTGGTTTTGTTCCGATCACGAACCTTTGCCGGAGCGAACCTACTCACGTTTTTGCTTTACGGCGCACTAGGCGGCTCCCTGTTCTTTCTTCCGCTCAATCTGATTCAAGTCCAGCATTACTCGGCCACTGCAGCTGGGGCGGCTTTCCTCCCGTTTATCTTGATCATTTTTCTCCTTTCGCGCTGGGCGGGCGGCCTCGTCGAAAGCTATGGATCGAAAATTCCACTCGTTATCGGCCCGTTAATTGCCGCTCTTGGCTTTGCGCTCTTTATGTTGCCCGGTTTGAACGCCGGTTACTGGCAAACATTTTTCCCTGCAGTTGTTGTGCTCGGAACAGGCATGGCCATAAGTGTCGCGCCTCTCACCACGACAGTGATGAATTCAGTGGCATCGAATCGCGTCGGCGTTGCATCCGGCGTGAACAACGCGGTTGCGAGAGGCGCCGGGCTGCTCGCGATCGCCGTTCTTGGAATCGTCATGCTCCACTCCTTTAATCATGCGCTCGATCGGCGATTGGCCGCCCAAAACGCGCAGCGCGTTGTGTGGCAATCATTGCAAGCTCAACGTAGTAAGCTCGCGGGCGCCTCACTCCCTGAAGAATTGGACCAGATGACCCGACAATTGATTGGACAAGCGATCGGCGAATCTTTTGTGCATGCTTTCAGGCTAATCATGGCGATCGGAGCAACACTGGCCGTGGTCAGCGCGATCGTTGCGTGGCTGCTTATTGGCACGGCCAAACAAAAAGAAAATCCCCCGCCCCGGAAAGCCTTCGCAGATTGAAACTCTTTGGTTAACGATGTGATCCTTGTAGAAAAAATTGCCGGACTTAGGTCTAACGATTGAAATTCAAGTGAAAACCGCTTCGCGACTGTGGCCGATGTGATCGATCACTTCCTGAGCGAGTCCACGCCTTGAGCCCCTGTGATCAAATCATCGCCCTAGATCCAATTACTGTTATGCGATGAATAGAGTGCGGGTACGTGATGCCGCGCGCGGATTCTCAGCGAGGGCGACGTTCATGTACGATTCAATGGCTTGCGTCGATCGCTTCTTTCATTATCTGGCGACCTCCGACCGACAATGGCCCTATGCCGCTACCGGACAGATACCACAACCCTTTGTCGTTATCGCGGGAGTAAAGAAAAATCACGCCCTCGCCTGCGGACGCGTGGTAAAACGTGGCACCCGGATTTTCGGCGATCAATGAAAGGAACGTTTGCCGCCACGGTCGATCGGGCGAGTCGAAGATTTCTTCACCAAGTTTCTTGAGTTCTTCAACGCTGATGATTCGGATCGATTTGGCGATGGCTTTCCGCCGTTCGTTATCGATAGCTTCAACGCCCTCGAATTTTTCAAATGGCATGGGACTCCTTTATTCGGTGGATTCCAGTAAGTCAGAAAATGGATTATATTCGATGCAGTGAAATAGGGCAAAGAGGAACAAAACAGATCGCTAGCTCGTGAGGCTGCGTTTTTGATCCGTGCAATTGCTCGCCGCAATTACGACCACACTTCCCAGCGGTTTCCTTCCGCCTGGAACAGCCTTTGCGAATGAAATGGAAGCCACCCACCCGTTGGTGTAACTTTTGATCGGCTCAAACAAGAATTAACAAACCCGTATGAAGGCGAGTGAGTCCCTTCAAAACGATCAATCCGCGGCGACTGAAGACGCACTCCGCCGCGCCGTTGATACGACTCCCGCGCTTATTCACACCGCTCGGCCCGATGGCTACCTGGATTACTTTAATCGGGGATGGTTGGATTTTCTTGGTAAGTCCCTCGAAGACGTTTGTGGGTGGCGCTGGACCGAATCGGTTCATCCAGAAGATGTAGCTAGGCTAGTCCAAAAATGGCACGCCGCTTTGGCCAGCGGTGAACCGTTCGAAATAGAAGCGCGTGTTCGGCGTGCCGACGGATCATATCGTGCGTTTCTACATCGGAAGCTGCCGCTCCATGATGAACACGGGAACATCGTGAAATGGTTCGGATCGAGTGTCGATATCGAAGACCGGAAATGTGCTGAACAAAGGATTGCAGAGAAGACGAGCCAATTGGAACGAAGCGAATTCTATCTGCGGGAGGGAGAACGGCTCGCTCATATGGGTAGCTGGTCCCTTACGCCGGACGGAATGTTTGACTATTGGTCTCCGGAAACCTTTTCGATTTTCGGTTTCGATCCCAGAAATGGCATTCCCACGCTTAAAGAATGGCTCAGCGTTCTGCTTCCTCATGATCGTGATGCTGTGCATGAGTTGATCCGCAGAATGTTTTCCGAGGGTGTGAACGGCGACATCCAGTATCGCGTCGATCATCCTAAACATGGCCAAAGAACGATGCACAGCACCGGCGAGCCGGTGTTTGAGGACGGCAAAGTTGTACGACTGATCGGCAATACGCTTGATATTACCGAGCGTAAATGGGCGGAGGAGGAGCTGCGCGCCAGCGAGCGTAAGTATCGCCACCTGGTAGATACAACTCCAGCCTTTATTCACACCGCTTTGCCGAATGGTGATGTCGACTTCTACAACCGCGGCTGGCTGGAATATGTCGGCCTCCCTTTAACAGATTTGCTGGGGTGGGGTTGGACCTGCATGATCCATCCTGAAGATGTAGAAACAATTGTGCC
>WNGQ01000691.1_pt1 | contig 37015 bp, 25 predicted proteins | sample 5407661 | NCBI WGS metagenome assembly WNGQ01 (sample SAMN13153382, study PRJNA577476) | soil metagenome | isolation source: 60 cm soil or saprolite under Garry oak tree replicate 2 | place: USA:California | collected 2016-06-15 | reverse complement strand
GCGCTCATTTACAAAACATCGATGAAAGAAGCCAGATGAGGAGCAGCTTTTCTAGAAAAGTTTGTCCCAGTGTCCAGGATTGAGGGCAATGTTCCACGTTTGCGGGCCAAATCCGTCCACTTCGTAGGGTATTTACCAGCGGGTGGCGGCGGTTGAGCCGCATAGCCAGCCGCCAGAATCTCGAAGTAGCGCGCGGCCCATTCGTCGCGTTCCATGGCGGGAACCGAGGGCAGGTGGAGCAGACGCCACTCGTGGCATGCGTCATGCAGATCGAGCAAGAAGTCCTGTATCTCCACGGCCCACTACTGATGCTCCGGCTCGGCGACTGCCGCACAATCGCGCACCAGGTGGGCTCCACGGATACTGTGAGCACAGTCATAGCCATCATAGCTGGCCAGTCGATCGTGCATGCCTCGCGAGGCATGCCACGCCAGATGGGTCAGGAAGCGAGTACAGTTCACATGCAACCAATGAAGCATCCCATACACGCGGATGCCAGTCTCATCTCCATGCTGGAGCCGACTGGCTCCAATCAGCTCGGCAATGCGCTCAACCGTCGGAGCCAGCCGCTCGGCGGCCAGTTTGTTCCACGGAAGCCTGGTCGCTTCCGCGATCTGGCACCCACAGATCGCGGCGAGAGCCTCACAGGTGCGAGCCGTGGGAAGCAATTGCCCCTGGTGCAGATACACGGCCAACACTTGCATGTTGGGACCATATTGGACGGAGGCAGTGACCTAAGCGGGGAAACTGCCCAGGCTTCTGGTGTGATGGTGGGACAACAGATGGCTTCGATCTGATGCTCTTGGGCCAGCAGGCTGTACTGGCTACTTGGCACATCTGTTATGTACGAATAGAGATCGCATCTTTCTCGTGCTCTTGGCTGGGGCGGTTCGGGTATGGAAGCAAGCTCTATTGCTTGTCCAGGAAGACGACCCTGCTGCGTTGCCATCGAGAAGCATTTCGTTTATTTTGGAAACACCAGTCAAAGGCCCGTGCTACACAGCCGAGGATATCTCCAGAGACTATTGCCTTGATCAGGGAAATGGCAACGAAGAATCGACTCTGGGGAGCTGAGCGGATTCGCGAGGATTGACTTCAACTTGGTATTCATGTCTGCAAGCGCACCATTCAGAAATACATGAGACGAGTTCGCGCACCACGACCAAGAGGGCAAAATTGGGCGACGTTCCTGCACAACCATGCCCAAGACGTCTGGGCTTGTGACTTCTTGCAGATAACCGATCTCTTCTTTCGCCCGCTCTTTGCCTTTTTCATCATCGAGCGGAAGATCCCGACGAGTGATGCATGTTGGCACAACACGATCCCCTACCGACGCCTGGGTGGCGCAGCAGCTTCGAGAAGCGACTCCCTATGGGCAAGCACCGAAGTTCCTCATTTGTGTGTGATAACGAGAGCAAATTTGGGCCTTGGTTCGCTCGTGTGGCTACAACCGGTGCCATAGAGATCCTCAAAACACCCTCTCGCGCTCCGCAAGGCAATGCCATCTGTGAGCGCTTCATGAGGCACATTGGGTTCGACCCCGTTCATGATGATTCGTGAGAGCCAATCACGCCTTTGGCTTCAGCTTGCTCACCACGCAGACTTATGATCAAGATGAACATGCTGATCACAAACACCCATGCCGGAAAGACCAGGATCAACCAGAGCGTGAGGTTGCTGCTCACCAGCAGCAGCAACGCCAAGGCGTAGGTGAGGAACACAAACAAGCGCGGCATCACGCGAGTACGAATCCAAATGGTGCCCAACGATATCATGAACACGCCCGCCATGCGAATGGCATACACGTTGGTGATCGTGTACATAATCGCACGCCCAAAGATAATGACGCCGCTCTTCGTCAACGTGTCCGCTGCGATGGCGTAGCTGGCAAGGATACCGCCTGCGACCGCAGCGGAGGCAAATATCATCGCCAGAAACAGTAATCCGCTGCCAAAGAACACGGTCGAAAAGAATTGGTCTTCCAATGTTCCAAGGCGATCACGCACCACACCCATGAACCACAGAAATGCGATGCCAGCAAAAGGCACCAGCGTCAGCGCCAGCGAAACCGTAGCTGTGTTCCCCTGGAGCCATGCGGCGGTATTCGTCCCGCTCAATTCCTCGGGAAGGGCGAGTCGGATGAGCACGATACTGGCCGTGAACAACACGGAAAAGATGATCCCTGCGACCGCTGCAGCCCGCGGCGTCTTGAGGGCTTGACGCGTCAAGGCAACTTGTTGTTTCATTCCTTACTCCCATTGGTTGTGCCAGGTCCAAGACCTGACGGGTTTCTCACCGTTCGTTTAAGCTAAAAAGTATCATGTTGACGGCAGTTTCGCGGGACGTTGGCGACGCGTCCGAAAACCTGTCAGCCTTTTCATGCTCTTCCATTGCCATCGCCACAAGCAGACGTTCTTCACCCGTGATACTATACTCCTCAACTGTTGCATCTGCGCTGAAAGCGATTTGCACCCAGTTTATCTCGCCCGTGAATTTGTTGCCGCATAAGCCACAGCCTTCAGAGACAGGCAAACCAGCTTCGCTGTCAATAGCATGCTGGACATTCACAGTGTCACTTTTCCTGACGGAAAGCACGTTAATCTCTGCTCCTAATTATAGCTTGCAGGAATCAGGAATATATCTTCAGAATGCGCTATTTTTTGGCACCTGCGGATAGTGTCAATAGGGCAAAAACACTACTTGGGTGGCACAGTGCGTTTGCACTAGTGGTCAGACATTGTAGAAGGCAACGTATATCTGAAAAATAACGTGCATTGACGATGTGCTTTCGCTCCATCGATAGTATACTAGAGGCAGATGTCTTATGTTTTGCGTTCGTCGCAACGGATGTTTTATCGCATGAATCTACTGAGCTATACTGTTCGCTCAAAGCTGAAGGCGAGTGAGAACTTCATTCCATCCACTGATGGAATGGCACGAGCTCGCCAGCTACAACAGGATTGCAGCAAGATGGAGAAAAGCTGACTCAGATTTAGTCTCATCAATGAACTAGAAGAGGCTCTTGATGGACAGCGTCCTGGAGGCCTGTGCTGGCGGGAACACGTGGTGGGAGACATGCCAACAATCACCGAAGGTGTGGCAGTGTTTGTAGTCATGCGGGATGGCTTGCCAGAACCGAATACGGGTCGCGCGGGCTTCGGTCTCCAAGGGCAAAGGCGACGATGTGGCGGGTTCGGCGGCACATTGCTGCCCACATCCACCGTTTGTGCTCGTTCTTCTGCACACAACTCCAGATGTCATCCAATTCGAGCACGTCGTCTGGTGCTCACTTGCTCAATACACTGGCTTTGGCGTGAGAACGCGAGAGGTACCACAGTCCTTGCCATGGTCCTCTTCATTCCCACACCGATTGGGTCCGTTTTTGACGATAGGTGTCCTTTCACAGACATGTCAAGCGTGCGTCCTTGGTTCTTGAATCATGACCCCCATGATAGCTCATCACTTCCTATCTAACCACTCCCACAAAAACAACGGTGCCGCCTGGTCGTCGTGGTGATTGCCCCGGCTAGGTTCATATCGGCTCCCTGGAGCACAAGACGATGTGCTTCGGAGAGCAGACAAGCAGACAGGCGTCAATTACTCCTCGGTCTCCGTCCACGATACTTCCTGCTTGGTCGAGACGAGCACCGTACCAGGGATATATGCTAGCTCGAGAGGTCCAACATAGGAAGAGGGCGGGGTAACTCCCAGCCCTCGCAGCGCGGCGAGAGGACCCTCATTGGAGGGGAAACCAGCTAATACGCTAGCTTGCTCATTGCGAGGGAGCCCAGCAATTCCAGCTTCCACATCAGGTCTGCCTTCCGCAGTCAGTGTCATGATGCGCCCATCAGGCAGAGGGATCATCTCAATCGTTCCCTCGACAATCTCTGTCAATTCTTCATACTCGAAATGATCACCGTTGGCAGGATGAACTTCCTTGCTTGTCCCATCAGGATAGAGGATCAGTGCCATATGTCTACGTCCTTTCACTTATTCAATACCATATAGTGCGGCCAAGCATCAAGGTTGTGTTGCAAAATTCTCAGAGGAAGTCGCCAGCACAGCCCACATTTCAGAGTAAGAAGTAGCTCAGCTCCTTCCCCTGACGTTCCCCGAAGTGCGCCGTCTGCTCTGGGGGCTGGTGTGACAAGCTCCTGCAACGCTAGAAGGAGTTCTGTACTGATCCCACTGGCGTAGGCGACATCAAGCCAGGGCCAAACACTTCCATATCAAACCGCGTGCAGCTCGCTTAGCTGCTTACGTGCGGCTGGAGTATTAGGGCAGCTTTGATTGCTTCGAGGATGTCCTGACCCAGGTTTTGAGTTGGGTGTGCAGCGCAGCAGCCCCCACGATGGGCCCTGGATCCATGGGAAGCACCACCGGGTACAGGACGAATGGGTGCGTCTGCGGACCGCCCAGCCCGCCGTGGCACCCAACCAGCTCCTCGAATGCGGCTACTTCCCCGGTTTCCGGGCGATAGAGACTCATCACCAAGATGTCAGGGGCGTTTGAAAAGCCATCGGTCCGCTTCAAATGGGCTGCCGCACTGGAGCCAAAGGGAGCCAGCGGATTCTCCCCAACCGCATAGCCCTGTTCCAGGTAGTAGATGCCTTTTGCACCAAGCACCAGTCCTCCTTCGGTTTCGGAATGCACGAGCAGAAAACTGATGCCTTCGTGCTGGCTCAACCCTAAGAGCAAACCAGGAAAACGGTGGCTCAATTGCTCATAGGTCAGACGCGCTGGGTCATCCGTGAAAGAGATCAACCCGAGATTCCCTGAAGCCAGGACGAGCACCTGGCCCCCGCTCAGCTTCTGGCTGATCTGCTCTTCCGTGGCCTCGCCCTGCGGGGAAAGTGCTACCTGTCCATCATGCATCTGCCCTCGAAGGGCACGTCTGACGAGCCGCATCGTCCGACTGTCCTTGCGCAGCGCTTCGGTCAGGGCGGTACTGAGACTATCCCAGCCTTCATCGGGATCCAGAGCACCCGCGACGCGCAAGGTGCTCTGTGCGACGAGCTGTTCCACCAGTTGCCCCAACGACTGGCCATACCGTTGGGTGAAGGTTGCGCCTTGACTTTGACCATGATCAGAGAGGACGACCAGGTGATAGGGACGGGGCGCCCTCTGTGAGGCGCGTTCGAGCTGTGCAAACAGATGATCGAGTTTCTTGAGCACTTTGAACGCATCTGGCCGCATGATGCCTGAGTGATGCGCCACCTCGTCATAGGCAAAGAGCGTCGTATAGACAGCAGGCATCCCCCGCAACATGTCTGCGAGCAACATGAAGAGGCTGGCTTCCTGTAAAAAGACGGTCGTACCGGCGCGCACAAGGGCATATTTGAAGGTGCGGTGGATGCGCGGTTGGACATCCTGGCGGCGTTGTTGCCCTGCCTGATAGCGCTCGCGCACAATATCGACGATGAACAGGCCGAAGGTGCGCGCAACACTATAGGGATTGGAGAAGTAGAGGAAATAGCTTTGCTGTCCCCTGCTGGTGCGAGCGCCCATTTTGCTGTACGTGCCCAGGCAATCCGGGGCGTCCCCTGAGAAGACATTCCAGCGGCTGCCCCCATCGGGGGTCAGTAATCCGTGCCCGTTTGACAACTGTTGCTCGAGTGCACGCGCGGTTGCTACTTTACTGGAGACCATGAGCTTCTGCTGCTGCTTATCGTACCAGCGGAAAGCGGGAATCTCTGCGTTGTTCCCCAGCAGAATGCCCGCCTGACTGGCGGAGGTTTGCGAAGAAAGATCGGGTTCCCAGCCTTTGATCTGATGGGTTCCTCCTTCCAACCATCGCTTGAGTGTCGGCATCCAGCCCTGGTCCATAGCTGAGCGCAGGACAGGTTCCGCAAGTCCATCAATTTCCAGAAAGAGGATGCCTGCTTGTGCAGCATGAGGCGTTTGGTTATACCGGCGGCTGAGCGGCTGGGTGACAAACCAGTCGTAGCCTCGATCATCCTGGAGCGAGAAGAGCGCGCCAAGGAAAGTCATGCCCAGCGTCACTACCAGCGCTACCAGGATCGCATCCCAAAGCCCTGAGATTTCCAGGGCACCCGGATACAGAAGATCCACGAGATTCACCGCCAGAATGATCACGATTCCTGTCAGGAAGAAGGTCAGCAGGGGGAAGAGGATTGGATGAAGCCGCGCTGCACTCCAGTAGATGAGCCTCCAAGCCAGTCCCAACACCAGTGTGATGATCACGCCGCCAAGGACGGCAGCTGCGAAGCTGTGGACCTGGATGCCTGGCACGAGCCAGGCAAGCAAAACAAGCAGCAGCCCCTGTGTGAGGGCAAAAACGAGAAACCAGAGAATCCATTGTATCACGCGATTCATGATCGGTTACCTCCCCGTGGACGAGGAAAGATTGAGCTCTGGCGCGGCGAAGAGCTGGTTGATATCGTCGAGGCGGCTTTGAGCTCGACCATAGCTTTGGGAGAGGCCGCATTCTTCTCGACATGAATGATGTGAGAAGCTGATGTGGTGGGGTCAGCCGGTCCAGTCGACTGGGCCCCCTGCTCCTCGACTGGACAAGCTTGAGGAGCCGAACAAGCAGTGGCGTGCAGCGCTTTGACGAAGAAGCGTTTGGCGGCCTGGGCATCGCGCCTCGCACTCAAGAGAAACTCCAAGGTGTTGCCTTGCGAGTCGACAGCACGATAGTGGTACATCCAGGTTTTTCGGACTTTGATGGAGGTCTCATCCACTTTCCAGGAGTCAGTGAAGGCTTTCAAATGAGGTCGGCATCGCTTCTCCAGTTCGGGGGCATAGCGCTGAACCCAGCGATACCTGGTCGTATGATCCACCTCGAGTCCCCGTTCCCTCATCATTTCTTCGAGGTCGCGAGAGCTGAGCGAATAACGCAGGTACCAACGGACACACGAGAGAATGATCTCGGTTTCAAAGTGGCGCCATTTGCACGGGTTCAGCTGGTTCATGAAAAAACTCCTCGGTTGTTCTTGAAGAGAAGCAGAGTTTACTGCTCTGTCAAGCTGTCATTGCACCATTGTTCGTCTTCGAGGAGCGCTTTCGTGGTTCAAGAGAGGGATAGAGCCGCTTGAGCTTGATGCGCGCGTCCGCGATGGTCAAGCGCCAATTGACCGTGATGGATTCCTCATTGCGACGGCGTTGCCAGGCTTGCACCTCGCGATCTAGTTCTTCTCGTGGTCCGATGCTTGGTAACTTTCACTTGTCGCCGCCCCGCCAACGGTTCACAGGCAAGATACAGCTTGCACATTCCTGCGGATTCAAACGGGTAATCAAAGCGTTCAGACTGTCCTGGTTGCATAGGCTGACTCTCCTGTTTCTCTCGGAGAAGCTGTTTGGCACTTTCGTCCATGCAGATCTGTGGAAAACGCGGATCGTAGGGATGAGTATACACCTCCCTCCAGTACATCTTCCAGACTGAGAAACATGAACTTCTGTCTTAAGAGTACTTGCCTCCAGCCAAAAATACATCCTCAGAACGCACTAATTTGGGACGCTGCGTGAGTAGCGAAGCAGACAAAGTGGTCGGTTTCTCTAGTGCATTTACGCTATCACAGATGAAAGTGGGGGTCAGCTGTGTGGGAAGCAGCGTGTATGCAAGATCGGTTCAATCGGTGCCAGGGCGGTGGATGTACGGCTGCTTTGCTACCCGCAGGCATGCCTATCCGCATCTATCTGGTCCGAGAGCCTATGATTTGTCACTAGCCACCGTACAAACTCCAGGTGACGCCGATCTATAGCAGCACGATCCAGCTCACTTGCAGTATATTTTCGACAAAAACCACATAGTCGATCTATTTGAGGCGTGGTCAACCCGGCTCGACGTAACACTTGAAGGGCTTCTTTGTAATCGATATGGTTCATGAAATCCTCCGCAAATTCTTTCAACCAGCAGGGAAGCGGTACGAAGCCGGCGGTTCGACCTGAGAAGATGTCGGGTTCTCAAAGCCTGCTGAAATGCATGGTGTGTCCGGCAGGAAACAATCATCATTTCACGTTCCATTGTACCCACTAGGCGAGCAAAACACATCCCTTAAACACACTATTGTTGAGCACTGTCGAGCAGGCGACTCGGGTAGTATACCTACACGAATACGCTGCTCGACAAACTCGTGATCCTACCAACGTGAACACATCCAAAATAGCTCATTCTGGGGATGCACCTTTGTCGATATGCCAGTACACTTAGAACCAGAGAGTCGAAGCGAATGAGGCCGTTCCGTGCTTCGAGTCATTCCTACAAGCCGATGGCTATCAAGGAGTGAAGCCATGCAAACGCAGAAACCTACAAGGAAAACCAGCGCCCACTCGGAGGTTGCCGATAGCGTCCTAGTACAACAAGCACTGGCCGGTGATCATGAAGCATTCGAAACCCTGGTGCATCGGTATGAGACAGCGCTTTTTCAGATGATTTACCGCTATGTGGGAGAGTATCACGAAGCGTGGGATGTCTTGCAACAGGTCTTGCTCCAACTCTACCTTTCCCTGGTCACGCTGCATCTGCGGGCAGAAATCAGGCCATGGCTCTTTACCGTTGCGCGTAATCGCTGCATAGATCTCCTGCGTCACAGACGTCAGACGTATTTTTCCGAGTTAGAGCCGAGAGACAATGCCCAAGGCGAGACAACAGATTTGGCGGATCTCCCAGATACGAGTCCCCAGCCAGAAGAATTGGCAGAGCGACGGGAGTTACGGCAGTGTGTTTACCGGGTAATCGAAGCCATACCCATCCAATACCGCCTGGTCGTCTGGCACCGCTGCGTCGGTAACCTGGATTTCCCTGAGATTGGACAAGTCCTCAATATACCTACGTCGACGGTAAAAAACCGCTTCTATCGAGCCCGGCCATTGCTGCGCGCCGCATTAGGAGCGCAACTGGATATGGCTACTGCCAAAGGATAGAGTTACCCTCGTGAAGTCTTGCTGAACACAAATAAGCTCCTTATCAGACCGAACCGACTGACAAGGAGCATTCAAGAGAATCAGCAATTTGTTACAAGTTTGTTGCCCAGTTTTCTATCCACTGCTCAAATGTGGTTTCCTTGCTCAGGGTACATTCGAATTCGTCCTCCTCTGAAGGATACCAAAGATACTCCTGACCTTCCTGATCCACGCAGACTTCCATTTGACAACCAAGTTCACAGATGGAAGCCAGCTGTTGTTGCCAGACATCGGTAGGGAGGTTCAGCAACTGGTCGCCTTAGAGTGACCGCCACCATTGATTGGCATAGCTTTTCAGGTCAACGAGCCCCTCCCGCCAGTAATGATTTTTGAGGATGGTCTCGTCACTTTCGTTTTCATCTGCACGACTCCTGAAGGAAGTATAAAGCACTTGTGGAAGGAACTCAATGCCTCATTAAAACAAGTGTTCAAAGGTATTGAGCCTTCCCAGTTGGATGGGTGGTGCGCGGTAGTACAGCATGAATTATCGCTGTGGCTGCACTGATCGCACTTTCATGGTATGATACAGAAAGAACGTAGCCAAACAACGCCGTTGTGTATCTTATGCGTCCTACCTTGGAAGGAGTTTTGCATATGACAGTGTCCAAGACCCCAAATATGACGAATTATGAGGCTGAACGACAAAGTTTCCATCTTGATGTTCCCGAATATTTCAACTTTGCCATTGATGTGATCGGCAAGTGGGCTGCCGACCCGCACAAGCCTGCAATGCTGTGGATAGGAGAGCACGGCGAAGAGAAAGGACTTACCTTTGCACACTTTGCGGAACGTTCCAGCCGCGCCGCCAACGCCTTCGCTACCCTCGGCATCAAGAAGGGTGACTGCATCCTCGTAATGTTGCCGCGTATCCCTGAATGGTGGGAAGGTGTGCTAGGTCTAATGAAGATTGGAGCTATTCCCATTCCCTGTACCACTCTGCTGACACCCCATGACATCCAATTCCGTGCAGAGGTTTCTGAGGCTACAGGATTCATCACGGACAGCGAGGGTGCGGCCAAATTTGATCAGGTGCGCAACGAGTGCCCTACGATCAAAGTGACGGTACTGGTTCAGCCTGACGCGGATGTTGCCGGGCGCGAGGGATGGACGAGCTATCACCAGGTCGTCGATGAGGCATCGCCAGAATTTACTGGACCCAAAACCCGTAGCGATGATTCTTGCCTGGTCTATTTCACCTCCGGCACGGTCGGCTATCCCAAGATGGTGCTGCACACCCACGCCAGCTATCCTATCGGCCATACTATCACGGGCAAATACTGGCTTGATCTGCATGAGGATGATTTGCATTGGAATTTATCCGAAATGGGCTGGGCAAAGGCTGCCTGGAGCAACCTCTTTGGACCATGGGTCATGGGTGCTGCTATGTTTATGCAGGACGCGCGTGGCAAGTTCGACCCGATTGAAACACTTGAGATGCTGCGCAAGTATCCCATCACCACGCTCTGCGCCCCTCCAACTGCCTACCGTATGCTCGTATTAGATGAACCCCTGGCCTATCTGAAAGACAATCCCCCCAAGGCGCTGCGGCACTGTGTTGGTGCGGGAGAGCCACTCAATCCAGAGGTAATAAGAACGTGGCAACAAAACACAGGGATGACTATTCGCGATGGCTACGGCCAGACCGAAACGGTGCTACTTTGTGCCAACTTTCCGCCCTTGGAGGTGAAGCCTGGCTCGATGGGCAAGCCGTCGCCAGGTTTCGAGGTGAGCGTGATCGACCACGACGGCAGCGAGCTTCCTCCGAACAAGGAAGGTGATATCGCGGTAAAGATAAAGCCACGGCGCCCAACGTGGATGTTTAAAGAATACTGGCGCAACCCGGAGGCAACGCAAGCCTGTATTCGTGGCGATTGGTACATCACCGGGGATCGTGCCTACAAGGACGAGGATGGCTACTTCTGGTTTGTCGGACGAGCAGATGATGTGATTATCAGCGCAGGCTACCGTATCGGCCCCTTCGAGGTGGAAAGTGCATTGAAAGAGCACCCCGCCGTTGCCGAGTCGGCGGTGATTGCCAGTCCCGATGAAATGCGCGGTGAGGTCGTCAAGGCTTTTGTTATCCTGGCACCGGGCTATACTGCCTCCTCTGAACTGGCAAGCGAACTCCAGGAGCATGTCAAACGTGTCACGGCTCCCTACAAGTATCCCCGTGAGATCGAGTTCGTGGAGAGCTTGCCCAAGACGATTTCAGGCAAGATCCGCCGCGTCGAACTCCGCGATATGGAACGTCAAAAGAGATTGGGGAAATAAGTTAGCACGTACCCATCTTCTTCCCTCCGCCTGACTGCTCAACTCAGAGGAGCTATCAAGCGGAACAGCAGGAGAGAGCGCAGATCGTTGGTCTGCGCTCTCTACAAACACACAAACAGGGTGTTCGTACTGTTCGTCCTATTGACCCTCCCCCTTGATACGGACCATCCATTTGTTTGCAGTACTGACACTGATCGTCAACGTCTCTGCAACCTCCCGTACTTTGGCGTCTGCATGGAGCGCTAGATACGTCTTGACCCGTTCGTAGTTGTTCACCCCTGGTCATCGTCACTATCACCCACTGCTTTGGTAAGCACATTCGCTATGCTCGCAATCAGTCCGAAGGCTAAGAGCAGCACAGAGAGGCTGGAGACGAGTTCCAGCACATAGAAGATAGCCGTATCGAGTTGATCAATGCCCTTGAATTGCTTCATCTACTCATACTCCTTTGGTAAACTAACCTATCCCGCTAGAGCGTGTGCCGATACGTTTGGCATGTGATCTGCTGGTCGAGATGTACAGGTCAGGGTATCGACCTGCGTCAGGTAACGTTGTGTAGACCGGGGTGCAGTACGGAGGGAGAGGAGGCGTTGAAGGACAGTAATGATGGGGGCGGGGTCGAAGTAGGTGTCAAATTCGCTAGCTCGCTTTGATCACCTCTGGATTGAGCGGCTCACCCGCTCCAACACAGTGCCGCAGCGCCTTGGGAGGGTTGGCCTTCATATAGGCCATCGGCTCATCGAGCACGAGCATACGATAAGCTGTCGGTGGTGCGCAGAGGGTCGAGATAGGATACTTATGCAGCATCTCCAGCGTCTCGATGGGGTTGAACTTCCCTCGCGCGTCCTGCATAAACATGGCTGCCCCCATAACCCACGGCCCAAAGAGATTGCTCCATGCCGCTTTAGCCCAACCCATTTCCGAGAGATTCCAGTGCAGGTCATCCTCGTGCAGGTCAAGCCAGTATTTCCCGGTGATGGTATGTCCAATGGGATAACTGGCCTGCGTATGCAGCACCATCTTGGGATATCCGACTGTGCCGGACGTGAAATAGACCAGGCATGGATCGTCACTGTTCGTTTTGGCGCCCTCAAATTCGGGGGATGCCTCATCGACGATCTGGTGGTAGCTCGTCCAGCCCTCGCGTTTGCCAACATCAGCATTGGGTTCGACTAAAATCGTAAACGTAATGGTAGGACAGTCTTTGCGTACCTCGTCGAACTTGGGCGCCCCTTCACTATCTGTGATAAAGCCTTGTGCCTCTGACACCTCCGCCCGGAACTGGATATCCTTGGAGGTCAGCAGGGTCGTACAGGGAATGGGTATAGCTCCCAGCTTCATCAAGCCGAGCACGCTCTCCCACCATTCAGGGATGCGTGGCAACATAACGAGGATGCGGTCGCCCTTCTTGATGCCGAGGGCGGTAAAGGCGTTGGCTGCGCGGCTGGAACGTTCAGCAAAATATGCAAAGGTAAGCCCTTTCTCTTCACCGTGCTCTCCGATCCACAGCATTGCGGGCTTGCTTGGATCGGCAGCCCACTTGCCGATCACATCGATGGCGAAATTAAACTGGGCGGGAACCTCCAGGTGAAAATTGCGTCGTTCAGCCTCGTAGTCGGTCATATGTGGGGTCTTTGATACAGTCATAAGCAACGCTCCTTCCAGGGTAGAATGCATAAAGACTCAAAACGTCGTCGTTTGGCTACCCCATCTTTCTGTTATCATACCATGACAGATAGCCTATATGTAACACCTCATAACGAACCTATGATACAATTGAAAGAGGTTAGTTGATCGCAGACGGAAAAATACGCTGTGCTTCGACAAACCGAATGCATCTTTCCTGGCATCAACGGACATTTGACAACAGATTCAATGCTGACCCGGTACTTACACACGGTACCGGGCTCGTTCGTTGCTTGTGCATTCCCAACAATTTTTGATGAACAAGGAGTAGTTTAATGCACGTCAAACTCGATAGTCTCAAAGAGAAGGGCTTTGCTGTCCTTCGTGACTACGACGGTCCACCAATCCCAAAGGAGGAATGGGAGAGTCTCGAATATATGGACTGGAAAAGTGGTGGGGATACCAATTTTGCACCAATTGCCTCCGCTTTTGGAGATATGGAGTGCCACGGCTTCTGGGATCATGGGAAAGCCGATAAGGATGGTATTTGGACACAGAACGCTGAAAAGTGCCCAACCCTGGTACAGTGGACCAGGAACGTGGGTGCCAATTTCGGGCGTGTTCGCATCATCAAGCTCAATCCCAATACAGAAGCAGAAGCCACTCACAACCTGCACCTCGACGACAACAACCGTCTCAATCCCGATGGCGAAGGCTGGGTTGTGCGTGTATGGTTAGAACTCTCTGATGACCCCAATTCCTATATGATCCTCCGCGAAGACAAAAATGATCCCTCAACGGAATCTCGTATCTCCATGCCCAAAAATCGCCAGCTTGTCATCGACTCGCAGCGTCTCTGGCATGCCGCGTGGCATCCAGGGCCAGAACCACGCTACGCCCTGATCGTCTCGTTTGAAAGTGGCGAGGCTCTGCATCGCTGGATGGAAAGCCAGTCCCCAACAACCTCCAGCGTCCGCTAACCCCAATTATTCACACCATAAAATATTAATGTAGGGGCGGAGCTAGCCTCCGCCCAGCTTCCCTCCACATTCTATTCAAAGCGGGATATTCCCGTGTTTCTTTGGTGGATTGCTATCCCGCTTATTTTTCAACATCTCCAGCGCCGTTATCAGCTTTGCCCTGGTAAAGCGCGGTTCAATAATCTCATCCACATAGCCGCGGCTGGCAGCAATGTAAGGATTGGCAAACATCTCAGTATATTCGGCGATAAGCTCTTTACGCCGTTGATCGGGATCATCCGCTTTATCGATTGCGTCCTTAAACAGGATATTGACCGCTCCTTCCGCGCCCATCACCGCGATTTCCGCCGTTGGCCAGGCATAATTGATATCGCCTCGCACGTGCTTACTATTCATCACGTCATAAGCCCCTCCGTAGGCTTTGCGCGTAATCACCGTGATCTTGGGCACCGTCGCTTCGCAGTAGGCATAGAGCAGCTTGGCCCCGTGGCGAATGATGCCGTTGTGTTCCTGGCTGACCCCCGGCAGGAAACCTGGCACATCCACAAAGGTAATCAGAGGGATATTGAAGCAGTCGCAGAAGCGCACAAAACGCGCGGCCTTGTCCGATGAATTGATATCGAGCACTCCCGCCAGTGCCCCCGGTTGTTGTGCCACGATACCGATTGAGCGACCGTTCAAGCGTGCAAAGCCCACGATGATATTCGCGGCAAAGTGTTCCTGTACCTCGAAAAAGTCCCCATCGTCGACAAGATAGCGAATGACCGCCTTCATATCATAGGGCTTGTTCGGATTGTCAGGAATGATGCTGTCGAGAGCTTCCTCCACGCGCGTTGGTGAATCGAGGGGTGTAATCCTGGGTGGATCTTCGAGGTTATTTGAGGGAATAAAGCTCATGAGCGTGCGGATCATGCGGATACACTCTGGTTCATCCGGGCAGTCGAAATGAGCGACCCCGCTCTTGCTGTTGTGTACCATGGCGCCGCCCAGCTCCTCAAAAGTCACATCCTCGTGAGTGACCGTCTTCACCACATTGGGGCCGGTGACAAACATATAGCTTGTCTGCTCCACCATGAAAATAAAGTCAGTGATGGCTGGCGAGTAGACTGCGCCGCCCGCGCAGGGACCCATGATCGCCGAAATTTGTGGGACGACCCCGGAGGCCAATGTATTGCGTAGAAAAATGTCTGCGTATGCCCCTAGGCTGACCACGCCTTCCTGGATACGCGCGCCGCCCGAGTCGTTCAGCCCAATGACCGGCGCGCCGTTCTTCATCGCGAGGTCCATTATTTTACAAATCTTTTCAGCGTGCGCCTCCGAAAGAGAACCACCAAATACGGTAAAATCTTGCGAAAAGACATAGACCAGCCGACCGTCAATCTGGCCGTAGCCGGTAACCACGCCATCCCCTGGAATTTTCTGCTCGTCCAACCCGAAGTCCGAGGAGCGGTGTGTAACAAACATGTCCAGTTCATTGAAGGTGCCAGTGTCGAGCAACAGGTCAAGCCGTTCGCGCGCTGTGAGTTTACCTTTTTTGTGCTGGGTCTCGATGCGTTTCACACCACCGCCAAGCATTGCTTCTGCTTTTAGCCGCTGGAGTTCCGCAACTTTCTCTTTTGACCCTTTAAGTGGAGGGGAGTCTTGTGGAGTACGTTCACTCGTGGCCATCGCCATTATCTCCATTAGGTACGATCTTAGCTATATTGGCTGGTTATCAGCCTTGTGATGGCAGTATAGCATGGATGTGGCTAAGGTGTCTATTAATGCCTCTACTACCCCCACTACTACACAATGCGAGAGCACAGGGTCGAAGCTTCTTTGTCTAGATGCGGAGGAATGAGTAGTGGCGTGACAGCCTGTTGAACTGGGCGGAAACCAGCTGGCTCATTGATGTGTTAAGGAATGTGGGCAGTGTCGCATTTCAAAGCAGTGAGGAGTCAAGTATAGACGAGAAAAATATATAGATGTGCTATACTTCCACTATCTTGATGCGTAAACCTTCCTTATTTCACAAAAGGAGGCACCATGACAATTACATCAGCCACAGAAACCCCGACAATCATCAGCCGCGTCGCGGGCTGGCTCTCGCCCAAAGAATTTCATATTTTGGAAGTCGCCTGCGACACCCTTCTCCCCTCGCTAGAGCCCCCGCCCAGGAGTTCCGCCGCGCTCGCCGCCTACTACCACCGCCGCGCCAGCGATTTAAACGTTGCTCAGCTGCTGGCGGAGACACTGACCTTTGAGAACGCGGAAGCCCAGACCCAGTTCCACCAGTTAATGAGCTTGATGGCAAGTCCCGCCAGCAGCCTCCTGCTCGCTGGCAGTGCCAAACCCTTCATTGATCTTTCACAGGAGCAGCGCGAAAAGTACCTGTTCTCCATGGCCAATAGCCCCATGGCCGCGCTGCGCCGGGGTTTTCAGACCCTCAAGCGCCTCTCAGGCTTTATCTACTTCTCAGTTTCCAAAGATCTGGGCGTTAACCAGAACTGGGAGATCCTCGACTACCCGGCTCCAGCCCCTCCACCATCCGATGCTCCACAGCCGATCACTCCCCTCGCCATCTCCAGAGATACCACACTGGAGGCCGATGCCGTCGTCGTCGGTTCAGGTGCTGGCGGCGGAGTCGTTGCTGGCCAACTCGCCCTGGCGGGCAAAAGTGTGATCGTGCTTGAAAAGGGCGGCTACAACAACGAGGCGAACTTTACCCTGCAAGAGGCCCAGGCCACACCGGAACTCTACCTCAAACGCGGCACGCTCACCTCCAAAGACCTTGGCCTGATTGTCCTCGCGGGAAGCACCCTCGGAGGAGGCACCGTCGTCAACTGGACGACCTCATTCCGCACCCCCGACTACGTGTTGGAGGAGTGGGAGCAATCCTCGGGCCTGAAAGAATTTACCGGCTCAGCCCTGCAGGACAGTTTCGCCGCGGTAGAAAAGCGCATCAATGTCAACACCGACAACAGCCAGCACAACAGGCAGAATCAACTGCTGGTTGACGGTTGCCAGGCCCTTGGCTACCACCACGACGTGATCCGCCGCAACGCCATAGATTGTCAGCAGCGCTGTGGCACCTGCGGTTTTGGCTGTCGCTATGGCGCCAAGCAGTCCACCCTGAAAACCTACCTGCAAGATGCCTACGACCATGGCGCGCGTATCATTGTGCGTTGCAACGCCGACAAAGTGCTCATCAAGGACGGACAGGCCGCCGGCGTCAAAGCGACCGTCACCGACACGGCCACCGGTAAAACCTATAATCTCACCGTTCGCGCCAAAACCGTTGTCGTCGCCGCTGGCGCCATCAACTCCCCGGCCCTTCTGCTGCGCTCGGGGTTAGAAAACCCCAATATTGGCAGACACCTCAAGCTGCACCCAGTCTCAATTATCTCCGGCATCTACCCCGAGAAGGTCTACCCCTGGCAGGGCGTGATGCAATCCGCCTACAGTGACCAGTTTGCTCACCTGGACGGAAACTACGGCTACAAGCTGGAGGTTCCCCCGGCACATCCTGGCCTGTTGGGCCTCGCGACTTCCTGGTACTCGGCACGCGAATACCGTGACCTGATCACGAACGCGCCCAATATCGGTACCTTTATTGTGCTATCGCGCGATAAAGGCGAGGGAAAGATCACGCTGGATCGCTACGGTGAGCCGGTCATCGATTACGTAGTTTCTGTCTACGACCGTCACCACATCTTGCACGGCCTGCGCCAGGCTACGCGCGCGCATTTCGCTGCCGGCGCCAGTGCTGTAGTGTCCGTACACAGCAAGCGCACGCGCCTTGATCGGCCCGCAAGCGGCATAGTGACCGAACAGCAGTTCCGCGCCTTCGATCGACAGTTGGAGCGCCATGGCATGGGCGTCAACCGCGTCATGATGTTCACCGCCCATCAAATGGGAACATGTCGTATGGGGGCCGACCCCAAAACATCAGTAACCGATGAACACGGTGAAGTATACGGCGTGAAGGGCCTCTTCGTCTGCGATGGCAGCCTCTTCCCTTCGGCCTCTGGGGTGAACCCGATGCTATCGATCATGGGCCTGGTTCATAGATCAAGCCAGTATATTAAGACCACTGTATGAAGCGATGTCGGTAGAGAGAAGGAGAAGAGTGAGCAGGGGAGCGATTGCTTATGGAGTCAGTACTGACGGTCCCCTCTCTTCCTCATCGATTCTTGGGAGTAGCCGAGTGTTCTGTTGCCTGTCCTGTTGAGGATTGCGCAGCCACAGCGAAACATGGGCAGGCTGCATCGTCTCTTGCACCACTCCCACCAACTGTTCTCTCAATTGGTTTAAGTCAACTTCATTGCGTAGGGTTGCGCTGAAAGCGGCGAGGGTACGTGCTGCATCATATTTGTGGCGGTAGAAGCGGCGATCTATGACCTGCTGGATACGTTGCCGCAAGGGCTGGAACAGGGCGGCAATGATGAGCGTGGAGCCAACAATCGCCACATCGGTATTTTGGTTGAGCATGCCACGCAAAAGGAATTGCAGCAGGATGACAAGACAAACGTAGATGAGAGCCAAGGTAGCCGTCAACGTCCCATAGACCAGGGTGCGGTTGATGATGTTATCGATTTCCCACAGTTGGGAACGCAAGACCGCGAAACCGATGGAGAGGGGGATAAGAAGCATGAAGCCATAGACGGTAGCGGAGCCCATCAAGCTTGCAAGTGAGCCATTCGGGAAGAGCGAGGAAAGAAAGTAAACAGCAATTGAGATCACTATCAGTTCACCTCCAATGCCCATTGTGGTGCCGTAGACGACCCACTTGGTCTGCTGGCGCTGCGTTGGATTGGACACCCGCCGATAGCGATACACCTGGACGACGACCATGCCACCAATAATGCCTAGAAACGTCACATTACTAAGCACCGGGAAGCGAAAGAACGGATTGAACGGTGCTACAGGGAAGAAGACATCGAACACCCAATACGCCAGTGACGGCACCATGACCCAGCGCGTCCAGCGCGGGACAAAGTGCCCGCCAGGAAACACGTAAAAGAAGAGGACGATGCACAGGGAGCCGAGAAAGCTGATGCAATTGGCCAGGAACCCCCAGAGCGATGGAAGCGTGTGAATAAATTCACTATTAAAGGCAAGCGGAAATGTGCCCAGGGTGACAGCAGCGAGGAGTGCCATACGGTCGTCCGACTTGCGCCAGAAGAGGAATGCAGCCACAAACCAGTAGCCAAGGGCAAAAATGATAGCGAGGACGATGGTGTATGTAGCAAAGAAGTCAATAGAAAGACCCAACTGGTGAAGTCGTATGACGTCGTCTGGTGCGAGTTGCGAACTTGTACTGCACGTAGCGGCTGTGTCCATGCAGAGGATATGGAGGTATGCAAAGAATGACGGGATGCTGGCGACAAAGAGTCCCACAGACAACACACACAAGGATAGACACATGAGCCGCACAATGACAAGCCGATACCCATACATGCGGCTGTCAAGGACACGGTGTGAGGCACCATGTTGGGCTGTCTCTGCTGGTGTATCAACAGGGCTCATTGGTATTCTCCTGTTCAACTTACAGGCCAGGTTCTGAAATGCAAAGAAGGACGCAACTGTTGCAAGTAAAGGTTTGAATCTGCTCAGCTTTTATATTACCATATTCCCGTCTCGAAAACATTACAAAAAGTGTTAAGAACTTCTGGACTTGTGTGACCTGAGGGTGATCTGATTTCCAAAGGAAGTATCAACCGGAATAGCCTTTCATGCTCAAAGACTGGAAATGAGGATGCTCGCAGAAGCCTTTCCCCTCTTCATCTTCCCTCAGAGGAAACAGGAGGAGTGGCCCTCCAAGGAGCCCGATGTGTTCCGTCGTGTTCAGGTGGACGCAACCACAGCGAGAGATGCGTAGGCTGCATCGTCTCCTGAATGACTGTTATCAGGTGCTCGCTCAACTGGCTCAAGTCTACCTCATTGCGTAACGTAGCGCTGAACGCCTCCACTGTCTTGGCTGCATCATACTTCCGACGGTAGAAGCGACGATCGATGATGGCCTGGATGCGATGGCGTAGCGGCTGGAAGAGGGCAGCAATGGCAAGCGTCGAGACGACGATCACTACTGGGGTCTGTGAGACTTGTCCCGTCAGAGTATGCACAACGGATTGTAATGCAATGACCAGACCAAAGTAGACCAGGGCTAACAGGCCCGTCAGCGAACCATAGACCAGCGTGCGGTTGATAATGAGGTCGATATCCCACAGCCGGTAGCGCAACAGGGCGATACCGATGGAGAGGGGGAAAAGGACAGGAAAGATAGCTGTAATCGATCTGACGAGGTCATGGAGCGGGGTTAAGAGGCCAAGCGCTGGGAAGTAGGAGGGGAGTAGGGACAGTAGGCTTGCCACACTCACCTCTCCGACGACGATGGTCGAGGCGAAGACCACCCACTTGATCTGCTGGCGTTGGATCGGCGTGGACATCCGCCGATAGCGGTACAGTAGGGCGAGAGCGAGACTGCAATAAAAAGCGCTTCGCACCAGGGTATAGAGCGGGGACAACCACCAGTTCCAGGGAGAGAAAGCACCAAGGAGGGGAATGGGCAAGAGTGAGGCGGCGATCCACCCAAAGGCAAGCCAGCGTGTAAAGCCGGGGACAAAGCGACCATCGGGAAACGTATACGCAAAGATGAGAGTAACCCCGGCCAGGAGTGCCAGGATATCAATGGGAACCCACCACACTCCGTAGTTCACTAACGCGCCTGGGTAGTGTGGAATGAAGAATCCCGTCGTGAGGACGAGTTGAAGGGAAATCAGCAGGATGGCCCGGTCGGTGAACTTGCGCCAGAACAGCACGAGGCTGACAGCGAACCACACGCTGGTATTGGCAACAAGCAGGATGGTGGTGACCAGGCCGTAGCTGCCGACTAGAAGGTTGGCGCAAAAGACCACCAGCGTGAGGCCGAAAATGGCGATCCAGAGCATCCTGGCAAGGATGAGCCAGTGCCTGTGCAAGCCTATGTCTCCTTTACTTTGTCTATCAGTGCTTACACTTGCCTCTCTTGGTGCAGATGGAAGATTCATAGCAGTGCCCCTACTCAAGCCCGTAGGCCAAATGGTGAAACAAAAAGAAGATGACGACGATCTTGTCTACACACGCTGGCTTACCCAGATAGTATATTACCATATGTCTGTCCTGAAAGCCCTACGAAAGCGGTCCCAATCATGGTCGAGAGCACAATACTGGTCATCATGACGGAGTGAATGCGCCCATCAACCAGGCTAGTTCTCGTTTCATTCATCCCTCAATTACCGCCCAGAATATGTTAGCAAGCCGAACATATCCGCTGGGACTGGGATGAAAGCCATCGCCGCTGATATATTCAGGATGGGCCGTCAGCTCGCTCCCGTGGCTGAAAAGATCCGCCAGCCTCACACCATAACGCGCAGCCGCCGTCGCGATACCGGTATTCCAACGCTTAATCTGCACCAGCATCTGCGCTTTCTGTGAGAACGACAGGCTAGAAAATGCCGGCAACCGCGTCAGATCCGGTAGATTCGCCATCACCAGGCTCGCGTGCGTATTGGCATGTAACTGTGCCAGCAATGTATTCAGGTCTTGTATGTACGCTTCATAAGAGGCACCACCCACGAAATCATTGGCCACCAGCCACACCGTGACCAGTTTGGGTGACGTTGAGAGCGCGATCGGCAATTCTTCACTCAGCGCCTCGTGCAGGCGGATCCCGCTGATGCCCAGGTTGACCATGTGAGAACCCTTTGGCAAGTGCGCCGCCACCAACGGCACATAGCCCTGCGCTCCCGGCTGATTGCTGCCTACGCCAACCGCGTCAGATGCACCCATGGCGACGTAAGTGAGCGGCCTGTCGGCCAGGTGCGCTATCGCAGGCGGCTGCGTCCCCGTCGCTTTGGGCTGCGTTGTTGAAGGGGAACTGCTGCTCGTCGTTCCGCCACTTGAACAAGCTGTGATTACCAAAATGACAACGAGCAACAGGAGTATCCAGGAAAAACGAGAGGCTCTATTCGCTATGCGTAAGTTCATAATATATGTAATGTTTCCAGCGTTGTGACCAACCGATTTCACTTAGCGGTAAGATCGCTGCACCATAGCGACCTTGGCGCCAGGTGAACTTTTACCCTCTATCGACCATCTCCAGTTTCCCTGTGATGATATCGATGACCAGTCCATACACAGGAATCCTGGGCAGATAGGGACTCCTACGAATAACATTGACGACTTCGCGTATATTCACGTGAACATCGTTAAAGGCGCCGAGCCAGCGTAAAAGCCCCTGCATATCTCCCAGTTCCTCTTGCTCGATCAGCTTTTGAGGATCGACCCCCAGCGCTTGCATCGAGGCGATTAATGCTGTGGAGTTTGCGTGTGCCAGTCCGCACTGCGTATGACCGATCACCGCGACCTCTCGCACGCCCAGCAGGTAAATGCCACCTACCAGCGAGCGAATGAGGTCGTTCGCCCCGTCTTCCCGCTCTTCCTCTGAGATAGTGGCTCCGGCAGTTCTCAACTCCAAAACATCGCCGCGCTCAAGCCCTAGCGCCTGTTCAAACATCTGCACGAGGCGGCAATCCATGCAGGTTACCAACGCCATTTGTTTGCGTGGTGCGTGTCCAATCGTGGGCAAATGCGTTTGTTCAACGAAGCGCTCGTTAAAGGCCAGTATCTCGTCAATTCTCATCACAACTCGATCCTTTATTCTCCCTGCCCCAGGGAGTAGCCGATTTTTCCATCGAAGCTATAGAGGTTCTCAGTCTTAATAAAATCAAAGCCTTGCTCGTCTATATGTTTCAGGAGCGCGATAATCTGCGAGTGCTCAATAGCGCTACCCTTATCAGGTGACATAAAGCGGCAGCGCCAGTGGTCTGTGCAGAACGTCTCAGGCAGTCCGCCAGGCCAGACCTTTGCACCACGATTCGTAATCATCATCAATTCGAGGCCATCGCCATTGGTTTGTTGCATTGCCTGTGCTAACTCGTCAGGCGTGCCAGCGCGCCATTCCAGGAACACATCCACTCCCATCAAATCTTTCTGCTCGGGCTTCTGCGTGATCGTCGCGTGTTCATGCGAGATGTGTGTTGGGGCAATGGTGTAGCTCACCGCTTTGAGTACCTGTGGTTCTTGACCAAGACGAGCAATAACGGCATCCGCAAACTCTTTTGTACCGACCTTTTGCTTGCTTATACCTTCGGTGTAAATATCATAGGTATGGATACCATCTTCGATTGTGCGCAGCCAGGCGTTGTGCACCAGTGTGGCGACATCGGGCTGATTGATGTGCACCAGCATCATCACCGCGGCAAGTAGCAGACCTGAAGGGTTGGCAACGTTCTGACCGGCTCGCCGGGGAGCGGACCCGTGAATCGCCTCAAACATCGCGCAATTATCGCCAATATTGGCGGAGCCAGCCAGTCCAACTGAACCGGCTATCTGTGCCGCCACGTCGGAGAGGATATCGCCGTACAGGTTGGGCAGCACGATCATGTCAAATGCCTCTGGCGTGTCCGCGAGCTTGGCCGAGCCGATATCCACGATCCACGTCTCGTTGGTAATATCGGGATATTCCATCGCGATCTCATTGAACACACGGTGGAAGAGCCCATCTGTCAGCTTCATGATATTATCTTTCATGAAGCAGGTGACTTTTTTGCGGTTATGACTTCTCGCGTACTCGAAGGCGTAGCGCACGATCTTTTCGCTGCCTGAACGACTGATGAGCTTGAGGCTCTCCATCATATCGTGGCTCTGGCGATATTCGATGCCAGTGTAGAGGTCCTCTTCGTTCTCACGGATGATCACTACATCCATATTGGGGTGTTTGGTATCAACAAAAGGGTAGTAGGCCACGCACGGGCGGACATTGGCGTACAGCCCAAAAGTTGTGCGTGTGGTGACATTGAGGCTCTTGTAGCCTCCACCCTGTGGCGTAGTGATAGGTGCCTTGAGAAAAACCTTGGTACGCCGCAGCGATTCCCATGCGCCGGGCTCGATACCCGCGTTAATGCCACGCAGATAAACCTTCTCGCCCACCTCGACCTCTTCGATTGTAATACGCGCTCCCGCCTCTTTAATAATATGCAGCGTAGCATCCATAATTTCCGGGCCAATACCATCCCCACGAGCAACCGTAATTGGTGTATTTTCTGTCATAGGACAATCTTTCCTGCCTCTAAGCAAACTGAATGAGTTTTTTACTGGCCTCAGTTTAGCATAGCAACAGGGCACATACAAGTTATAGCTTCGTTTTCACTCTTACTTTAGCCGCTTTGCCCCGGCCTTGTTTGACGGCAATCGCGGACGATATCCATTGCGGAGTAATCGTTCCATGATGGTGTGCCGTAGACGGTGGATTTCGTATATATCACTGAACTCCTGCGAGCAACTGTGGACAATCTCCCGCGGCCCCAGTCCACAGTGAAAGAGTAGGTAGGCTAATCGCTGCTCACGCACGTTGAGAAGCATGCTCCGCAGGAGTTCCCAGACCTCAGCATTGGGAGTTACGTCTTCCATGAGTGGCTCTCCTGGGGAACCGGGCTGCGGCGATGGAACTTCTTTTGGCCCCGAGGAGGCCCGCATCCTATCTAGTATGGCCCCATTCAAGCTCACACGCAAGTAGTGCAACGCAGTAGCGATTGTGCTGAATTCTATTTGCTGATCGTTTGTTACCTGCCAGAATCGCTCAAAGGTCACAGCTACATAGTTCTCTTCGCTGTCAAGGCGACACAGCGCCTCTCTATTGGGATGACGACCAAACCAGCCACGCACGACCTCGCCAAGGCACAACTGCACCCTCACCCGGGCCTCCTGGTCACCTCGCACTAGTGCACAGCGAAGTAACTCTACGACATGCTCATCATTGGATGGACTGCCACACAGATAGGTACTCATTTTCTTCCTCATAGAGAGCTGATACGCATGGGGAGTTGTCACAACGTGAGGATACGTAAACTGCTCACACGCAGGATGACCAGCTCGCTGCTGAACCCGATTGGTCCGTTGGAGAGGAAATCGGTCTGCTGACTGCTGGCACTACCTATCTGCACGCCATCGTCAAGCAAACTAGCCTCATTGCCCTGGACTTCAACGCGATAGGTATGCCACCCTGAGCCCGGCTCATAATCTTGCGGAATGCCACTTCCCTGTGACATATCACCGGTGGGCTCGATGTAGACCTGGGATTGAGGATGGTCCCCAAAGGGACGTGGTGCTGATCCTTTCAGGTCAAGGACTCCCGCATGGTAGCCATCTTTTCCAGGTGATTTGGGTGCGGAGATTAGGAAGTTACCGCCATGCGGTGGCACCGAACGCACAACCTGGATGCGAACCTCAACCACGTAATCGCTCACTGTTGGTCGGTAGGGAATAGTGAAGGTAGCTGAACTGCTGGAGTTGCTTTCAAGCTGTCCCTGCACCACCTTCCACCCATGCGTCCCCGGCCCGCCGGAGAGTCCATGGGACCAATCCGCCTGGTACAGGACGACTCCTGCTGGAAGCGGCGTCGGTGTTGGTGAGGGTTGTCTCGTTGCGGGAACCGGGGTTTGTGACTGAACAGTGGTTGGCGGTGTCCCCCCTGCACAGGCCCCAAGCGAGAAGAGAAGAAGCACAATAACGAACAGCGTGTGTAAGGCGTGATCAAATCTGGCAAAAGTCATGTTCTTCCTCGCGCTACTCTTCTTGTTTAAAAGCGTGAACTCCTGTCTCCAGCTTACCAGGAGAGATGCCATGGCACATCATCAGAACTGATGATTTTTCGGAACTGATCGAACCAACGCTTTTGGACGCGCATCATGCATTCGCATGATGCTTTCACTTGTAGCTTTTTTGTGAAACCGCCAGGTGAGCCGCCCCTACGAATTTAAAGAATGCAAGAGGGACCGTCGTTAGACGAGGTGGTGCTCAACGGCGTAGCGCGTCGCGGCACTACGCGAGTTGACACCCAGCTTCGTGTAGATCGAACCCACATGCGTGTTGACCGTTGCAAGACTGATCACCAGTTGCTCGGCAATCTGGATGTTGGTCAGCCCCATAGTCAGCAAGCGTAGGACCTCCATCTCTCGCCTGGTCAGTTCAGCAGGAGAGGTCACTGAAGACTTCGCTGGAGGAGTTGACGATCCTCCTGCCAGAATCAACGTAGGCATCGTTGCCGGTCCCTGGGCGACAAGAGCCTGCTCGAGTGGCATCGTGCGTCCCTCGACCCAGGCAGCAACAAATTTCCTCTCTCCGAGGAGGGCACGTGCTGCTGCCACCGAGCGCTCATAGGCAGCGCGCTCGACAGGCCAGATGGGAGCCCCTATGGTTTCTCGTAAGGCCTCCGCCATACCCCAGAGCCGCGCCGCACATGCCGGCTGTTCCTGTCCCATGGCCACACTCGCCAGTCCTTCCAGGGCGGGGGCGATGTTCTTGTTGCCCATTTCCCTGCAAAGCGCCAGGTTCTCTTCGTAGAGGGTACGTGCTGCGGCATAGTTACCCTGCACAGCTTCCGCCTTTGCTAAAGCAGAGAGTGACCGGGCTGTGTGCCATTGATCCCCTACCTCCTTGTAATGCGCCACACTCTCTTCGAGGAGCGAGCGTGCCTGGACAGCGTCACCCTGATGGAGAGCTACCTGCCCCGCGAGATAGGACCAGATCGCAATTCCATTCTTCGAGCCCATCTCCTGCCAGAGCGCGAGACTCTCTTCCAGCAGCAAGCGTACCCTCTCCTGATCACCCAGGGACAAAAAGAGCACCAGTGCCAGCTGGTGGAGTGTGGTGGCAATAGCAACCTTGTTCCCCAGCTCCCTGAAAACTACCAGGCATTCCTCGTACATAGCACATGCTCTGGCATACTCGCCTCGCTCGAGGCGCACGAAGGCCAGGTTATGAAGCGCATCAACAATGCCGCTCTTATCGCCCTTCTCTCTGGCGAGTGATACAACCTCCTCGCCCAACGAGATGGCCGTGTCAAGGTCGCACTGCATATGGGCAACGAACCCTAGCTGCGTAAGGTTGCTTGCGATGCCATCCGTGTCGCCGATTTCCCGGCTCAGCGCCAGGCCCTCCTCGCTGAGCTTCTTTGTCCAATCAAGGTCGCCCTGATTTATAGCGAGGAACGCAGCCGCCACGATGGCCTTTGCCCGGATCGATGCCATTACACCCTGGCTTGCAGCCAGGGCCCGCTCCACGAAGGTCCGCCCTTCACCGAAGTGACCATAGAGAATCCAGAATCCCATTAATGCAACACCCAATCGCAAGGCCAACTCCATACTGTGCCCAGTCTCTCCTTGCTCCAACGACCAGCGTAGCGCCGCCCGCAAATTATCTTGTTCCCGCTCCAAACGCTCTGACCACATCGCTGGCTCTGTACCAAATAGGTTCGGTGCCGCTTCCTCCGCCAGCGTCAAATAGTAGAGGGCATGGCTTTGGCGAGTGACCTCCAACTCGCCACTCGTCGTTAAGCGCTCCAGTCCATACTCACGGATCGTCTCAAGCATAATCAGGCGTAACTCCCCATCCTTTTGTGCGCTCTGCTGTTGCACCAGACTCTTGTCGAGCAGGGATGCTATCCCTTCGAACACGTTCATCATCTCATCACCAGGGGCCTTACAAACGGCCTCGACCGCTTCGAGCGTGCAACCACTGACAAACACCGCGAGCCGCCGAAAGAGGCGTTGTTCCTCAGCATCGAGCAGATCGTAGCTCCACTGAATGGTGTTGCGCAGCGTCTGTTGCCTTGTATGTACATCCCGGTGGCCCTGCGTCAAGACCTGTAAGCGATGCTCTAAACGCGCCAGCAAAACAGTTGGAGAGAGAATCTTGAGACGAGTGGCTGCCAGTTCGAGCGCCAGGGGAATTCCGTCCAGGTGGGTACAAATTGCAGCAATCGTTCTTGCATTGGTAGTGGTGATTTGAAAATCAGGCTTGACGGAGCGTACCCGTTGGAGAAAAAAGGCCACCGCCGCATACTGAGATAAGGCTGCAGGTTCAGGGAGGTACGAGAGGTTGGGAAGCGCCAGCGGCAGCACGTGAAATTCCTGCTCACCGCGCACCCGTAGCACCTCACGGCTTGTCACAAGTATCTTCAGGGCAGGGCATCTCCCAAGGAGTTCCGTCAACGCTGCTGCTGCACCTATCACCTGCTCAAAGTTGTCCAGGAACAGCAGCAGACACTTCTCGTGCAAGAAAGCAGAGAGACGTTCGATGAATGCTTGATCTCCTCCCTCCCTCAGTCCAAGCGCATGGGCGATAGTGGGTAGAACCAGTTCTGAGTCACTGAGGGGTGCGAGCGAAACGAAGCAGATGCCATCGGCAAAGTCTCCAAGCAGGTCAGTTGCTACTTGCAGACCCAGGCGCGTCTTGCCGACGCCGCCAGTACCAGTGAGCGTCAAGAGACGTATCCCTGGTTGTTGCAGGAAGGTGCACGCAACAGCCACCTCCTGCTCGCGCCCAATCAGCGGAGTGAGTTGTGCAGGCAGGTTGTGTGAAGTGACTTGCCCTGCTTCTGTTGGAGAGGTGTAGACAGAGATTGGAGCCAGGAAAAACCGGCCATCGCCATCGACTGTGTCCGAAGTTACCTGTGGAGAAATCCTATCAAGCACCTCCGGGTCTGCCAGTGGACCAGCGTCATTATTTTCCTGACCGGTGAGTGCTAGTGCTACAGCGTTGAGCCGCTCGAGCGTCAACTCCTCGGTCTTGCCGAGATAAGCTTTGCGGAGCCTTCCCGCACGCTTGCGGTATGCATACCAGTACCAGCCATGCCGTTTGCGCTCACGCCGGGCGGTGAATGAGCCCAGAAGGTTCCGAAACGAAAAGGACTGGATCTGTTGATCCGCCAGCCATGTGTACCATGCACCCGATCCAACAACGACCGGAGCGATCTTTTCACCTGCCCCATCGAGCCCGAGTACGTGGTTGTTGGAGACCAACGGCAGACGGCCGCGTGTCATCGTGTCCTCCTCGTACAGGTGAGTAACGCATGACATAGTATGAGTTACGTAACAACTCAAGTGTACCACGTGTTGGGTAACCTGTCCACGCCTCCCCTTCCTCGAAACAAAAAAGCCCCGTAAAAGTTAAAAATACTGTACGTTTCAGCCAAAATCTGGTATAGTAGTAGCACAGTTTACACGAAAATAAATTTTCAAAACGGCGGAAGGGCGGCGTTATTGAACGACAATATACCACCCGTAGAAACAGAACAATTGGATAACGCACCACCAGTGCTGCCCGGCTATCTTGGTATAACCCCACCACCAGGTAAACCCCTGGAGAGATCTACACGCACCTGGGTTGATCGCCCTGAAGAGTTGCTCAAGGCTGTTAACATACTCAACCAGGCGCCCGTCGTCGCCGTTGACGCGGAATTTACACAGATACGTACCCATGTTCAAGGGGATAGCCAGTCCCCATCACATCGCCTTGCACTGTTGCAACTTGCCGTAGAGCATCACTGCTACATTATAGACACCTTGCGCTTGAACGATCTTTCCCCATTGGCTGCTGTGCTTGCGAACCCCGCTATCATCGTACTGCTTCATGGTGCCGGAGCCGATTTGCGCGTCATGTCCGAGCGAGGCCTTGACGTAGCCCATTACTATGATCTGGAGGCCGCGAGCCGCTCAATCTTTGGTCAGCAAGAATCATCGCTGGCGGCAATGTTGCGGCGTGCCTTCAATATCCGCCTTGATAAAAGCCTCCAGCGTACTGATTGGACACGCCGTCCGCTTCCTCCCGCCATGGTTGCCTACGCCGCTCGTGATGCCGAAATGACCCTGGCCCTCTACTCCTGGTTGGAGCAGCACTACGTTTGGGCCTTGAAGATTCACGAGCATACGAATCAGGTAAAGTCAGAGCCAGTTGCGGCCTGGATCGAGCCCTTTCTAAATGGAACGTCGTTCGTTTCACCCGAAGTTGCAGTAGTGAATGCGAAGGCCAGGGGCATTATTCTCGACGACGCGCAAATTGTCTCCGATTGCCGTAGGGCATTATCGGTTTTGATACAACTCATGTACCGCAGCCGCCTGTTGCGCCTCATAGCGGACCTATCGCTTGTACAGCTTGCGCCAGACATCGAACCTCTCTTGCAAGCCCCTTACTCTGACGAACGTGCCGCCAGCGCGAGAACCCTCGGGCGGCTTGGTGTGCAGGAATCGCAGCCCTTGCTTCAAGCGCTGTTGCAGGACCCTGTGTATGACGTGCGGAAATCGGCACAGACTGCCCTGCGCAACCTCGCTCGCAAAGAAACTCGTTCCCCATCTCCCCCTTCTAAACTTGTCGATGGAGTGCGCAGCTGGACGATCGGCGAGGCAAACAACGCTGAAGACGGCAACGACTGGAAAGCGCGCTTACGCTCGATCATGGGCGATTCGTGATTAATGACTGAATAGACGCGGCAAGCGCGTACCAAGCAAGACCAGCAGTAACAACCCCATCAGTGTACCATAGCGTTTAACGCGGCTCACCCAGAGCTCTTCCAGGAGTGGATCGCCCTCGCCCAACCCTGACCGGTGAACCACTCTATGCAGGAACGTCGGTTGAGTATCAGAGGATTGTGTCACGCTCTGCTCATTGAGCTGTTCATCCGTTATTTGCACATGACTATACTCAATCACCTCTGGTGCGGCATGGGTGGTGCGTAATATTTCAGCCAGCTCAGTAAAAAATTCCTGGATAAGGTGTTTCGCGATACCCTTTACCAGTGCAGGGGGCAGCAGCACGCCTGTTTTGCCGAGATTGAGCGAGCTTTTATAGGCCACGATCGTATTTTCATCTCGTTCACTCAGATGAACGGTCCCCTCGCCACTGAGGCTGCTCTGATTGCTATCACCCTCGAATCTCAAAGCATAAAAGAAAGGGTATTGCTGTTCAGTAACCATAGCTTTCCCACGGAATGTCCCCAACAGCGGCCTATGACTGATGTGCATGGTAATGCTCATCTGCCCATTATCCAGCCGCTCCAGGCTCTCCAAACCTGGAATGGCGCTGCGTAATATCTGCTCATCCATCAAGCAGCGCCACACATCCTCCGGCGTCGCCTGCAAAGTGTAAGTTCCTTCGATAATCATATATGATCCCTTAAGAAAGAAGATTCGCACGTAATATTTAATTTCTTTCATTATAGAGGAGGAGGAAAGAAGTCGCAACACCTTATAGTAACGGCTCTCCGTCCCTCCAGGTGAGAGCACCCGTATCACCTGAATCACCCGTATATCCGTAGGGGCGGGGGTGGTGCGGAGAAGGGTGGGGACCTTTATGGTCGCCCGCGGAGCCTGTTTTCCCCTTAATGCGGAAGAGCCAAACCCGTGTTGAATCCGCATTGAACTGTGTTCTCTCGCGAGAACACGGTGGCGAATTCATGTGCAAATTAATGCAGATGTACAGAATCATCCGGACCTACAGTAGGGGCCGGTTTACCGCGCCCAAAGCCGATTGATCGGCCCTCCTCGGGGGATGTTCCAGTATCCGAATGATTTTGTTATTACGCAGCAAGGCAGATTTCTGCCCTGCTGAGTTGTTCCCCGAAGCCCATTATCTGTTGAGATTGCAAGAGAAATCGCATCCTCGTACATCCTTTGTTCACCCTCCAGGTCATGAGGCCCGCGATGACTCGTCAGCCTGCAGCAAGCCCGTTGCGAAACCAATCAGGTCCCGAAAGACCGAAGTAATAGAGTGGGCGTTGAGGCGCCTGGTGCTGCAATACCCCTTGAAGCGGTAACCCGGCCAGAAAGCTCGTTCGCAGCGCCTCATCCCCGATGCCCTCAGCCAGCTCCTGGATAATCCTCGCCGCCTCAGCAAAGGCGGTCCGCGCTTGCGCTTGCTCGCCCGCTTCCTTATACAACCTTCCCAACGCTGCCTGGATCTGCCATTGTTCTGCTGGCAACCCGATCTCTGCTGCCAGCCCTGCTGCCTCGCGCAAGTGGCCGATGGCCTGCTCTCTCTGCCCCTCCCAGGCGGCCAGCGCTGCCAACGACCGCAGGTAGGGAATGCGGAAGCGCCGGTAGGGTCCCAGGCGTTCCCCGAGTCGGTGCACTTCTTCTCTCGCTTGCCTCGCCTCCCCCAAACGCAGCAAGGTCTCCATTTCATAATGAGAGTAGAAATCCAGAGGGATCAATGTCGCACTATGGCTCTTGCGTAAGGTGATAGCCTTCAAGGCATAGCGATGGGCCAGTTCCCAATCCCCTACCAGGGCATCGTTCATGCACAGCCGCGACAGGGTGGGCACGCTAGATGATCCGTGGTCTAACGTCTCTGCAACGGCTACTGCCTCTTCGAGGATTCTGTGTGCCTCTTCCCACTGCTGCAAGGCTTGATAGGTACTTCCCAGGGCAGTGAGAAAGAGCTGGCGGTTTATCGTCGGAGGAAGGGTCTGTGCAAGCGCCATTGCTTGTTGCGTGAGCACGAGCGCCTCTTCATAAACCCCTGCTTCCAACAATCCATAGATGAGGCAGAGCGTACTGTTGATTTGTGCCCAGACGTTCTTGATCTCTTGGGAGAGCGCGAGCGCCCTGCGGCCACTGCGAATGCTATTGTGCACCTGTCCAACATTCACCTGTGCCAGTGCCAGGAGCCCCCAGCATAAAGTTTCCGTCGCGCGATTCGTGAAGTATTGTGTAGGAGGAGCGCCAATCAGAAAGTATGCAACCGGGTGGAGAGACGCGGCCTGGTGTATGTGGTGAGGGCCTTGTGTAGGCGGAGCGACACTCAGAAGGCCTGTAACTGAAAACCCCTGCGAGGCGGTCTGCTCGTTGCCAAGGAGCGCATACAGCGCCAGCGCCGCTTCCAGACAGTGCATAGCCTCCTGAAAGCCTCCCTCAAGCATATGGATCACTCCAAGCAAGGAGAGACTTCTTGCTTCCAATTCCTGGTGGTGTATACCTCGTGCCATTTCCAGCGCATGCTCTCCATGAGATAGGGCATACGTTGGTTCCTCCCACACGAGGGCGGTGATCTGTGCCAGCGTCCACTCCGTTTCCGCGAGCGCCCGCTGATCGTGACTGGTCTCTGCCATCTGCCAGGCATCCTCCAGCAGCGCGCGCACCTTTGGCTTGTCCTTCGACTGCTGGACCGCCAGGATCGCCAGGCGGTTGAGGGTCATGCTGACCATTCTGGGCAGATGCTCGTGCTGCGCATAGGCTAACAGCTCTTCATAGGCCTCCTGGGCCTTCTCCCAGGCATTCAGGAAGACATAGGCACGCTCCAGGTAGACGTAGAGGTGTTCGACCTCCGGTGCTGGCAGCACAGTCTGCAGCCGCTTGTGCTCCTGGAACAAAGCGCGCGCCTGTTCATAGTGCCCGATGGCGTCTTCGACGGCAAAAATCGCCATCGCCTCATCCGCGGCCTGTATGCTGTAGCGATAGGCCTCCTCGGCCTCTCCGGCCGCCAGCGCCTGATACGCCAGCTCGGAGGCCCTTGCTCCCTCGCTTGCCAGCAGCACCAGGGCGCGCTGGTGCAAGACCTGCCGCCGTGCATGGCCCAGCTCGGTGTAGACCACTTCGCGCATCAGGCCATGCGCGAAGCTATAGCTGCCCGGACGGCCTCCCCCTGCTCTCTGCTCACGCAGCATCCCACTGCCGACGGCCTCCTCCAGGGCCTCGACGCCAGCCTGCACCCCCAGTTCGGCTACCTGCCACAAACGCGGGGCGCTCACCGGGTTGCCCAGCACGGCCGCCGCCATCACCAGTTGGCGCGCTGCCGCCGAGAGCTTGGCCAGGCGTGCCTGGATCATCGCGCGCACGGAGGGCGGTAACAGCTCACGCCGCGACCCCTCCTGTGCGACGGCCGCGATCATGTCCACGGCCGGCTCCAGCCGCCAGCTACCATCGGCAGCCAGCCGCGGGATCAGCCACTCCCGCTCTCGCAGCATCTTCAGCGTCTCCAACAGGTAAAACGGCTGCCCACCGGTGTGCGCAAACAGGAAGTCGCCTAGCGCCACCAGCGGCTTCTCCCGCTCCTGCGCAGGCGATATCCCTGGTCTTGCGGAGGAGGTCCGAGCAGTGACCTCCTCCCTTGCGATGGCCTGAACAAGTTGGATGGTCTCCGCCTGGTTCAGCGTCTGCAACGTGACCTGCGTGACCTGCAGGTCACGCCCCAGGTCGGCTAGCTCGGCGGAAAGCTGCGGGTTGAGCTCGAGCCCTTCACTGCGCACCGTGCTCAGCAGTAGCACCCGGCTGCCATGGCCCTTCCAGTGCCGACCCAGGTAGCGTACCAGGTCGAGGGAGGCGCCATCCACCCAGTGCAGGTCATCCAGCAGCAGCACCAGCGGCCCTCGCTGCGCCAGGGCATCTAGCAGTCGCGCCACCGCTTCAAAGAGCCGCACCTTGGCCGCCAGTTCATCCTGCGTGGGGGCCGGAAGGTCGGAGTAGCGCACGCGCAGCTCTGGTAGGATGCGCGACAGTTCGGCCAGCCACAGGTCCTCCAGCAGGTCCTCCGGCGCGTTTTCCGCCTCCAGCCGCGGCCTGACGGCCTCTATCAGCGGTTGATAGGGCAGTCGTCCCCCCATCTCGAAGGCTTGCCCACTGAGCACCTCGGCACCCTGCGCCCTCGCCCAGGCCACAAACTCACGGGCCAGCCGTGTTTTGCCGATGCCCGCTTCGCCTGCCAGCAGCACGGCCTGTGGTTGCCCTTGCCGCGCCTGCTGGTAGCGGCCAGTGAGCTGGGCGAAAGCCTGGGCCCGTCCGACGAGCGGGGCCACTAGCTCGCTGGGCGGCTGGTTTTCAGCCTTAGCGATGGAGGGACGGGCAGGGTGGCTTCCTCGGCGAGTCGCGGTGGCGCGAATATGCTCAGCCAGGGCCACGGTTTCCGCCGAGGGCTTGACCCGCAACTCCTCGGCTAAGCGCGCGCGGCAGGTGGCGTAGACCTGCAAGGCCGCGCTCGCATCGCCCAGCGCCAGGTGGACCCGCATCAGTCGCCGGTAGGCCTCCTCCTGCAGCGGGTCGAGCGCCAACCAGCGCGTGAGGGTGATGCGGGCCTGATCCAGTTCCCCGCCTGTCTCCTGCCATGAGGAGAGCCGGTCGAAGAGGAGTTGCAGGCGCACCTGCCAGGAGAGCCGCTGGGCCTGGTGCCAGGCCTGCTGCACCACATCGAGATCCAGCTCGAACGGGGCCTGCGGATCCAGACCAAGGAGCTCATGTTCACTCAGCAGATGACTGTGCGGAGAAGCAGAGGAATCGGGACCCGCGAGCAGGTGACGCAGCAGTGCAAGGGCATTGCGCAAGCCCTTGAGGGCATCGGAAGGCTCACTGTCGGGCCAGAGCAAGGCGGCCAGCTTGCTGCGGGAATGCATGCCACCTTCGACCCCCAGGTAAAGCAGCAAGGCCTGCGCCTTGCGCAAGGGAAAGGTGAGACGACTGCCATTATGAAAAACTTCGGGCGTGCCGAGCACCGAAAGACGTAACAGATCCATATCGTGTTCTCTTCATCTAGAGCAATGAATTTGGGGTCAGCACACTCCGCCATGACATGTTAGACGTCGCTGGGCACTCATCGAGGGTACAAATTGAAAGGGAGAAATACGTCATTGGGCTTACACAAGCCGTTTTTCTTCCTCAATGAGGTTGCTTTTTACTCAAGACGACTGTCCATGGACGTCAGGGATGTCACTACGAGGTGTGTTAATCTATCTCTTCAAGAGCTTGGATATCTTCTTATCGCCTAAGTGTACAAAATGTCCAAAAGGATAGGCTGTCTTAATATATGTGTGCACGTTTGTCCAACGATTCGGTTGTATTTATGAGTTAGCGTAATCTACCCTTCTCAACAATATATCATATTGTTGTTATTCCACAACGCCATTCGTTTTGGATGGGTTCTAATACCAATTGACGTATATTAGACGGAAAAATGCCATCGTTTGTGACACGTGGCCGCGAAAAGGGATGGAGGGATCATTCACTTCTTATTCCTTGCCGTCAACGCCTTACGAATAGAAGGCGAGCAATCAACAGACATTTGGAGATAAGACTCCCCGTGAGCGGACTTAAGAGCTGTCCTGACTGTCATCCTGAGCGCAGCGAAGGATCTCTGCGTCCCTCGAGCTAGATCCTTCGCTGCGCTCAGGATGACAAGCTTTATCTCCAAATGTCTAAGCAATCAAAGGGGTCGTTGACAGATCGGCCGACGAGCACATAGTTTATTCTGTAGTGGGGGACGACGGGCACACGTCGTGCCCGCCGTCCCCTCCCCAACTAGCGCAGTGATTTGAACGCCGCGCGGATCTCGGTCGCGAAGAGTTCCGGCTCTTCCCAGGCGGCGAAGTGACCGCCCTTGTCGACCTCGTTGAAGTAGATGAGCTTGTGATAAGCACGCTTGGACCAACTTCGAAGTAGGCAACCTCGAGCGCATCAGTGCGCACGGATCGCAGGGGTTCGAGCCGTGGCAACAGGCTTATCTCATCCACACTTCTTCTCCGTCTTCGAGCTGCTTTCTTTTCTCTTACCGTGCTTCTCGACAGCAAGCGAGGACTAAGCCCCCAAAGTGGGCAACAGCCCCCGGGATGCGCAACGAGCTTGAACTCATCAGGAATCTGGCTTGAAAGCATCCTTCCTGACTCTCCTGCTTGCAGAAGGCAGAGCTCTTTCTGATCCCTTGCCAGTCACAAGCGCGAGCATTGAACGAGCCTGTGAAGCTCCTTTAGCCGAAAGTGCAGCTCGTTGCGCAACCCGTGGGAACAGCCACTCTACACGCTTCTTCCCAGCAGCCGACCAAGGGCCAGATTACCGCGAGCCGTTGTGAGGCGGCCCCAGGTAGGGAAACTTGGCGAGCAGATCGTCGTGCGGGCCTACCCCATCCCCCCTCACTTTCCCATTGGTGATGATAGTTAGGAAGGTATCGGCGGCGTCGTCGCTAGGTGTGCGGCCATTGTCCGGGAACGACGCTGGGCGCGTGGGGTCATAGTACAGCAGGTCCGGCAGCAGTGTCCCTGCCACCCGCCTGGCTTCCACCGGCGTAAACCCCCCGTAATGCTCGAGCGAATGCGCGAAGGCGCCGACGAAACGGGCATCGTCCGCCGGCTCCGCGGCGCGATAAGCTTCGTTCTGCTCGCCGGTAAGGAATGGAGTTTGGGAAGCTCGCGCACCGCGCTCCGCCTGCACCCAGCTCCCGTCCACCCAAATCAGCGTGCGGGCCCACAGGCCCATCAATTTCAGCCCCAGAACCGCGTTGGGCACTTCCAGCGCGATGCTGCAAATGTCTTTATCTGCGAAGAAATCCTTGCCAACGAACTGAAAGTTGTTAAAGGCACCCGCGTCGAAGAAAAAGGG
>WNGQ01000615.1_pt1 | contig 37187 bp, 30 predicted proteins | sample 5407661 | NCBI WGS metagenome assembly WNGQ01 (sample SAMN13153382, study PRJNA577476) | soil metagenome | isolation source: 60 cm soil or saprolite under Garry oak tree replicate 2 | place: USA:California | collected 2016-06-15 | reverse complement strand
CTCAAGAAACCACGCGTGCGCTCGTTCTGAGCATTGTCAAAAACCTGCTCTGCTGATCCTTCCTCTACAATAACGCCCTTATCCATAAAGATCACGTCATCGGCCACCTCGCGGGCAAAGCCCATCTCATGTGTCACTACCACCATCGTCATTCCTTCCTCGGCAAGCTGGCGCATTACCTTGAGCACTTCGCCGACCAGTTCTGGATCAAGCGCCGAGGTAGCTTCGTCGAAAAGCATCAATTTCGGATTCATGGCGAGCGCACGGGCGATGGCCACGCGCTGCTGTTGACCACCAGAGAGCTTGTGCGGATAGGTATTGGCTTTCTCAGCGAGGCCGACTTTCTCAAGCAAAGCCACGGCACGATCAATCACCTCGTCCCTGGGTTGATGCAGGACGTGGATAGGTGCCTCGATCACATTCTCTAGCGCCGTCATGTGAGCAAACAGGTTAAAGCGCTGAAAAAGAAAAACAAAGCCTACCTGAGAGCGCATACGAGCAATATTAGCCTCGTTATCTTCCACCAGCCGCCCGTTCTGCTCACGATACCCCACCAGTTGGCCCGCGACATATATACGTCCACTATCGATCTTCTCCAGGTGGTTAATGCAGCGCAGCATTGTTGTTTTTCCGGAGCCGCTCGGGCCAATAATCACCACGACCTGCCTGCGCTTCACAGAGAGATCAACACCGTTCAACACCGTCAGGCTACCAAAGCGTTTAACGACATCCTCGGCATGTACCATTTCACTTTCGTTCGTCGTTGCAAGCTGAACTCGTTCCATACTCATAACGCCTCCTTATCCTAACGCCCGCTCACCAGCGTACCGCCAGAGCGTGAACCGCCGAATCCTACCAGGCGCTGTGCTAAGCTCTTTCTGTCCTCCAGATCGATCTTCACCTGCACGCGGTCGGGGTCCAGGCGATTCTCAATCCAACCCTGGATATAGGTCCACACAGTCGTCAGCAAGAGGTAATAGACCGTGGCAACAATCAGCAGCTCAAAGATGACGAACGCCTGCGAACCGTAGACCTCCGCGCTGCCAGTGAGTTCCTGCAGGCCAATGACCGAAGCGATGGAGGTCGTCTTGAGCATGTTGTTGAATTCGTTGCCTAATGGTGGCACAATGACGCGCGCCGCCTGGGGCAGTACAACGCGGCGCATAGCAAGTGGATAGCGCATACCCAGCGATTTTGCCGCCTCCATCTGGCCGGGGTCCACCGAAGTAATGGCAGCGCGGATGATCTCCGCCATGTATGCACCCTCGTTCAGCGAGAAAGCCACGAGGATACATGCCCAGTCAGGCAGTAGTAAGGAAGGAAAGATCTTTGGCAGACCATCCCACAGGAGTAATACCTGCACCAGTAGAGGGCTGCCTCGAAAGAACCAGATATATGCACCAGCTACCCACGAAAGCCCCCGAAAACGCGACATGCGCATCAGCGCCAGAAAAAGGCCCAGTATGACACCGCAGGTTTGGGCGACAACCGACAACCACAGCGTTGTCCAGGCCGCATTGAGGAAGATTAAATTAGGATCCTGAAAAAGAAAATGCCAGACAACATCCCAGCGAAACACGAGGCACCTCCTGAGAAACGGGCATTGTCGAATGTTGCCCATGGGCATGAGATAAAAGGCTTCCAGGCCTATTCTAACATACCTGGTCCGCCTGGGCTATAGCAAAGCTAGTACTCCTGGCTCCGCCGGGCAGCATTGGATGAGAGAACGATTCCTGGAAGTCTCCATGCTCCTTGATAGTACGCCAATCGGCAATTTCTTCAGAGAAGGGTCACGCTATCAGGCGAACACGACACGGCGGTCGACTGCTGTGAGTTCCTCATTGGTAAGACCCCACTTCAAGATGAGCTTATGATAGGTGCCATCGGCCTTCAACTGGTTGTAAGCCGTCTGCACAGCATTGAACATCGAGGTATCCCCCTTGCGTATGACGATACCTTCAGGGCCTGCGCCGATAACCGAGCCACCAACCTCAAAGTGACCAGGATTCTGCTTAATGTAGTAGTCCGTAACCGGTGAGTCCTGGTAAGTTGCTACAACACGGTTATTCACCAGCAACTGCACCACGGCTGTCTGATCTTGCAACACGGTTAGCTTGATGGCGGGCTTGCCCTTACTTGTACAAGCCTTGCTTGCTGTCTGCAAATCGGTCTGCTCTATCGTGGCATCCTGCACGCCGACAGCCAGCCCACACAGGTCAGCCGGGCTCTTAATGTTATGGGGATTACCCATCTGCACCAACAACGACTCGCCAGCATTGAAGTACGGTATAAAGTCGACCTTCTTTTGTCGCTCAGGAGTCACGCTCACCGCGGACATCACAACATCAAAGCGCTTGGCTGCCAGGTCGTCGATGATAGTAGTGAATTTCGTCGTCACAATTTTTGCCTGCAGGCCCATACGTTGGGCAACCGCGGTAATCAAATCGACGTCAAAGCCAGCAGCTTTGTTGGTCGTAGTGTCAATGTACTCCTGTGGAGGATAGGTGGTATCGCTCCCCACAGTCAACATGCCTGGGGTGATCAGGTCATTAGGGGGTGCAACGGTCGGCGTTGCAGGATTAGGTGTAGGGACACCTCCAGTGGTAGTGTTATTGCCACATGCTGCAAGCAGCAGGCAAAGCACTATTATAAGGCCCGCTACTACCAGGCCAGAAGGAGCGCGTTGCCCTCGCGCCTTAAAGCAAATAAATCTCATAAACTGACCTCCTCGGATATAAAAATATAGCGTTGAAATTAAAGTTAGTGTAACACAGCTACCAGGCAGTGACAAGCAAACCCGGTCAAAAACCCTTTTTCTGTGCCACTTACTTGTAATTACGATCTTTCACCGCTGCATGTCACTAAGAAATAAATGACTTAGTAGTTACTCGGGACTCCTCACCACCTTCGGTGGTTCGCAAGAGGTGTTTCCTGCGGGCCTGGCAGCCGCGGCGGCTGCCAGGCCCGCAGGAAACACGACGTGAGCCGCCGTAGGCGGCGAGGAGTCAGGCACCTGAGGAGTTACATGACTTATTTAAAATGTGCTACTTGCAATTTGCACGACATTGCAAGTCAAATGTATCAAAATATATTGCCTCTGGACATATCTTGTAGTGCTCTTGTAAAAAAAGAGTGAAACATAGTGTTTCTAAGCGTATTGTGTGATACACTAGAGGCAGCGCAGGGGAGAGGGTTGTAGGAGCAAGCTTATTTCTGTCTAATTTAGAGTGGAATCGCCCCTACACTTCCTCAAAGTCTCAAACGCCCATATTTTTTCATGAACCATACTTTATAGGACGAGAGCGGCATGTCCATTTTATTTGATCGTAGTGTGTGCTGTGATTTGAACGAAACAATTTCGCGTGAGTGGCTGGTGACGAACGGCCTGGGAGGATACGCAGCAGGGACAATCGCCGGTGTATTGACGCGTATGCACCATGGCTTACTTGTGGCCTCGCCGCTTGATACAGCCTCGCCGCAGCTCCTGTTGGCGAAGATCGATGAAGAGGTTGTGTTCGATCAGCGTACCTATTATCTGGGTACTAACGAGTATCGCGATGGTACGCTCAATCCTTCTGGCTTTGTACACCTGGAAACATTTCGCCTGGAAGAAGGCTTTCCCATCTTTACCTACCGTTTAGGAGGCATCGATGGCATTATGCTCGAAAAACGTATCTGGATGCCTCGCGGCTATAATACAACCTGCATCCAATATCGTGTCGTGCGCACTACTGACACCCATACATGGGATCATGCAAGCAGAACAACAACTAACGGTTATACACGCCATCAAGGCTATACAGAAGCAGCGCAGCGCGCAATCGTCCTGACACTCTTACCATTTTCTGCCTATCGCCCGCATCATCAACCACAATATGGAAATAAAGACTGGCATTTTCAGGTATATGTGCACCCGACATATGAGACGTACAAAGGCGAGCAACAACAGCTGGTACTACCTGAAGGTGTAGCAGGCTGTACCATCCGCGCGTGGGATGGAGCGCATCCATATCATATCTTAGCTGTTGGTCATCCCGAGAGCCAGGTCACCTTTATTCCCACGGGCGTGTGGTACTGGAGTTTCTTGTGCAGGCATGACCTGGCAGCCGGGCTTCCACCGACAGACGACCTCTACCTTCCTGGTGTCTTTCGCGCCAGGCTCTGGCCCGGTGAGGACGCGGCATTGACGATCACTGCCAGCGCAGAAGAGTTTTCTGAACAGATGCTCGGCCCCAAGCAGCTCAATCTCTCCTACAAGCGCGCTGTAGAGCGACAACTCAATATTTCGCATCCGCAGCGTTACTTTGGTGAGGGAGGCGAAACGGTGCAGCAACTGCCGGTACTCCCGGTCATAACAAACCATGATCCCTACGCTCAAGGCGAGGAGTTCTTACGACTCCTCCTGCAGGCAGGTGATCATTTCCTGGCAAGGCGCACTTCCCCACGAAGCGATTCTGCTGACACACTTTTTTCGCTTTTCAATAGTGTAGAGAGTATCCCAGTCGTGTTTGCAAACTATTTCAATATGGAAGAGCATACTCGTGATTCCTTGATTGCTCTTCCCGGGCTGATGCTTGCTACAGGCCGTTATGATGAAGCTCGCTGCTTACTGCGTGGTTTCGCGCGCTTCTTCAAACAAGGGATACTACCAGATCGCTTGCCAACACCAGAACATCCTTTGGAAGAGAGCGACTATGGCAGTGTTGACACAACTCTCTGGTACTTTTACAGTCTCGATTACTACTTCCGGGTTGCTCATGACCACAAGCTTCTTGAAGAACTCTTTCCTCGCCTCGCTGAGTGCATCAATTGGTATTTGCAGGGCACTTTCAATGGCACCCGGGTCGATAACAGCGATGGCTTGTTATACGCGCAGTGGCCCGGCAAAGCACTTACCTGGATGAATGCCACGATTAACGATGTTCCTGTCACACCCCGCCAGGGAAAACCGGTCGAGGTCAACGCCCTGTGGTACCATGCACTTTCTCTCATGCATGAATGGTCACAATACCTCTACCGTACAGGACATATCAACTATACCACTCTCTCTTACCAGGAACTGAGCCTCCACTGCAAACGGAGCTTTCAGCAGCGCTTCTGGTACGCTCCCGGCAGCTACCTCTATGACGTGATCGATGGGCCGGATAGCAACGATACAACTTTTCGCCCTAACCAGTTGTTAGCACTTTCACTGCGTTATCCAATTTTGGACAGCGAGTATCGATCTGTCGTGCTCGATCTCATTACCCAGCATCTGCTAACGCCGCCGGGCTTGCGCACATTGGCACCATACGAACCGGGCTACCTGGGTCGCCTGCAAGGAAATTTGGAAGACCTGCAGCGAGCGCTTCACCAGGGAAGTGTTTGGTCCTGGTTGATCGGTCCTTATGTAGATGCCTGGCTCAATGTGTATGGATCATCTCCTACTCTTACACTTTCTGAAGCGCAGGACAAGGAACTACAGCAGGAGCACTTGCAGCAATTGCAGCACAAGGGTCTCGAAATCCTTGAGCCATTCCGCAAGCAAATCAGTGAAGGTATATTAGGCATGATCGGGAGCACATTTTCTGGCGATGCTTCTCACGATAGAGGCTACAGAGCCGCTTCCGCTCTCGATATTGGCGAAATACTGCGAGTGTATAATCTCTTCGCTCAAACTGATATCGGAAATGCCAGCCGGACATTCTCAATCCATATATCGACTTTCCGGTAAGTTCCAGGAAGTCGTTCCGCTTTTGCACACTTTTCCCCCAGGTTATCCACAGTGACTGTGGATAACCTGGCACTTTTTTTACATCTTTCTCAAAATATTCACCTTTCATACAGTAAAGCGGGGACGCGTAGTTTTCCACATTCATGGTGGATAAGTTTTCCACACTATCCACCGAAGGAGGGAGAATTGGCTAGTTCTCCACATTCATGGTGGATAAGTTTTCCACACTATCCACCAGGGTAATGGGAACTGCTCAGCAGGGGGAGCGGAGGACGCAGACGCCATCTGCGGGAGGGTGTGCCCTGGCCAGAGCAAGATGGCAAATGAGCCTGGGGCTCATAGGACGCACTTCCCTCGCTCGTCGCAGATGACACAGGAAAGGTACTGAGCAGTTACAGATGCATACACCTGCAGGTGGTGGATAAACCGGCTCAAAGTGTGGACAACTCATTAAAAATGTGTAAAAACCTCGTTGATGATTTCTTGCACATTTTGCTTATCTACATCCATGGTGGATAAGTTGTCCACTGTTACCATAGTGGTGGACAACCCCGGCTAGAGATCCACATTGGGGGTGGACAACTTATCCACCCCGTTACTGCTCTCACTAAAAATGAAGCAGTTTATCCCCATTACCTTCATTGTTATCCCCCTCCAATCCACCTTGTCTCCCTTCTTATCCACTACACTCCCGCTTTGGGACAAGGTATTAAAAAACTATGAAAACCTCTCACCAGGCTAGTACAGGCATACATGAAAAAGACCTCCTTGAGGTTGTTTGGGATTTTATCCACTTATCCACAGGGCCTATTACTACTGCGGTAATATACTTAATTAAATAAGATAGAATCTAACAGTATATAGAGGTTGTGGAAAAGTGGATGACGTTGCTTCTCGCAATCTGTTTGCTTGCTGTCTTTCCTGGCAACCTGGCACGTCCGTTGACGTATAAGTCAGTAGTACAAATAGGGTATCTATTAGTATGACTTTGAACAATTGGATATTATGACGCGACTTTCTGGAATATTGCTCGTTATATTGTGTGTGAGACTCAGGTAGATATGAGCAACGGCCCGGTCGCAGCGAGAATGTCTTGTCGAAGGAAAAAGCATGGCGTCTATCATTGACACGATCAAGGCTAAAATCGACGTGGTGGAGGAAATTGGCCTGGTAGTTGCTTTACAGAAATCCGGCAGGTCATTCAAAGGACTCTGCCCGTTTCACAATGAGCGTACGCCATCGTTCCATGTATTTGCAGAGTCACAAACCTGGCACTGCTTCGGATGCAATGAGGGCGGCGATGTCTTTACCTTTGTACAGAAGCAGCAAGGGTTGGAGTTTCGCGATGCACTCGCCTATCTGGCAGAAAAAGCAGGTGTCTCAATTGAAGACAATGGCACGCGCAACCCGGAGGAAGAGCGTGAGGCGAGTGCCATCAAGGAACGCCTGCGCAAGCTGAACGAAGACGCGCTGCTCTGGTTTCATCAGATGCTCTTGCGTGCGAAAGATGCAACTGAGGCTCGCGCTTACATTCAAAGTCGCGGTATCTCGTCTGACTCTGTGATTGCCTTCGGGCTGGGTTATGCACCCAATCAAGGGAATGCGTTGAGCAGCTTTCTTCTTGGACGAGGCTATGCCGAGTATGAACTGGTGAATGGGGGCCTGGCTCGAACGCGTGAGGGCGCCGGGAATACTGGTGGCGTGGGAAGTGTTGAAGGTACCGGGGAAGCAAGTGGTGGGGTATATGATTACTTCAGGCAGCGTATTATCTTTCCCATCCGGGACACGCGAGGTAGAGTGATTGGCTTTGGGGGACGTGCGCTGGGCGACGGTCAACCAAAGTATCTCAACTCACCACAGACAGTACTGTTTGAGAAGAACAGCGTACTCTATGCCCTTGATCTGGCGAAGGATGCGATTAAACTCGCAAAACAGGCCATCATCGTCGAAGGGTATGTAGATGCGATCATTGCTCACCAGCATGGAACCAGGCAAACGGTGGCATGCATCGGTAGTGCCATTACGGAAAAGCACATTCAACAGCTTAAGAAACTGACAAAACAGGTGACGCTGGCCCTGGATCCTGATGCAGCAGGGGCGACAGCAACCGAGCATGGCATACAAGAGGCACTGAAAGCCTTTGATCGCAGTGTTGTTCCTGTACCCCTGGCAGCAGATGAACACAGAACAGGGACCAGAAAGGAAGGTAAGCGCAATGAGCCGCGCGGCATGATTCGCCTGGAAGAGCAGGTCGATGCCGAGATCAATGTGTTACAACTTCCACCTGGCCAGGATCCAGACGAAGTGATTCGACAAGATTTCTCGTTGTGGTCCTACGCAGTTGCTCATCCTATCGCACTGGTGGATTATTACTTTGTAGCTAAAACGGCGAACCTGGATTTGCGACAACCGGGAGGTAAAACAGAGGCTGCCAGGCGTCTACTTCCAGTGATAGCTATGATCTCTGACCGCGTCAAGCGCGATGCCTACATCCGCAAACTGGCCACGATGATCGCCGTTGATGAGCGCAGCCTGCATGATGAACTACGTCGAGTGCTAAGGAAACAGGCAAATCCTGCTGTGATAGCCGTGTTTTCTGATCCGATGGGGCCGCGCTCAATTCAAGGAACACTGGGACGACAGCGTCCTATAACTAAAGAGGACGGGCGGGAGGACGCGATTGAGCCTGCCGAACCGGCCAAGGAAAAGAGCAACAGGGAAGAACAGGAACAACAAATTTACGCACTTGACAGGAACTGGCAGAGTAGGTTACAATGGGAAGACTACCTGATTGGGCTACTCTTGCAAAATCCTGGGTTAAGTCAGTATGTTTGTGGTATAATAAACGATGGTGACTTTGCCGGGACAGACACGCGAGAGTTGTACCGCATTCTCAACTCTGTTTATCAACGTGGTTCTTCCCCCTTACATCAATCCTTTGAGCAGTATGTGCCTTCTGCGTTGCTGGCAACAATTGCTAGAGCACGTGAAAGTGTAGAGTCGAAGTCGTCTCTGAGTGGTACAAGTCTGGTCAAGGATGCGATGCAATGCGCTACACGACTCAAGCGCATACGATTATTACAATTGAATACGGAATTACGCTATCTTATGAGTGAAGCAAACGAAGCTGGCGATGCTGAGTCGATGCGACAGTTCCAACAACAACTGTTAGCAATTCACCGGCAGCTGCGTACTATTGACTCGGCGATGCATTTGCACGGTTAATCTCATTCAACGTGTGTCCATTATGACTCGTCGAGACGAAAAGCCTAATCATTTTATCGAATTGGATCAGAAAGCAGGCACTATTATTCGTTTTGTTTATCACCTTGGACCTGTTTTCTGAAGGGGGGATGCCAGAATGGTGAATCAGGAACAAGATGTAATTGATCGTGTACACAATGAGCGCATTAACACTGGACAACTAAGAGATGTGTTCCTCGAACCTTTTACAGAGTCCATGTTAAGCGATTCGGGAAATGTCTTTGATATCGATACTGTGGGACATCATGCTCATGCTGCCACTGGTGGAAGCCTTGTGACCTCCACCAATGTAGGTGAGTCATATGACCTGTTTTCTAAGCTACAGGACGAAGAGCCTATGGATGCCCTGGATGCGACAAAAGAGCCACCGGTGGATTGGGAACCTGGACCTGAGGATGAAATGGATGCTGAGGTTATGGCCAATGCCAAGTGGGATGAACTGCATGATGGCTTTGGCATTGTAGTTGCTGATTTGGAGAGCAGCCTGGACGATCCTGTGCGCATGTACCTGCGCGAGATTGGCCGTGTTCCTCTGCTCTCGGCGGAGGAAGAGGTAAAGCTCGCACAGCGTATGGAGCGCGGAAAGGCAGAGCGTCTAAAGCCTTTGGCCAACCGCCGTCTGATCGATGACGGGGAGGAAGCGCAGCGTCGCTTGACTGAAGCAAATCTGCGTCTCGTTGTCAGTGTGGCGAAAAAGTATATCGGCCGTGGCATGAGCCTGCTGGATCTGATCCAGGAGGGTAATATTGGCCTGATCCGAGCGGTAGAGAAGTTTGACTATACCAAGGGCTACAAATTCAGTACGTACGCTACCTGGTGGATCCGCCAGGCCATTACTCGCGCGATCGCGGATCAAGCTCGCACTATTCGTATCCCCGTGCATATGGTGGAGACGATCAACCGCTTGATTCGCATCAGCCGCCGCCTACTGCAAGACCTTGGGCGCGAACCAACGTCCGAGGAGATTGCTGAGCAGATGGATATTACTGCTGAGAAAGTGCGGGAGATCATCAAGGTCAGCCAGGAACCGGTGAGCCTGGAGACGCCGATCGGCGAGGAAGATGATAGTCATCTCGGCGATTTCATCGAGGATCACACGGCCCTGGCGCCTGCGGATGCCGCCAGCCATCAACTGCTCAAAGAGCAGGTGGAGGATGTGCTCGATAGCTTGACCGAGCGCGAGCGCAAGGTGCTGCAACTGCGCTTTGGCCTGGATGATGGCCGCAGCCGTACCCTGGAAGAGGTGGGCAAAGAGTTCCATGTGACCCGCGAACGCATTCGCCAGATCGAAGCTAAGGCCCTGCGCAAGCTGCGCCATCCCAGCCGCAGCCGCAAGCTCAAGGATTACCTGGATTAGCAGGCAAAAGCTGTAAACTTCGGGGTGCGACACTGTCGCACCCCAATTTTTTCTCCCGGTGTCAAACTTCCTCAAGGGTTAGTGACCCTGTTGATTTCAAAATTCCTTCTCCTGAGAGCATGTCTGATTCTCAGAGTCTTCGCCCTCTCTCGCGCGGCGAAGCCGCGCAAAGGCGAGCGCCGCGGGCGCGAGCAAGCAATCGTGATGGCAAGCAGATGGACTCTGAAACAATGATTGCATGAGCGTCAGTTGTACTCCATGCGGATTGTCGCACGATATGACCCCAATCGTGACTCTGGAACAATGATTGCATGAGCGTCAATTGTACCCATCAGAGGTATGGCCTGACAGCTATACTGAGTATATGACTACTCCCCACGCATAATGGAGACGTCTATGCGCCTTAAACGACTTGAAGATGTGTTGACTCAGGAAAATGGACCAACGGAGCCCGAGCCTGAGGATGTATGGCTTAATGATGTGGGACCATCAACTCGACACACACTGCAGAAAGAAAATGATAAGGAAAAAGCCACGTCGTCCCAAATAGAAGCATATACACTCGTCGATTACATAGAATTGCTATCGAAGCATAATACACCCGTCAATGACATTCCACCGGAGCCGCAGCGAAATGCAAGCGTCGATCCTGCTCTGCCTTCTTTATCGCAGCCAGGTATGCCTATTGAGCATAGCCATCATCTCTGGCCGGTTATGCTTCGTCTCAGTAAGCAAATCTGGCAGGAATTGCACCAGGAAGCAGCATCTATTAGCGAACCAACAGTGGTTGAGCTGGTACGTAATCGCTGCCTTGACTTATTACGCATGGATCTGACTCTTGCCAGCCAGGTGCGCGATCTTGCGGAAGCCGAGCAGCTTTTACAAAGCGTGGTATCAGAGGTGATGGGTTATGGACCACTTGAGGCGTTGCTGCAAAGCGATGATATCTCTGAAATTATGGTCGTTGGTCCACGGCTTACCTACGTGAAGTGCAACGGCAAACTACAGGAATCGCCTTATTATTTTGAAGATAATCCACACATCTTGCGCATTATTGAAAATATGCTGCTCCATACTGGGCAATACAGCGAACCTGGCCGCCCGCTGGCCGAGATACGTTTGCCCGGTGGAGCGTGCGCCAGTATTATCATGCCACCTTATGCTATTCATGGACCTGCAATCACAATTCGCAAAAACTCGAGACCCCCGTTCACCCTTGCTGACCTTATTAAGCAGGGTTCAATAACGCGGGAGATGGCTGATTTTCTTTCTGCCTGCGTCCAGGCTAGCCTCAATATCGTCGTTTGTGGCGGCTGTGGTTCAGGCAGAACTACGCTGTTGAACGCACTGGGTTTATGCATTCCATCTCATGAACGCATTGTTACCATAGAAGATGTGGCTGAACTGAAATTGGACCACAAGCACGTGGTGGCATTGGAAGCCCGGCAGGCTGATCTCGAAGGCGCCCAGCAGGTCGGCATGCGCGACCTGCTGGGGCACGCACTGCATATGCGACCGGAACGCATCATTGTTGACGAGTGCAAGGGGAATGAGACAGTTGAACTGCTGCAAGCTATGTATACCGGGTGTGATGGTATACTCACATCTGTATATGCCAATAATGTGCGTGATTGCCTGGCGCGCCTGGAGATAATGTGCCAGATGGGTCGAATGCACCTCCCCCTCACTGCTATACGCACTCAACTAACCGGTGCTGTTGATCTGCTTGTGTATACCTCTCGCCTGCGCGATGGGTCACACAAAATAACGAATATTGCCGAGGTGCAAGAGATTGAGGACGATGCCATCAAACTACAAAGCATCTTCTACTACCAGGAAGAAGGAGTAAACGTAAAGATGGGAAAAGTGCAGGGCACCTTCAAACCTGGCGGCTTCCTCCCAAATTTCATGCCCAAACTGGAAGCTGCGAACATCCGCTTGCCTCGTGATATGTTTGTGCCGCGTCCTGGCGTCTGAGAAAACAAAGACCAGACATAGCTCAACAGCCTAAAGATGGAACGAGACAGAAAAGCGGTACATATGCAGAGCCTGCCAGAGCATGTTATAATAGGTTGAGAAAGAGCAGCGTGTTTCACCAGAGAGGTAGGTGCCGTGACGACCATCGAGAACAAGCGAGAGATAACCACGGTGACGCCAGCCGATTGGGTGCCTGGACCACGCCAGGGACACTGGACCTATGAGGCGTATGCCGCGCTGCCCAATGACGGCCACAAGTATGAAGTCGTGCAAGGAGTGCTGATGATGTCCCCTGCCCCTGAACCAGCACACCAGGGTGTGATCGAAGAAATTAATGGATATCTGCGCGAACAGATACGCCTGACGAAGCGCGGTCTGGTCCTGACAGGCCCGGTCGATGTGGTGCTTTCTCAAGAGATGACTATGCAGCCTGATGTGCTCGTGCTGTTAGCGGAGCATATAAACCGTGTCCAGAAAAAGCGCATTCTGGGAGTGCCGGATTTGGCGGTTGAGGTGATGTCTCCTAGCAGCGCGACTTATGACCGATTTGTCAAGTATAGTGTATATGAACGGGCTGGCGTTCCTGAATATTGGCTGGTGAACGTCGATGAGCAGACGATCGAGGTGTTTGTTCTGGACGAAGGAAAGTACCGCTCACTCGGCGTGTTCCAGGGCGAGCAAACCCTCCCGTCGCGGATTGTGCCAGGAATGAGTGCCCCAGTTGCCCAGTTCTTCGACTGGACTGGAGGCTTGCTCTAACAGAAAAAGGGGCGTCTAGCTTTTACACGTGCCCCTTGTGCATTCTCAGCGTCTGAAGAATTTTCTCAATTCACATGATCAGGTCAAGATCAATATTTATATGTAACATCAATACCGTTACATGATCACTGTTGCATCGTCTCAATCGTCCTACGCACAATCTCCACAAAATCAGGCTTGAGACTGGCGCCTCCAACCAGGGCCCCGTCAATATCAGGGTGAGCCACAAACTCGCTGATATTGTCCGAGGTCACGCTACCACCGTAGAGGATGTGCAGAGCCGCTGCCGCCCCGGCGCTATACACATCGCTAAAGAGTTCGCGGATGAGATGGATCACCTTACCGGCACCTTCGGGCGTTGCGGCTTTACCTGTTCCGATAGCCCAGATTGGCTCGTAGGCGATCACAATCTCTTGTGATTGCTTTGCCGGAAGATGTGAGAGACTATACTGCACCTGCGAACGAATCACCTGTTCAGTCCGGCCTGCCTCGTGCTGGTCCTCGTGCTCGCCAATGCACACAATGGGACGTAACCCATGGTTGAGCGCCGCAAGCGTCTTCTTATTCACCAGTTCGTCGGTTTCACCGAAATAGGTGCGGCGCTCCGAGTGACCAAGAATGACCGTGCTGCACATCTCATGCACCATCGTAGGTGAAATCTCACCGGTGAAAGCTCCCTTATCCTCGAAGTACATATTCTGCGCGCCTAATTCGATACGCGGAAATAGTTGAGCATCTAATACTTCGCGTACCGCTGCCAGTGAAATAGCCGGCGGGCAGAGTATACACAAGATGTGAGGATACGACCACACTAGTTGCCCCAGTTCAGGCACGATCTCAAAAGCAAAATGCGAGGCCTGCCTGGGACCATAGTGCATCTTCCAGTTACCTGCTATGATGGCTGTACGAGTTGGCGTTGTCATGACTCTTTGTCCTGTAAAGCTGCCACACCAGGGAGGACGCGCCCTTCCAGAAATTCCAACGAGGCTCCTCCACCCGTCGAGACGTGGGTCATTTTATCTGATGCACCGGCATGATCTACTGCCGCGGCCGAGTCTCCGCCCCCGATAATCGTCGTTGCTCCAGCCGCTGTGCGTTCAGCCAGTATCTCTATGATAGCATCGGTGCCCTTTGCAAACGCAGGCATCTCTGCTACTCCCAGTGTACCGTTCCACACAATCATCTCGGCTCTTGCCAGCGCTTCCCGGAACGCTGCCACTGTTGCAGGACCTATGTCCAGAATGCGCCATCCCGGCTGAACCTGGTCATGTGCCACAACCTTGTAGGTTGCGTCAGCGGCGAAACGATCTGCGATCACAACATCATTGGGCAGCAGCAACTCTAATCCTCGCTGTTTTACCTTCGCAATCAGGTCGCTGGCCACCTCCACTTTACCTGCTTCGAAGAGCGAGTCCCCGATTTCGTAGCCCTCCGCTTTAAGAAAGGTATTTGCCATCCCCCCGCCGATCAGTAATACGTCAACCATCCCGATGAGCCGCTCCAATACAGCTATCTTATCAGAAACTTTGGCGCCGCCAACGATTGCAGCAAAGGGCCGCCGGGGTTCCTGCAGGGCCGATCCTAAGAAATTAATTTCCTTTTCCATCAGGAAGCCCGCAACGCCTGGCAGGTAGTGCGTCACTCCTTCTGTCGAAGCGTGAGCACGATGTGCCGTGCCGAAAGCATCATTGACATAGACGTCGCCGAGTGAGGCGAGTTGCCGGGCGAACTCGGGATCGTTTTTTTCTTCTTCTTTGTGAAAGCGGAGGTTTTCCAGCAGCAATACCTGCCCTGGTTGCAGCGCTTTCGCTTGTGCCTCGACTTCCGGTCCGACACAATCTGGGCCCGCCTCTACACGCTTGCCCAGCAGTTCGCCCAGGCGTTGCGCCACCGGCGCCAGGCGGAGCCGCTCTACCACCTTTCCATCTGGCCGACCAAGATGCGACATCAGGATAACAGCGGCCCCATGGTCGAGCAAGTAACGTATGGTGGGCAGCGCTGCCCTGATACGTGTATCATCGGTGATCTGCTGGTCTGCATCTAATGGCACATTGAAGTCTACACGCACCAGTACACGCTTTCCAGCGACTTCGATATCGCGGATCGTCTTTTTATTCATCGCTACAAGCCTTTTTGCGCAATGAAGTCAGTGAGGTCAGCAATGCGGCAAGAGTAGCCCCACTCGTTGTCGTACCACGCGATAACCTTGACCATGTTACCGCCGAGAACCATCGTCGAGAGCCCGTCCACAATAGACGAATGCGAGTCGCCCCGGAAGTCGGTGGAGACCAGAGGCTCCTCTGTGTAATCGAGAATACCATTCAATGGGCCGGCAGCAGCCTGTTTGAAAGCTTCATTGACGGATTCTCTGCTGGCTTCTTTGCGTACATTCGCCACGAAATCTACAACCGAGACAGTGACAGTAGGTACGCGCAGCGACATACCATCGAAGCGTCCCTTCAGTTCGGGAATGACAAGCGCGAGAGCGCGAGCTGCGCCTGTCGTCGTAGGAATGATATTGGCTCCGGCGGTGCGTGCACGGCGCAGGTCTTTGTGGACCTGGTCCAGGATGCGCTGATCGTTGGTGTACGAATGGATGGTGTTCATCAGGCCGCGTTCGATGCCGAAGCTATCATTGAGAACCTTTGCAGCCGGAGCCAGGCAGTTGGTAGTGCAGGAAGCATTAGAAATAATGTTGTGTTTCGCAGGGTCATACATCTGTTCATTAACGCCCAGCACCATCGTAAGGTCTTCGCCTTTCGCCGGGGCGGAGATGATGACCTTCTTGGCACCACCACGCAGGTGAGCCGCTGCCTTGTCCGCATCTGTGAAAATACCTACGGACTCGATTACGATTTCTACGCCCAGGTCGCCCCAGGGTATCTCGCCCGGATCACGTAATGCAAGCACTTTGATCTTGTGCCCATTGACGATAAGAGAATCGGCGGTTGTCTCAACCTCACCCGGGAAACGCCCATAGGTGGAATCGTATTTCAAAAGATGAGCATTAGTTTTAGTATCCGTCAAGTCGTTAATTGCCACGACTTCGAGTTCATGCGGGTGGCGCTCAAGCATCGCCTTCATGGACTGTCGCCCGATGCGTCCGAAACCGTTAATACCTATCCGAGTTGCCATATCAGGGATCTCCTTTACGCTATCGATAGATGACTCTGCCGGCGAATGAAAGATATGGTGTAATTCGGCATGGCACCCGCGAGGGGTGCCATTACCATGACACGAATGCGTCGCCTTGTCAAGCCGTCTCATAGTAGTGGCAGGGCTTGCCCCTGCCATGTTTTCCCACCCTGTTCGCCTCCCAGTGTCATCCGCCAGCAGAGTCATAGAAGAGAGCATTTTTGTGACTCTGCATATAGACTATCATCTGCTCAGTGGATGGTCAAGCCGGAAAGGAATCTCTGGTACGGGGATCACCCCTATTGAGAAACGAACATACTCATCTGTATATCCAAAGCCAGAGCCTGGTACACCGGCAATGCCTGTCTTCTCGAACAAAGAGAATGCATCTTCGCCTGGACGTAGTTTGCTCCAGTTATAGACGGTAGCATCATCATCGATGAAAATCTGGTCGAACAGGTGCAGTTCTTCATCGATAGAGCGCAGTTGCTCAATGAAACGCTGGCGACGCAGGCGATAAAGCGCTCGCAGTTTTTCTTTCAGCCAGGGGCGAGCCTGCATCAGGCGTACATATGCCATGAAACGTAATTGCCATTCTGCCGGTAACGAAGCCATGGTGTTTGACCAGCCAGGAGCGATGGCCGCGGCCATCGCAGGATCGCCCGCGGTAACCCAACCGAAGCGCTCTCCTGTCAGAGTGTAGGTTTTGGAAAAACTGCTGACAAAGATGGTATGCTCTAACACATCAGGTTGTGCGAAGGTTGCCATGCGTGCGCGATCCTCTTCGGGTTTGCCGGTACCGATATAAGCCAGGTCGGCAAGAATGAATACTTCTCTTCCCACCTTGCGATATGATCGCAGCACCGCGTGAATATCGTTGAGTTCCTCAGGCGAGTAAGCGAAGGTGGTGGGGTTGTTTGTGACCGTGAGGTAGATGACGCGAATAGCGGGATCGTTTGCAAGTAACCGATCTAGTTCCAGAGCAGTCAGCTTAAAGCGATTCTCCGCAAATGTGAGGTAATTGCGCAGGCGGTAGCCAAATGACCTTGCTTGCCATTCGGGGACGGCAAAGCCGGGCTCGGGAAACAGTATGCCAACTTCACCGGCATGTTGTTCCCGGTACATTTGCGCGAGGCCACACAGCACTTTATTGATGCTATCCATAGCGCCCAGGCCAAGGTGTATCTGCTCAGTGGTTACTGGCAAACCCCACTGTTGCATTTCCTCGGCAAGCCAGCTCCGTAGAATCGGATTGCCAATAGCGAATATATCGTATATGCGTAAATCAAAGTCGTGCTTTAATAATAGTCGCTCGCAATCCATCATCTGATTGCGCAGCCAGAGGTAAGTAGTGCCCGGTGCAACATAGCCGTTTATATTTTCACCTGGCAGTGCGATGCCCAGCTCTTCGGCAAGCATTCGATAGTCACCGGGACCACCCGGCTCGCCCTCGCATTCGGAAACTAGACGCAGGTTGACGTCACCGATAGTGCGATTTACAAGTTCAGACTGTACGATCTCCTGGGCAATACCTTGCTCCTGGCACTGTTGTTCAAGGTCGGCTGCCATACGTGCCATCACACGAATCGGGCCGGCGCCCTGCTGGAGAATTGGTCGATAGTGAAGGAGCAATTGATGTCGTAGAAGCCTGAGCTTGCTGCGTTGTTCCTGGATTTCTATTGCAGAAGAACTGGGCGAGTCCACATAGCTTTTGTGGGAAATCCCCATAGTACTCCCTTCGTTTGCGCCCGGCGTGGCGCATTCTCTCTAGAGAAGAAGCTTAATCCCCATTGACTAGGCTATACTAGAAGTGTAACATATCGTTACAAACGACTACAAGCAATCATGCAGCATAAAATACTTCATTAACGTTTCACGTGAAACATGCACATGAGGTTTTATGACCTGCATAGAATATCACTCTGCATCCTGTCAAAACGTTTCACGTGAAACATTTTCTTGGAGAAAAACACCATGTTCCAGGGTAAGAATATCGTCGTCACCGGGGCTGGCCGTGGCATTGGTCGTGCACTTGCGCTGGGGTTCGCTGCTCAAGGGGCGACTGTTCTCGTCCATTATGGGCAGGCACGGCAGCAAGCTGAAGAGGTAGTGCGCCAGATTGAAGCAGAACATAGCCAGGCGATGCTGGCACAGGCCGACCTGAGTAGACCGGGCGAGGCAGCGCGCCTTGTCGTGCAGGCGCGAGAGAAGCTGAACTCTATCGATGTCTGGATCAATAATGCCGGGGCAAGCGCCAACAGCGAAGAGATACGGGGATTAAGCGAGGAGGAGGCTTTCGAGCGCCTCATGGCCGTCGATGTGCGAGGGACATGGCGCTGTAGTCGAGATGTAGCGGCCTATATCACCACGGGTGGCTCCATTCTTACTATTGGTTGGGATCATGCCCTGGATGGCGCTCCCGGCCTTACCAGTCAATTGTATGCCATGAGCAAAGGAGCAATCATCTCCTTGACGCGCTGCCTGGCGCAAGAACTTGCCCCGCGAGTGCGCGTCAATTGTATTGCGCCGGGAGCGATCGAGAATGAATGGTCGCTGAGTCGCTCCGAATCCTTTCGCAAACGGATGGAGCAAGCTATACCTATGAAACGCTGGGGGACGCCTGGCGATATAGTAGAAGCTGCACTGTTCCTCGCCTCACCTGCCGCCTCGTTTATCACTGGCCAGGTGCTGCTGGTGGATGGTGGCGAGGTGATGAGGTGATGTTTCACGTGGAACATTACTCCACGACATCAAACACACCATCTTTTATGGCTTCTGCAATCTTTGCAATATCTGGAGCCAGCACGCGGTCACGCTCTAATTTCGGTACATAGGAGCGTGCAAGTTCGAATGCACGCTGGACACCTGCACCGGGTTTCAATGGTTTACGGAAATCCAGCATCTGTGCCGCACACAGCAACTCGATAGCGATAACCTGCTGCGCCTGTTCCACAATTTGTCGCAACTTATGTGCACTGGTGACACCCATACTGACAAAATCCTCCATACCAGCGCAAGTTGGGATAGAGTCGATGCTTGCCGGATGAGCCAGTACCTTGATCTCGTTGACCAGCGCTGCCGCCACATATTGGGCAACCATGAAACCGGAATTCAGACCTGGATTGGGTGTCAGGAAGAGTGGAGCGCCACCTTCATCCCATTCGTGTGGCCCCATCAGACTATAGGTGCGCCGCTCAGAAAAACTCGCCAGTTGCGCCAGGGAGATAGCCATCACATCCAGTGCCAGCGCCAACGGCTGACCATGGAAGTTGCCGCCACTCAGAACCGCGCCATCATCAGGGAAAACGAGCGGGTTATCTGTTACCGCGCTCAACTCGCGCTCAAAAATGCTGGCACAATACTCCAAAGCGTCGCGCACGGCCCCCAAGACCTGAGGCGCACAGCGCAGCGTGTAAGGATCCTGTACTCGTGCGCAATTGCGATGACTATCGTTAATCTCGCTGTCGCTCACCAGTTTGAGGAGTCGAGCGGCGCTGATGTGTTGCCCACGCTGTCCCCGCGCCTGGTGAATACGCGGGTCCAGGGGCACGTGGCTGCCCATCAATCCTTCAATACTCATGGCGCAGGCGACCTCTGCCGTCCTTATAAGCGCCTGCGCATCAGCGAGTGCCAGTACTGCGATAGCCTCCATCAAGTGTGTTCCATTGATAAGTGCCAGCCCTTCTTTTGCATGCAGGCGCAGTGGTACCAGCCCAACTTCTTGCAGCGCCCGCGCTCCGCTGCAACGGTGACCATTATGGAAAGCCTCGCCTTCGCCGATAAGTACCAGCCCGAGGTGCGCCAGCGGCGCCAGGTCGCCACTTGCGCCTACTGACCCTCGTGATGGAATGATGGGATAGATGCTGCCGTTCAACATCCCTAGCAGGGTCTGGATGACTTCGATACGCGCACCGGAATTGCCGCGCGAGAGGCTTGCTGCTAACAGCAGCATCATAGCTCTTACAACCTCTTCGCTTAATGGTTCTCCCACTCCTGCAGCGGTGCTGCGCAGCAGATTATATTGCAATTCTATTTGCTGCTCGTGTGGTATGTGTACGCTGCTCAGGTGCCCAAAACCCGTCGTAATGCCATAAACTATTCTATCTTCGGCTGCAATAGTGTCGATTACTGCCCTGGCCGCCTGGATACGTTGAATAGAATCATTCCCCAATGTAACTGGCGCATTGTGGCGAGAAACTGCCAGTACCTGGGCTATCGATAACTCCTTACCCTCAATTGTCACGCCGGCTGGAAGTTGATGCATATGTTCTGTCTTCATCCGAGAAGGTGTCCTTTCTGGCTGCAATGCCTCTTGTCTTGCATTGTACCAGATTGAAGGGTGTAGCCGTAAGCCAGGAGAATGAGACCGGCATTGTTTCACGTGAAACATAAAAGTTCACTCTTCCTCTCCCCTAGGAAGCAAATCCCTCCGAAGTCACATTGGCCTGGCAGTTCGTAACGTTTTCGAGACAGAGGTATGGTAATATAACAAGGGAAAGTGCAAAAAGAGTGTTCAGAATGCCTTCAACATGGGCAAGAGAGAAAACCAATGGTACGAACTGCCGTATCAGCACAAACAAAACAGCGCTCTGTTGGGCCTCATAACGCCAGTGACAAGATGCGCATACAGGAGAAATGGATTCTCCCTGCACGCTTTGTCTGTGGCGTCCTTATCGTCTTCTCCATCGGGCTCTTTGTCGCTGCTCTGCCTAGCTATTTTGTGGTCCTTCATCTTCCATGCAATCCTTCTACTTCATGTGATCCTGGAGGTCAACTTCCCGCTCAAGCTATAGAGAAGCTGCGGGCGGTGGGTATCTCGCTTGACTTGTATGCAGCCTACGGGAGTCTAGTTTCTTTCATCATGGCATGTGTCTTCTATGCCGTGAGCTTAGCGATATTTTGGCGTAAATCCGATGATCGAATGGCTTTGCTGGTCGCACTCTTTCTCGTCACCTTTCCAATCCTGTTGGACGAACACGTTCTCTACTCACTTCCCCCCATCTGGATAGTGCTTGCCCAAGGGGCTCGTTTTCTCGGATCCATCTGTTTCAGTCTCTTCTTCTATCTGTTTCCCAATGGACAGTTCGTGCCCCGTTGGACACGCTGGCTCATGCCTGGGATCATTCTCTATTGGGGTATTGATATCTTCCTTCCCGCTACGAGTAATTCCCTCTTCATGTTTTTCGTCTTCTTGGCTCAACTGATCAGTACTATAGGTGCGCAGGTCTATCGCTATCGATATGTGTCGACCCCACTAGAGCGTCAGCAGACCAAGTGGGTGGTCTTTGGGATGTCAATCGCGATTATAGGATATATGGGCTCATTCTTGTTCGTTCAGTATTTCTTTCCTTCTGCCGTGCAAGATCCTGTTTCACTCCTGATCCTCTTTTCTTGGTGGTCAGTTCTCTTCCTCCTATTCCCTTTCTCCATCAGTTTCTCTATTATGCGCTACCGTCTGTGGGATATTGACAGACTCATCAACCGGACGTTGGTCTACATCATCCTAACAAATACACTGGTCTTGATTTATGTTGGCCTCGTTCTACTATTACAATTCCTTGGTGATCGACTCAGATTACCTCACGAGCAAGAGGGAGTACATTTCTCATACTGATCAGCTTTGTACGAGACTTTTTCAACAGTCTGGCCTATTGGGCGACCACAAGGGTCGCCATACTGGTCTTTAGGCGAGGGATCTCAGATACTCCACAAGCTGAGCAACAGGTGCGGTTATTAACAGGATGAGGGTGACGATGAGCAAAGGAAGATCAATAAAATTTGTAATAAATGCAAGTTGGATGGGAGCCAGCAGCGCCAGGAAGTAGATGCATTGCGCCAGCCCGGCATACTTGCCCCAGACGGTTGAGCCGAAACGTATCGGATGAGCAAAAAGAAAGTAACTCCCTACTACTGCAAAGAGGGGCACCAAAAAGCGCGACAGCATTACCATTCCTAGCCAGAAGGGAAGTATGCTGTTCTGGATCAAAATGACTGCGATGGCTGAATACAGGCAAAAATCCGTCTCACCATCACCAATTTGCCCCAGCTTACTTTGCGTCTGCGTATAGCGTGCAACCTGCCCATCGAGGATATCGGTCACAACCCCACCAAGAAAGACAAGTAATCCTAACCATGAAGGAGTACTAACCCCACCAATCAGCCTCCCAAGTAGATACGAGGCCCCCAATGCGCGCATCCAGGTGAGTGTATTAGCAATACCGACCGTGGGTAACAATTCGCCGGTCTTCACCTGGCGGTTCAGGCCGAGATGCCAGAACAGGTCGCTCTGCTGCCATACAACACAGAAGAGGAAACCCGGCAGGAGGCGCGTAGTCGTACCTGGCCCTTCGAAGAACAGGCTGGCTATCAGAATGGCCAGTGCCAGTGTGCTAATGAATGATGTAATACGTATCCAGGAATGTTTTAATGTGGGATGAGCCTGCGCTGTATGCCACGACATTTCCCAGGAACGGGCAATAAAATGCTGCCAGCCCCGAGGGCTGAACTTCTCCTCACGCAGGGCAGTCAGTAGATCAACGACGAACTGATTTTGACTCTCGTTAGAAGGATGTTTCACGTGAAACATTCCCTGATCTTCAAAGTAGGGCGATTGAATAGCCTACCACCTCACCAGTACTGATTGGACCAGGTTGATGCCAAAATGATAACCAATCTCACGGTAATCGTTAATCGACCACAGGGTCAGTTCGCAGCGTTTGCCCACCTCCACACTGCCAATCTTATCATGAAGCGCCAGGGCACGGGCTCCGTTAATGGTTGCCGCCATCAATGCTTCTTCGAGCGTCATGCCCATAGAGGACATTGCTAACCCCATCATCATCTGCATGTTTTCGCAGTAGGAAGTGCCGGGATTGAAATCGGTTGCCAGGGCCACATGTAGACCGCGGTCGATGAAGCGCCGCACCGGTGGATATGGACTGCGCAGTGAGTAGGAAGAGCCAGGCAGAAGGGTTGCTACTACTCCTGCATCGCGCATAGCATCCAGGTCAGCATCACTGGCATAATCCAGATGATCAGCGGAAACCGCACCTAATTCTGCGGCAAGACTCGCTCCGCCGGATGGGCTTAGCTGGTCGGCATGGATTTTGAGCTGGTAACCTAGTTCCTTCGCCCGCGTCAGAATGCGGCGGCTCTCCTCTAGCGTAAATGCCTCGCGCTCGCAGAATACATCACAGAAACGCGCCAGGCCCACAAATGATGGGAGCATCTCTTCAACGACCAGGTCGACATAAGCGCTGCGCTGCTCCCGGTACTCGGGAGGAATAGTATGCGCGCCAAGAAATGTTGGCACCACGCGCATATGGCCAAGTTTGTTGATACCACTTTCACCAAGTGCATTGAGGTTAGTGATAATGCGCAGGCAAGTTTCCTCTGTAATTTTATCCAGTCCATAGCCAGTTTTCACTTCAACCGTCGATGTTCCATGTTCGCGCATGGTATCAAGCCGCGCTTTTGCCAGTGCCACTAAAGTGTCTGTATCCGCGCTGCGAGTGGCTTTCATGGTAGTTAAGATACCTCGTCCTTGTGCGAGCAACTCACTATAGCTTACTCCTGCATGGCGAAGATGAAATTCCTCCGCACGGTCTCCAGCAAATACCAGGTGAGTGTGGGAATCGACCAGTCCCGGCGTGACAACTGCTCCCTCCGCGTCGATGATAGTGATACCATCGGCAGAAGCAGCGGAGTTGGATTGGAACATTGGTTCTGCCTCATTATCAGGGCCAATCCAGACAATGACGCCGCGGCGCACTGCCAGTGCCGCGTGTGAAATAACCTGTAGCGGACCGCTTGCTCCAGGGATAGGCTGCTGCGCAATAGTAACAAGTTGTCCAATATTGCGAATGACCGTGCTGGCCTGGATACTTGGCTGGGATGCGTCGGGAGCGGGATCGGGCATCATAAACTGCGCCTCCTTCAAGATAGGTCTGTTTACACTTTAGCACACATGCGTGTTGACGTCGAGTATTCCTTACCTGACTTACTCCCCTTACTTGCCCAACCGTGCTAGATTTGTTAAACTGTTGCCAACGACATTTGTGAACTATATATTTTGAACGACCCTAACATACTACATAGTTCTTTTGAGGAGCATACTTGTGCGAGCGATCGATGATAGCGGCCCCAGGTATGCTGCTGTTCTGCGCGAACTACTGATCTGGAAGCACTTGCCGGAAAGCGACCTGGCACGCCTGGTACCTGGATACTTCTTAATTACCGATGATTTTCGTGATCTGGAAGATCAGGGGTTGGTCACCATGGCGTTTGCCGGTGATGAATACGTTGTCAGCATCACTACTTTGGGACGACTCTGGCTGGAGCAGCATGAAAGCGAGGAGAGTAAAAATGCCTGATCAAAATTTTGACGACGAAGAATCCTTTCCCTATACGACCATTGGAACAGACGACGCTAAACGCATGATCGAAGCTGGCGCGCATGTTATCGATGTACGTCAACCGGATGAGTGGGATCGTGGCCACATTCCTGGATCTGCATTAGTTCCTCTCAATGGTATTTACGCGTTTGGCGCAGCACTTAAAGAATTGGACCTGCCCGAAGACGCGGATGTTATCTTTACCTGTGCAGTTGGCCAGCGGAGCGCTGTAGCCTCTGAAATTGCGCTGCTCATTGGCTTGAAAAAAGTATATAACCTGGCAAATGGTATGCATGGCTGGGTTTCTAGACGCTACCCCATCGAACGCTAGACATCTAGCAATGTGAGGAGTTTCTCTCAGAGAGGAGTAACACGTGCCCCTACTAGAAGGAAAAACAGCCCTTATTTTTGGCGTTGCGAACCATCGCTCTATTGCCTGGGCCATCGCTCAAGCGCTCTCCAGAGAAGGCGCTCGCCTGGCTCTCACTTACCAGGATCGCGTAGAAAAATATGTACGCGACCTGGCAGCGCAGATCCCAGGCACATTGGTCATGCCCTGCGACGTTCAACAGGATGACCAGCTAGATGCCGCCTTTACCCAGACAAGAGAGGCATTCTCTGGTGGGCTTGACATCCTGATCCATTCCGTCGCCTTCGCCCCCAGGCAAGAGTTGGAGAATCCCTTTATAGAAACCACCCGCGAAGGATTCAATGCCGCTTTAGATATCAGCGCTTATTCCTTGATCGCCATGGCAAAGCGAGCTAAACCGCTCATGCAGGCTCGGGGCGGCGGCAGCATACTGACCCTTACCTATATGGCGAGCGAGCGCGTCGTGCCCAAGTATAACGTCATGGCCGTCGCCAAGGCCGCCCTTGAATGTAACGTGCGCTACCTGGCCTTTGAACTGGGTGAGCACAACATTCGTGTCAACGCAATTTCTGCGGGCCCGCTCAACACACTTGCTGCCCGCAGCATCACTGGCTTCACCGGTTTTCGCGATCAGATGGAAATCATTGCTCCACTGCGCCGCAATATTGAGCAGAGCGAGGTGGGCGATGCAGCTCTCTTCCTATGTAGTCATCTTGCCCGCGCCATCACCGGTGAAATTCTCTTTGTTGATGCCGGCTACTACATCATGGGTGTGTAACGCTTCTTATTGTTCGATGCGACGAGAGATAGTTGGTGGAGGTGGGGCAGGCTCCCCACAGATGCTGCAATAGCGCGCATTAGGGCGGTTCATATGCCCGCACGGCCACGGGCGTAGCCCGCCGGAAGCTCCGGCCGTGGCCACTGGCGTGCCCGAGGAAGATGTTGACGGCGCGCCGAATGCTACCATCCCATCCTCTTGCTGGGATGATGGTATACGTTGTGGAGGCACCGCTGGACGATTCTGCCCTTGTTGGGGAGTAGTTGTAGGAAGTGGTGACTGTGCGGCTCGTATTCCCGCAAGGAGCGCCGGTCCCCGCTGCCTTCGCCGCCTCGATGTGACTGCGAATAGAGCTACTGCCAGGGCAATCACGAGGATCGCTCCCCCTATCGCGATAACATACAGTGCAAGGTTGTTCCCTTGTGACTGCGAGCCTGGTGATGTGGAAGGTGTTGACTGCGTCCCTTGTTCATTCCTTGCCTGTGTCTGGGCATATGCCAGGTAAGGTGCAATCGCTTTAAAGGATGGATACTTTGTAGCAAGTTGACTGAGTTCTTGTTGCGCCTTGTGCCAGTGACCCGTTGTGCTGGCTGCGTAATCGGAAAAAGCCTGGCCCCAGGCCCTCTGGAATGGTCCGGGCGTGGTATCCAGGTGCAGGCTCTGTACCAGTCCCCTGGCACTATTGCTGGCCTGCAAGAAACTGGTGCTGCCCTGACCCGATGAGCCGAAGCTGACGATACCTACTATAGAGCCCTGGTCGTTCAATGCTGGTCCACCACTATCACCATGCTCCACGTTACCGCCTACCTGAATCACCTGAGCTCCTTGATCCGTCGTCTTAATCGAACTTACAAAGATCTGGTTGACCGATAAGGTGAGCAAATTGGTGGGTTTATCGCTGACATCCCCATTGCCGGGAAAGCCAAGTATCGTCAATCTATCCTGCTGCTGCACACTAGAGGAGTCACCCAGTTGGACGCTGGCTGTATCTTTCATATTAACATGTATGATTGCCACATCTTCCTGGTTGACCGAACTTTCCAGTTCAATGCGATCGACCGGTGCCTGGAACTGTGCTGGTACGCTAGAGAGATCCGGAGCGCTCAGTGGACCAGTATAATCTGTGCTAAGAAAAACCTGGCTTATTGGCCTATCATAGTTCGGGTCTGAAGGTAGTTGGCCGCTTATGAGTTCTTGTACAACCTGATCCTTCGTCGCGGGAGGATTGGGTTTTAGATTCTGATTGATATAGTTTGCCACATCAGGTGCTGCTACTGTATCTAGAAATTGGTTCACTTGCTGATCATGTGGAGGATTGACGACATGATCAGCGGTCAAAACGTCACCATGTGCGCTGATAAAGGTGCCGCTGCCCGATAGTGTCAGAGGATAGACACCGCCGCCCTGCGGAAAAGTGACGTTCTGCGTTGCTGAAAAATGGACGGTCAGATGACCACCGAGACTAGTGAGGATGCGCACAACAGCCGGCTTGGCTATATCGACTGCACGTATGACAGGGTCGCTGACGTTGCCTCCTGGAATACCATCCGCGTGCGTTACTGGTATACTACCAGCCATTGCGATCATATAAAGAGCTGCCATCACCAGTACTATCATGATGCGCAGCAACCAATGCTGCCGCTTTGATAATACAGAAGTCTTTGTATGCATAACTGGTATCCTACCCTTTGTGATAAAAGCATATAATCCCTTCATTAGTACGTTTTACATCATACCATATCAGGATGATTATGTGTATGTGCTGAAATCAGGTTACCAACGTAGTAGCTGCTGCTAAATCCCCCTATTGTAAACGTAGCAAGGTATTAGAAATACATATACAATATTTATGTAACAGTCAATATGTTACACTACCATGGCCATTCTCTGACTAGCATACCATACACGACATGATCAACGAAGTGATCATACAGTCTGGCAGCTTCGCGTAGTACACCCTCCTGCGTGAAGCCCAATCTCTCCGGGATGGTGCGGCTGCGCGTATTTCCGCTGGCGCAGTGAATCTCAACGCGATTCAGCCCGTATTCATGAAAGGCATAACTAATCATCACTTTGCATGCCCTCGTCATCAGGCCTTTCCCCTGTAATGAAGCATCTAGCCAGTAGCCAATCTCAGTTTTATGATTCAGCCTGTCGATGTAGTGGTAACCAATGCTACCGGCAAACCTGCTCTGGTACCAGATGCCAGCCTGAAAACCATCGTCGTTTGCCTGTTGAACCAACCCTCGCCTGATGAATTCCATAATGTGCTCGACGGAGACAGTGCTATCTACCCAGGGAAGCCATTCTCGCAGGTACTCGCGATTCCGGTCCACTACAGCAAATACTTCCTCTGCATGCTCTTCTTCGTATGTGCGCAGTTCGCTTTCATCGTCGATCTTGATGATCAGCATAGCCTTCTCCCTTCCATATCCCTATGTCCCGGCTCAACGATAGTGCCGCTCCAGCTCTGAAGCATACTTTGTTCCTACCGTATCGATGTGTTGATCCAGCCAATCGCCAAGGCGTGTATGTCCTGCCGGCGGCTGCTGTGAAGTCAGCAAATTAGCCATCAATCCAGCAACTTCATCACGTGTAATAAGTACATCGCCAACTAGAGGTTCGATGAGCTTAGCCAGAGAAAATGCTAAGCCAGGACTGACATGGGTAATTATAACCTTGCGGTGTAATTTGCCAGCGATGAATCGCACCAGCTCCTCAAATGTATAGACGTCGGGACCAACAGCGTCCAAAATCGTGTTGTCATCTTGCTGGCCGGCCTTGATTACCAGGTCGGCCATGTCTTCTACATAGATAGGCTGCAACGAGTAGTTGCCTGAGCCAAAGAGCGGGAAAAGTGGAAAGTGCCTGAGTAACCAGGCGATATTGTTAATAAGAATATCTTCATTGCCAAAAATTACTGTTGGCCGGATGATAGCATAGGACAGCGTAGAGTTCTTAATTGCTTGCTCAAGCATCGCCTTGCCACGAAAGTAAGGGAGTCGCGACGTTTCTGATGGATTGGTGATGCTCACATGCACTATACGGCGTATACCTGCCTCTTGAGCAGCATTAATGAGTATTTTGGTGTTCTCTACCGCTTGCTCGAATGTGACAGTTCCATGCGAAAAACGAATCCAGTACGTATTGTAAAGAGTAATTGTCCCTTGCAGGCTTTTGACCAGTTCTTCATGTTTATCGAAGTTGAATGGATAGGCGCTCACCTGGCTACCGAAAGGATTGGGGTTGTCAGGATGTCCTGTGAGAGTACGCACCTGTTTCCCCATTGCCAGCAGCCGGCGTGTAATGTATTTACCTGTGTAGCTGAAAGCACCAGTGATCACGTTGGTCTCATCAGTGACCATAGCTCATCATCCCTCTATATAAAAATCTGGCTTCGCGAGAGTCAACTCTAGTATTATCATAGTGCAGTTCGTCCATGAAAAGAAAGCAATTGCCGTGTATTGCTTTATACAATGCCTAAAGGTATAATAATTGAAGTGATTTTTGTTCCTCTAGGAGGCTTTTGCCTTGAGCAATAACTATACGCCGGGCTCTGGTAGTGGTACACCCGGCGAGAACCGTGAGTTGATTAATCGGCGCGAAGTGCAGATAAGTAGTAACACAGGTGCGTTGCCCACAGTAGGTTCGCTACGTAGCTATCCTGGCTCTTTCGATTTCGAAAGCATGATTCTGTCCTTGCGCGAGTTGTTTGCGCTAGATCGGCAGGCAGCCAGTCAACCCGATTCCTCGCGTTGCGGCATCTGCTATATACATTTCATGCTGAGTGAACTACACTACCGGGAAGAAGAAGGGTTTTATGTATGCCGTGGATGTGAGCGGACAATTGGTAAGCAAACAATACCAATGCTGAGGCGACAACAAAAATGAGTAGGGGCGATTTATCGCGCCCTACTCGCCTACCAGAGCTTCTGTCCCAACCTCTTCCGGCTCACCTTCAGTTAGCTCGCGCAAGTCTTCCGGTCGATCTAACCGGTCGAGAAAGAGAATCCCATCAAGGTGGTCAATCTCGTGCTGCAGAACACGCGCAAACCATTCCTCGCCATTGACTCGTATTGGCTTGCCACGGGCATCCAGTCCTTTGACCGTCACCTTTGCTGCACGCCTGATGTTATCACCCACATAGCCGGGGATGCTCAGGCATCCCTCTGTGCCGATTTCCTCGCCCTCAGCTTTGATGATCTCCGGATTGATAATAGCGACCTTGCGGTCCTCGTACTCAGCAACAAAAATGCGCAGTGATTTTGCAATCTGCGGTGCTGCCAGTCCTACACCATTCGCGGCATGCATGGTCTCAAACATATCCTCGATAAGCCTCTGAATAGAGGCATCAGGACGATGTATTTTCTTTGCCTTCTGGCGTAGGATAGGGTTCTCTGCTGTAATAATTTTAAGAATCGCCATATGAGATGTCCTCTGGAACGCATGGTAAAATTGTTTCACCCATACCATATTACCATAAAGCGTATCATGTATAATCATCTATATCCTATCATATTAGATTTTGATTATCCATACAGCAGACGGCAATTAGAAATGGATATGCTGGAAACCGTCACCTCTTATATCGAACGACATCATCTCCTTCCCAAAGCCGGTGAGATTGTAGTTGCTGTTTCAGGAGGAGCCGACTCGCTGTGCTTACTTCACCTGCTGCACCGGCTCTGTGGTCCTGGTAAACGCTATCCAGGCCTGCGCCTGCGGATCGCGCATCTTAATCATAAGCTGCGCGGGGAAGCTGGTACGCGAGATGCTGCTGCCGTTGCGGGCATCGCTGCAGCCTGGGGACTGCCCATAACAGTCAGTGAAATTGATGTGCCTGCGCTGGCTCGCCGGGAGCGGAGATCGCTAGAAGACGCTGCCCGCGTTGCCCGCTACCGCTTTCTACGCGAGGCCGCGCATGGTCAGCCCATCGCTATAGCACATCATGCCGATGACCAGGTAGAAACACTTTTGCTCCACTGGCTGCGTGGTGCTGGATTGGCAGGTATGGTTGGGATGCTGCCGCGCCAGCAAGACATCATTCGCCCGCTGCTAGAAGTTAGCCATGCAGAAACGGTCGCCTATTGTCGACGGCATGGCATCGTCCCTGTGGAGGATGCCAGCAATACCGATCCCCATTTCCTGCGCAACCGCATGCGCCATGAACTCTTGCCCTTATTGGAGTCGCTCAACCCAGGCATAAGGGCGACGCTCCTGCGCGCTGCCGATGTGATGCGCGTTGACGCCGGCTGGATAGAGGGACAGGTTGATGCCTGCTGGCCCGTCGTTGTCATTGCAGAGCTTGATACCAGCACCCGGCTAAGCCTTAGTGCGCTGCTCGTATTACCTCTCAGTATACAACGACACCTGCTGCGCCGCGTCGCCGCCCGGCTCTGTGCTGGACAGTCTCCCCTGGAATTGCGTCACTACATGCTGATTGAAGACCTCCTTCACAGACAAAATACCAGAGAAAGACTTGTACTCGATCTTCCTCACCGGTTACTCGTTACCCGAGAAGCTGAGCAAGCCGTGTTTGAGCGGCTTCAAGTTGATGTAACAAAGCAACCCCTTCCTGCTCAAGAGGAAAACAGGGCAGCGCTGCTCCCCATTCCTGGGCGTACACCGGTTCCAGGTACTCCCTGGCTGGCAGTAGCCGAAACGTTACCAACTGAATTGTTGCAAAAGGTCCGGTCAGCACTGAGCCGCGGAGACTGGTCTGCGGTCTGGCAGTTATTGTCACCTACAAGTTACGCCGTCTACGTTGATGCTGATATGATAGGCTCCTCTTTACAGGTGCGTACGAGGCGACCCGGTGACCGCATACAGCCGCTGGGAATGGCGCATGAAAAAAAAGTGCAGGATGTGCTGGTAGATAAGCACATTGCTCGCGCTGATCGCTCGCGTATCCCGCTCTTCCTTTCTGAGTCCCATAGTGTGTGGCTGGCCGGTATCTGTCTTGATGACAGAGTGCGGCTCACCAGTAGAACCAGGCACATCCTATGCCTGTCAATAATGAGTGTATCATAGTTCTCGACAGGCAGTTTCCCGTGTGCTACACTTCCTAATTAAGATACTACATGGCAGGGTCCTGTACCCTGCTGAAGCCATGGGATGATACTATGACATTTCTTCAAGCTTGCCTGCTCTTCATCGCGGCAACCCTTGGCGGCACCCTGAACTCCGTTGCCGGGGGCGGCAGTTTCATTGGCTTCCCGGCACTCATCTTCACGGGCGTGCCTCCTATCAATGCCAACGCGACCAATACTGTAGCTCTCTGGCCCGGATCCGTTGCCAGTATGCGCGCATATCGCAAAGAACTGGCTGAGCAGGATCGTAAATTACTACTAGTGCTCGGTGGCACAAGCCTGCTTGGAGGCGTGCTCGGTGCTGTACTCCTGCTGCGAACCCCCCAATCGACATTTACCTTGCTCATACCCTATCTCCTGCTGCTGGCTACGCTGCTCTTCACCTTCAGTAAGCCGATTACCGGTGTTCTGCGCAAATACATGCCGCGCAAAGATAAGACCTCGTGGCTCGCACTCCTCGTTGTGGCGTTCTTTCAAATCATCATCGCCATCTATGGCGGCTATTTCGGAGGCGGTATCGGCATTCTGATGTTGGCAACGCTGGGGATGATGGGTATGGAGAACATCAACGAGATGAATGCAGTCAAAACGCTCCTCCAGGCAAGCATCAACGGTGTTGCCGTGATTACCTTCATTATCGCGGGAGCAGTGGCGTGGCCGCAGGCAATCCTCATGGTGGTCGGAGCCATCATCGGTGGCTATGGCGGCGCCTATTTTGCCCGCCAGATCGACCAGCGCTGGGTGCGGCTCTTCGTTATCCTGGTTGGTTTTAGCATGACGCTTTATTTCTTTTTGCGTAGATAATGAAACTATGAGAAGCCTTCAATATGAAGGCTATTTCCTGCCGCCGCTCGGCTTCACTTACCGCGCCTGGCGCATCAGTGCTCGAACCAGGCGAATCTCCTCGTAGGAATACTCATCGCCCAGAAATTCTTTGACAGGTTTGAGCACATCATCTCCCACCTGTTGCAAGGCAGCATAAATGATCTTCTGACGTTCAGTATCAACAAGCCTTTCAGTATCGATAGTCTCACCTGCTTCGATAAGCTCGGCCAGGTGGCCCGTGATGGTCCTTGGTTTCAGATTGCGCTCCCTGGCTATTTCCTCGATGCTTCGCCCTTCATTATAAAGGTCTAACGTAAGCCGCCGCGTAGACGGACCTGCACTGACTTGTGGAATAGGAATGATTTCCCTTCTCTGTTTATTGTCCCGCTTTGCTACCTCCAGGCCCGTGACGAGGTTATGTGACTCACAATAGTCTCTAATGGCACGCGTAAAAGGAATAAAGTATGCCTCTAGTTTGCGGCTGCCAACCCCTGGAATCTGGGCGAACTGCTCCCTGCTTTGGGGACGTTGTTGGGCCATCACCCGCAGGCTTGTATCAGGGAATACGACGTACGGCGCTACGCCCTGTTCGTCTGCAATCTGCTTGCGGAGACTGCGCAGGTGCTGAAATAGCCGTTCTGCCTCTGGCTCAAGGACTCCCCGCGTTTCCTTATGTGTGGTTAGGTTTCGTGGGGGCTCTGCAATCTGGACGCCGCGTTGTTTACGCAAAATTTCCCAGGAAAGTGTATTGAGCCTGAGTATTGGGTAGCCATCGGTACTCTGGCTGACCAGACCCTGCTGAAGCAGTGCTCGACCAAGGTAAAGCCAGGCATCTGCGCTCAGGTCCTTCCCAATACCGTAGGTCGAAAGCTGATCGTGACGGTTATCACGGATCCTCTGTGTGTTCGCCCCGCGCAGTACATCTACGATGTGATGCATTCCAAAGCGTTCTTGTGTTCTCACAATACAGGCCAGGAATTTGCGAGCATCGGCGGTTCGGTCTTCCAAAGTAGCTGGGGAGCGACAGTTGTCACAGTTACTACAGTTCTCATCTCGAAGTGTTTCACCAAAATAGGCCAGCAAGACGCGACGGCGGCAGGTGCTACTTTCACCGTAGGCTATGACCTGTTGCAGTTGATATCGGGCAATAGACTGTTCCTGTTCATCAGGTTTCTGGGCAATCAGATATTCGACTTTCGCCCGGTCACCATAGCTGAAAAAGAGAATGCACTGGGCGGGCAATCCATCACGCCCTACTCGCCCCGATTCCTGGTAATAACCTTCCAGGCTTTTCGGTATATCATAGTGGATGACGGCACGAATATCTGGCTTGGCAATACCCATACCAAACGCAATTGTGGCGACCAACACCGGCACATCATCATGTATGAAGCGGGTTTGATGCTCTGTACGCTGTTCGCTAGTTAAACCTGCATGGTAAGGGAGTGCGCGGATGCCATCTCGCTGCAAACAATCGCTGAGATCATCGACGCTTTTGCGGCTTTGGCAGTAGACGATCACAGGTGCGCCAGGCTGATTGTGTAGCAATTGTAGTAACTCGCTGTACGAGCCCTTGTGTTTTGGGCGAACTTCGTAGGAGAGGTTGGACCGGTTGAAGCTGGCGATGTGTACGTATGGATCACAGAGCCGGAGTTGTGTGAGGATATCCTGGCGTACCCGTTCGGTGGCAGTTGCAGTAAGAGCCAGCATAGGTGACCGGGGATAACGGGTGCGCAATTGACCCAACTGGCGATACTCAGGGCGAAAATCATGTCCCCATTCGCTGACACAGTGAGCCTCGTCGACGGCCAGTAATGATAAACCCACATTACGCTCAATTTGATCAAGAAGATACAAGAAGCTCTCACTCAAGAGGCGTTCTGGAGCGACGTAGAGCAACTTCACCCTGCCATTTAAGGCGGCGCGTTCCCGTTGCGATCGTTCGAGGGAGTCGAGGGAGCTGTTGATAAAGGTAGCCCCGATGCCATTGGCTCTAAGCTGGTCTACCTGATCGTGCATAAGTGCGATGAGTGGTGAAATCACTACTGCAAGACCAGGCAAGAGCAGAGCGGGAAGTTGGTAAGTGAGCGACTTACCCCCACCAGTAGGCATCAGCACAAAGGCATCACGCCCAGATAAGGCCTGCTCAATAATCTCCTGCTGACCTGGCCGGAAAGAATCATACCCGAAATACTCTTTGAGCCCTTGTTCAATGTCCTGCAAATGATGCACCCTCCTTTCTATCTTGTTAACGAAGAGAATAGCATGTAGTAGTGTTAAAAAACAATAAATAATCCCTATCAATCAGCAATGTCCTTTTGAAAAAGCACCTTCGTAGGCGTCACCCGTACCAGCAGCTCGCCTTTAACAGCATTGCGCTTGCCATAGACTTCGGCGAGTTCCTCACCCATATACCTTCCAGCAATACGTGTCGCCCAATACAGGAGCGCTTCGGGTTCAGCAGACATAGTTGCTGTTCCCTCGATCTGGACATAGGCGTATGGCGGGGTTTCATCATCCACGCAAAAACAGACCCGGCCATCGCGCCGCATATTCACAGCCTTGACCGTCGTATGCCACGTCGTGAATATGATGCTATCCCCGTCCAGGTCGAACCAGACGGGAGCCACGTGAGGCCGCCCATCAGCTCGCACTGTGGCAACTTTGCCTGTCCTGGGCTCTTTCAGCAGAAAGGCACGGCATTCGGGAGACAATGCGTTCATATGTTACCCCTTGTATAGTTCTTGACCATGTTCGATACTGCCGGCAAAACCTTCTAAAATAGCGTCAGCTTGATAGAAGCGATGAATACCCTCTTTATAGAGTTTATTATAGTACGTAAGGCTTGAAAACTCTTTGGGAGGGGTGCCCGTCAAAGCGTTGCAAACGAGGTCGAAAGGCATGAGATCCGCGAGGGAGGGGCAAGCATCATGACAGGGGCAAGCCCTGTCACTACTATACTACGGAGCACTTCGCAGGCTCGTATATAGTAGTGGCACCCCTTGCGGGTGCCATGCCCTCTTGCGGGAACCCTATCCGGGGGACAGAGAATCATGCTCATACAATAATACGACAAACACCTTTCGGAGGTATATACTATGCGGCAGCAAATGTTGACTTATATACTCGCTCTCCTCGCACTATTCCTTATTTCCAGTCTCGCGGCATGTGGAAGTACTTCTCAGCCCCCAGTTGGCAATCCTAACCCGAAGACCCCTGCACCAGGGAGCACACCGCAAGCCAGTGCGACCATTATCAATGTGCCCATTACGCCCGGGCAGGTCAGGCTCGTACTAGGCAAATCGCACTACGCTCCAAATGAGGCGATCACCGTCACAATTACCAATGGCCTTTCGACCAGCATCTATGCCTCGGCCAATTTCACCGATTGTACGCTCGTTCTATTGGAATGGAAGACGCCCACCGGCTGGGTGCCTCGGGGTCGCTGCCCCAGTGCCCAACTCACGAGCCTCGTAGAACTGAAGCCAGGCTCCGCCACTCCGCAGCAGCTCACCCCGGTAGCAGGTGTTGTCAGGCCTTCCGCTAACACAACATGGCAGGCAGGGACGTACCGCGCCATCTTCGCCTACAGTCTCAAACCCGACGAGGGGGGTGCGCAGGGCACGATCGTACAATCTAAGAATTTCACGGTTTAATTTTCTCTGAGCAGATGAACGCTGCATAGTGTATAATGAAGAGTAAAAGTGCATGAAAGCGTCCCTGCTAGCGGTACAACAGATCATACAAGCTATTAACACAGGTGATGTGGGGAGGAGTCAGCTGTGCAAGACAACATATTCATACTTCCCGCCAGAGAGCCAACCGAGCCTGGACGCACCACGACGCACAACCTGCCCGCGCAATTGACTCCACTGATTGGGCGCGAGCAGGAGATAGCAGCAGCCTGCGCCCTCCTGCGCCGCCCAGACGTGCGCCTCGTGACCCTCACCGGCACCGGCGGCGTCGGCAAAACCCGCCTGGCCCTCCAGGTCGCCACCGGCTTGCTCGACGACTTTGCCGACGGTGTCTCTTTTGTTTCGCTCGCTCCCATCAGTGACCCCGATTTGGTCATTCCCACCATCGCCCAGGCGCTCGACCTCAAAGAGCGCGGAGCGCGACCCCTGCTGGACCTCCTCAAAGTCTTCCTGAGAGACCAGCGCCTGCTGCTCGTGCTCGACAACTTCGAGCAAATTCTGCCAGCGGCACCACAGTTGACGGACCTGCTGACCAGTTGCCCACACCTGAGCATCCTGGTGACCAGCCGTGCCACCCTGCGCGTCCAGGGCGAACATGAATGTCCCGTTCCACCCCTGGCGCTTCCTGACCTCGCACAGCTTCCTGAGCCTGAGGTCCTCTCCCACTATACCGCCGTTGCCCTCTTCATCGCGCGTGCCCAGGCAGTCAAGCCAGATTTCCAGTTGACTGCCAACAACGCGCGTGCTATCGTCGAGATCTGTGCCCGCCTGGATGGACTACCGCTGGCGATCGAATTGGCCGCGACCCGCATCAAACTCCTCCCACCACAGG
>WNGQ01000858.1_pt1 | contig 37232 bp, 87 predicted proteins | sample 5407661 | NCBI WGS metagenome assembly WNGQ01 (sample SAMN13153382, study PRJNA577476) | soil metagenome | isolation source: 60 cm soil or saprolite under Garry oak tree replicate 2 | place: USA:California | collected 2016-06-15 | reverse complement strand
GTGGTGAGTCGGACGAGTCGAACCTTTTCGACCCCCATACCCCGAGCCAGTCGAACTCGTCACCAGGTTGACTGCCCGCCCGGCCCGATGTTGCACGACAGGTGAGCGAGCGCAACATTGCCCATGCGGTCCAGCCCGCCAGCAGATCGAGGCACCAGATGATCCACGCCGCCCCCCCGTCACCACCGGAGTCCGCTTGAAGGATCCCGTTCCGTGCCGCTCGCACACTCGCTCCGAGAGCATCGGCAGCCTTCGGCTGATCTGCTCTATGACATACAGGGGCAGAAGAATCATCTGGGTGGACGTGGGAACTGGCACGCTTCCTGTTGTCCCCGCCTTGCTTGACTGATCCTATCCAGGTGGTCAAGGTCCAAAGTGGCCCACTACGCGACAAAGCCCCCGGGAGCACCGAAGGGGCCTTGTCATCGACGCTCGATCCTGGGGGATGAGATGTCCCGCTGATTGTACGGCGAGACCCCCGACGACGTCCAGCCCTAGGGGGTGGGCGTGACGTCGGCGGGCGCCGTGACTGGCGCAGGGGGCGGCGCCGGGGCGGCCGGGTCGATGGCGGCGAGGGCCAGCGTGTTGGTGTGGGCGGCGGCTGTGTTCGCGTTGAGGGCGGTGATCTGGCTCTCCAGCGAGGCCACGAGAACCGGGTCGGGCGGAGTGCCGGCGGCGATCTGAGCCGTCAGCTTGGCGAAGTCATCGGACACCCGCTTGCCGAGATCGGTGATCGCCTGCGTCTGGGTTGCCGTCTCGGCGGCCGAAGCCACCACGGCATCCACGATGGCCTGCACATCTACGTCAAGAGTTGCCATGACATCCTCCAATCGGTCGATCCTGCCTGCCAACAAGGTAATCGCGGCCCGGGCGTACGGATCCCGCATGAGCAAGAGGTGATCCTCGAGCCTGGCCACGGCGCCACGGTATCAGGGGTGGAGACGCTCACCACATGCCCCACCACTGACCAGCCCCACCAGACGTCATCCCGCCTGACCCACGGCCAGTGGCGGTCGAGGTAGCGGCTGCCGAAGCGTGCCCGGTGCTGGCCGGCATGCCCACGCTCGAGGTGACAGCGCACCCGGCGGTGGCCCCACACGGCGTAGATCCCGACGTCCAGCATGGCAGGGCATCTCACTTGCGGGCCCTTCACTCGGCCACCTCAATCGTGCCTTCCACCGCTTCCTCAGCTGTGCCCATCGCTGGCCGGTCGAGCACCAAGAGGACGATCTCCCGGCACTTCGCCGCCGTCCGCATGATCTCGTCGGCCTCATCCGGCGTCTCGGCTTCGGCGGTCCAGCGCAGCGTCATCGTGTACTTCATCGTGGCCGCGTGGCGTAGTTGCCGCCGGTCTGAGCTGGGCGGCGTTGGCTGGCAAGCTTGCGGCGGCGGGCCTCACTGGCGTTGTGCAAACGGCACTCCACCCGGACGTTCCACTCTTCATCGGGGCCGTTGGGGTCGATGTGGGCCACGGTCAGATCCGTGGTCGCTCCGCACCCCGGTCGCCAGCAGAAGGCGCCGGGGACCAGCAGCAGCTTGCGGAGGCGGCGGTGGGCGGCGGTGTCGTATCTGCGAGGGCTCACGGATTCTCGCCAGCGAGGGCTCGATAGGCCCACTCTTGGACAGGATCGGAGGGCAGGCCGATCCTACTGATGCAGTCAAGCCACGCCCGCAGACGCACCACCTCGGCGCGGCAGAGCGTCAGGTCGGATTCAGCCTTGCGCAACCGGTGCGCTTGGCCCGGCTCGGTCTCACGCAGGCGCTCGATCTCGGCCAGCAACATCGGCACGTCTTCAGCGTAGGCCACGCTCCATGTCGGGTGCTCGCGGGCAGCGTCGGCGTAGGCACGCATGCGAGCGAGGTGGGGTTCGAGGGACGTAGAAACCTCCCTATTTTGTCAAGTATGACGTCGTTGGCAGGGCATCAAACATTCGCCGTGTGGCCGTTGGACTGCGGCGAGCCCAAGCCGGTCGTGCCTTCGTCGACGACTACCTCAGTTTCAGCCACAGGCTTGGGGGCCGGCAGCGGCGTGCCTTTCTTCGTCGGCGTGGAGTCGATCGGGGCCATGTTGACGGCCGCCCACAGCTTTGCCGCGCTGCCCCCCATCGTCGGCTTGTTGAACTCCCGGCGGGCTTCGTCGGGCGTCTCCATGGTGCTGCCAATCATCAGGCGGTGAGCGGCGACGAGGGCCTCCAGGTCGGGCTTGAGGCGGCTGTCCATGTCGAAGTCCGTGAACAGGCCCGACCAGTTGGGCTCGGCCACGTCGGTGACAAGCTGGGCATCCAGCTCGTCCGTGAAGGTGGTGGCGTGGGGGCCGACGAGGTCGCGGAGGTAGAAGCTGCGGAGTTCCCTGACGTTGCCGAGCGCGGCCTTCTCGAGCACGCCCATCAGGACAGGGGGCATCGAGTAAGCGGCGAAGACTTCCTCCCTGGTGATCTGGGTTATCTCGACGATAGCGTTGTGCGCAGGCGTGGTCGACAAGGGGGTTGGGTCGCCGGTCGAGAAGATGACGTTCCCGGCGTTCTCGGGGCCGCCGTAGTCCCTGCTGAAGCTCTCCTCTAGCCAGCGCTGCTCCTGGTCGGTCGGCTTTTTGGCGACCTTGACGTGCAGGGAAGGGCTGGCTGAGTTCTGGAACCAGGAGAGGAGCTGGCGGTTCATGGCGTTCTGTAGGCCGTGGGAGCTGGCGATCGGCTCGAGCGGGCTCACGCCGAGCTCGCCGTCCTCGCTGTCGCCCCAGTGGAAGTGGATCAGGTCCTGTAGCTGGATGATCCGCCAGTTCCAGCTTGGCGCCTCCTGAACGACGAAGTGGAGGATGGGGCCGAGGCCGGTCCCGCTGCTGCCGTAGACGAGGCCGAACTGGGCGGCGCGCACGGGCAGGGCATAGCGCCAGGGCCAGTAGCGCAGGGCGATCACCTTGCCGGTCTGGGGGTCACGCTCCTTCTCCACCAGGGCGTTTCCCTTGACGAAGATGTCCCAAAAGAGACGGCGGGCGAGGCGGTTGCGAGACGTACGGATGCGGGGCAGGCGTAGCAGGTTAGCCAGGCGCTGCTGGTCGGACAGGGGGCCGGGCGAGACGTTGACGTCGCCGCGGACGATGCTGCGGTCGCCGTCGGGGAGGTACTGGTACGCCTGCAGGGGCAGCGGGGCCAACCCTCTCACCAACGTCTGCACGGCTCCATACACCCAAGGATTGTGCCTGTAGATGTCGCTGTAGCTGGCCCACATGAGCTCGCCGGTGGGCTTGCTGGCAAGGGGGACCTGGCCCTGGCCGGCGAGGCTGAACGGGCCGGCATAGGAGATGTCGTCCAAAAAGCCTCTTCGGCGGACGGTGGTGAAACCCTGCGTGGAGAGGACTCGCATGGGGCTGAGGTTACAGCCGGGGGAGACGGGTCAGTCCTTGAGCAGCTCCACCGAGATCGGCGGGTCAGCGTGCGCCAGCCGGGCGAGGCATAGCCGGGCGAGGTGGTCGGACTGCTCCCGACCTCCGATGTGGAGTTCCACGAACAGCGCCGTGAGGATGTCCACTGAGCGGGCGTAGACGTTGAGCACCCAGTCGGTGACTTCCGGGCTTGGCACGCCGTTGTCGTCGCAGCCGGGGGTCTCAGACATGGCGGGGGCAGTCACGCCCGAACTGGGCGGCGAAGGTGCGGGCAGAGGGAGAGATGTAGCCGATCCCAAGTTGGAGAACGTGGCCGCGGCAGGCGCTGCACCAGAACGGATCAGGCTGTCGGGGGCGCCACAGGTAGGCCCGGCCGCAGCATCCGCAGAAGGCTCGCCAGCTTCGCAGCCAGTCCCTCACCGATGCCACCGCTTCTTGGTTCGGGGGCCTTTGCGTGTCGGGAACGGACGACGGGCAGGCTCGGAGATCGGCATCCAACGGCTGCCGACGAACCTGTAACCGCTGGCCTCGATGAACGAGTACGTACTCCGAATGGCCTCGCCCGCCGCTTTCGCCGAGTGGGCGAAAGCTGGATGAAGGGTCTCCATTATTATGGTGACAGTCCCGATGGCGTCTTGGAAGTCGTCAACGGTCAGGGGCCGCCAAGCTGCGGGATACTCACCGAACGGGCTCATATCGCTGTTGAACGTGCACTGGATCTGGCCCGGGAACGGCCCCTCGTCGCTCCCGAGCAGATCAGCCGTCAGCACGCCAGATCCGCCCGTGTCCTCGAAGGCCCGCGCTTCAGCTTCGGTCTCGCTGTCGATGTCCGTCAGCAGGCGGTCGAGGTCTTCCCAGTCGTGGATCACGCTCGGCGCCGCCACTGCCGCTCGGTTTGCAGGCCCACGACGGGCTCACGGGCCTCCACGTGCGTGATGATCTGGATGGCCCGGATGTTGTCGGCGGGGATGTGCAGATCATGGGCAAGCGGCACGGGCGGGCCATCGTCGGGAAGCACCTTCGGGGCGGCGAGCAGGATACCGGTGGCGTCCCGGCGCAACTCCACGCCGCCGAAAGATGACTCATCCCGGCAGAGGACGACTACCTCGCGGGTGGTGGGTGGAATGAATTTGCGGGGCTGCCAGGGCTGAAAGACGAAGACGCTGGCGACGGCCACAGCGTAGAGAACGCCGAGCACGAGCGTCCAAGCGAGGCCGCTCATGGTCCTACCTCGATCCAAATTTGCTTGATGTCCCGGTGGAGACGGAATAGATGCTTCTCTCCGGACGGATCAGCCCAGTTGAGCAGGCACTCATCGCCGGCGTCGTCAGCCAGAGCTTCGGTCACGGTGATGCCATCCTCGTTGATGATCACCACCTCAATCGTCTTCACGTTGCGCTCGCTTTCTGGGTAGCGGTACGTCCTCGCCAGCGCTGCTGCCGCCCAGCTTTGTGGCTGGCGACTGCCTTGCTGGTGCAGCGGGGGCACCATCCGAAGAAGGATCTGGGGTCGATTGTGTCGGCCACGCAGTTCGGACAAAGGCAGTCGGGGTCGGGGTTGAAGTCTTCGTCGGGGGGCTCGTAGTCGTGGGGAGCGGGCGTCACGACTCTTCCCCGTCGGGATACTTGAGGTGCCCATCAGCGGTGATCTCTCGGCACCCGACTAGGCCAATGGCCTCCATGAGTTCGGCGGGAGTGTGCTGCACCTGAAGTTCTACCAGAGCCACGGTGATGATGCTTTCCCCGTCAGAGGTAGCGTCGCCGAGGGCGGCTCGCGAGGCCGAGCGCACCGAAGTGATGGCGTCGGGCCTGACCCACAGCGGCCCGGCGTAGCGGTTATGGAGTTCCAGATAACCCCACTGCTGACGCTGCACTCTCACTTGCGGGCTGCCTGCTTGATCCGGTACAGCACCTCAGCTTCGCCGGGTTCCAGCTTCACCCATCCATCGGAGCACAGTGCGGGAGTTCCTGGCTCTACGTCAATGTAGACGTCCTCGTCAGCCAGCATCCGCCGCATGACCGTGGCGAGCACCTCTTCGTCGCTCACGGGATGGCCTCACCATCGTCATCCGAGAGCTCGGACAGGCACTGCGAAGCCGCTGCCAGCGTCACTCCCATGGCAACCACGGCGGGGGCGAGGCGGTTCCCAAGCTCGGTCGCCAAGAGCGGTGGCGGGCATCGGCGACTAGGTCGGCTCCGAACCAGTGCCACCATGCCCAGCCGCCTGCCACCAGGCTCATGCCAATGCAGATCCCGAGCGCTGTACCCACGAGAACGTCGCTCACGGGATGGCCCGCAGGGCTGTGCTGGTCACGGTCATCTCTTGCATCCCTCGCCAGACCATTCCCTGATTGTCGCCTGTCTCGCCGCCCTCAATCGTGCCGTAGGCCGGGAGGTTCACCCCGATCTGCGGTAGGCCGGGAATGGAGGTAGCGTAGGTTTCGAGGTGGTCGCTGATGGCTTCCATGGTGTCCAGCAGACGGCCGGGGAGGTCGTTGTCGGTGGCGCCGGCAGTCTCGCCATAGGAGGCGCCCGACTCGTACCAGCAGATCTGCATGTCGAGGTCCCACTCGTAGGTGCCGGGCGTGGCGATGATCCGGCGGGGGTAGCGGACGATGAACACGCCGAGGGCCGGGCACTTGTCAGGCACCATCATCCCCGGCAGCGGGTGGGCGTACTTGATGATTCGGAAGTCCCCCGGGAGCGGGACCGACGCCACAAGGTCAGCCGCTACGGCGTCGACGACTGTCCGGAACCGACCCATTTACGGTAGCTTCCTCTTCGGGCCGATCAGTTTCCGGTGCCCCAAGCGGTCCAAGACGGGGGACTCTTCGGGGGCGAATCCGCCACGGCGCCACACTTCCTGCCAGAAGCACACCGGACAGTCGTCTTCGGCGAAGGGCCAGATGGGCTCAGGCCCGGGCGGCTCCCAGCCTTCCTCGAACACTACAGCGCCAGTACCAGTGAAGCGGCCACACCCGATACAGTGCCCAGCCGTCCCCATCATCACCGTATCGACCGAGATGCGCTGCCAGCCGTTCAGGTAGGGCAGGACTGACAGATCTCGCTCACCCATGCCGGGATCTTACGGCAAAGCTGGGGGAAGTTGGGGAGTTTTGGTGGGAAACCGGGGGTCAACTATCGAGACAGATGACATCGTTGGCATGAAGCAACCCGACCCGCCATGCGCACTGACGGCGTTCATGTCCCCGAGGTACTTGAGGGCCGGGTATCCCGCCCGACGGATCTTGCTGATTGCGGACACGTCGTTTTCCTTTCTGGTGAGTGACGAACTCATCTTAGGGCTTGCGGTACGATACGTCAAGGTCTATCATGGTACCCGTACCCAAGAGAGAGGAAACGAGATGGGGACAGAGGTTGAGACCGAGGTAGCACCGAAGCTCACGCCGCGGCAGGCAGCCATCATCAGCGCCTACACGGGCATGCTGTGCGGGCAGTTCTCCACCATGCACGCCTACGTCGAAGAGGTCATGGGCCGGCCGGTGTGGACGCACGAGATGGCCGACAGCGAAACCGTAGCCCAGATCAAGGCCGCAGCGAAGGCCGACTTTCTCGCCCTGTGCGGCCGCTAAAGGAGGACGGGAGCAATGGGAAAGCCGAGCACCACGACACACAAGCCGGTGTGGATGTTCCGCAGCGACGACGAGGATCTGACCAAGCTGAAGCGCCTACTGGTGGTCCGCAACGTGACCACTCCAGCGGGCGCTACTACGGCGTACACGCTCGGCGTTGCCATCCGGCTCGCCGTCAAGCAGCTCGAACAGGAGGTACAGGTAGCTGAAGCCAAAGAGGAGGCCAAGGTCGAGGTGGAACGCCAAGCACGGGAGACCATGGCTGAGTGGACAGAAACTCAGTGGGAGGACTTCCGCCGTCGGATGCGGGGAGAGGGATCCAGCATCCCAGTATCGCTCAAACAGGAGGCCCGATGACCGACGAATGGGTGCTGCCGTGGACCCCTGAGGAGACGCCAGCGGAGGCCGGGAACCTGCCGGGGATGTGGTGGGTGAGCAACGCTATCGGGGAGATTGTGGCTCAGAATCTGCACGAGGCAGCGGCCAAGCTGCTCGCCACACGGCCGTGGCTGTGGTACGTGCTGACCAGCGTGACGGCCAGAGACTTCGCAGAGGAGGCGTGAATGATGGGTGGAGATGCAGCAGGGCACCGTCATGCCTGTGGCGACGTTCGGATGGTTCATCAGGGCCTGCTGGGCTGGCGACGGAATCAGCGGGCTGAGCGACGGCAGCCATGAACACGCCCTGCGGTCCCTTCGTGTGCCGCTTTCCGGACCCACGCACCGTCAAGCTCTGGGGACGCTGGATCTGTCCCGAATGTGGAACCACCTATGTGCGAGCAGCGAGACGGCGAGAGCGCTTCTGGCGTAACTGGGCTGCTCCACGAGGGTACTGGCGTCTCCCATTCATAGCTCTACCTCGGTAACCCTGAGCGTGTCGATGGGGATCAGGAATCCGATGTCGATAGCCTCCGCTACCGACCGGGCCTCCTTGGGCACCCAGCGCAGGTTGCCGCATGTCGAGCACGGTTTTCCTCAAGTTCGGGTCTGAGCCAACCGTTGCGTCTGAATCGTCAAGCCAACCGCTGCCATAAACTGCTGATCTTCGGTACCCAGCATCATTGACACCGGGTACCAGTCCACCAGCCGCCCCGTCACGGTTATGTCGTAGCTCGTGCCTTCATAGGTAAAAACCGCTCGCTCGCCCTTCATTTCCCTGTCCGGATTTTGCCCCACAGCCGCACGATGCCGTGCAGGATGGCCCGGCCCCCACGCCCCAGCCAGCGGTGCCGCAAGACCACATGGCAAGCCAACAGGCAGGCGCCCCAGAGGATGACGGATAGCAGGAGCTGGAGGCCGAAGGGCTGGGGATCGCCAACGGTGAAGTGCCGGGCAGCGGGCCAGTAATAGCGCAGGTCGACGTCGGCAACGATGATCAGCCACCAGAGCGGGACGGACAGCTCGAGAACGGCCAGGCGATGGCGTGCCCGGATCCACCACATGGGCGCGCTGACGGCGAAGGTCAGCAGGCCAAGGCGCAGCCAAGGGCCGGCGGCGTAGAAGCTGACGGCCACGAGGACGATGCTGGCCAGCAGCAGGACGATGCCCACGCCGGCCAGGCGGTCGCTCTCGGGCATCCTCTTCGCCCCCTTGACCCACTTCGGCGGCCGGCTCCCGGTGCGTTCCCAGCCGGCGACGATGGGCTCCTTGGGGTCTCCCCACCACTCGGCTCGCATCTCCGGGTTGCGGTCGGGGTCGCAGTGGCGGCACAGAGCGATCACGTTCACGTCGATCAAGCGCAGCGCCGGATACTTGGCCCACGAGTTGGAGTGGCAGGCCCACACCTCGTCCTCGCCGTTGTTCGGGCAGGGGGCACCCAAGCCGAGCCGCTTGGCTTCCGTCCAGTTGCGGCAGACATTGCGCCAGCGGCCATCGGTGTCCTGGTAGGCCCCGTCCCGGCGGTATATCTGCACGGCCAAGCGGTCCCAAGCATAGCCGCGGGCTGAGGGCTTGCGGGGGGCCTCGGTGCTCATCCTGACAGCTTGCGGTCAGTGCCCCGCTTGAATCGGCTAACCACGGCGGGATCGTCGGTCCGGTGTGGACCGGCATCGGGATCACCTTCACCAAACTCGGCTCGGTACTCCTCGAAATCCGAGGCGAGACCTACTAGGTCGTCGCAGTATTCGGGATCCATGCCGAGGCGGCGGCACTCCGCAGCCAGAGCTCGAATGGCCGCCGGGGTTGCTGGATCCCGGCCCCCAAGCACAATGTAAGGCCAGTCGGGGACTGTGTTGTCGCGGCGCACCACAAGGAACTTGTTCCACAGCTTCATCGTGCTTCTCCTCTCTCGGTACTCACGGGAACGACCTTCTCCGGTCCTTGCGGCGGGAACGTTCTTCTGTCCAGTCCTTGACTAACACCCTGGCAAACCCGGCGACGAAGGGGGTCACGACGGCGTACAGGACGAAGATGATGAGCAGATCCCAGCCGCTCAGGCGGATCGTAATCACTCGTCACCGTCCACGCCGCGGCCGGCGGGAAGTGCCAGAGGAGCGCTGTCGAGCTGCTCCGTGCGGTGGTAGTCGGGCACTCGGGTCTCCCGGTACTCGGTCTCGGCGCCAGCGCGGGTCTTATAGCGGCTGGGGTAGTGGTTCGGCTCCCGATGTGCCCATGCCCGGACGTGCATAGCTGCGATCTGGGCACCGTGGTAGGTCTTTCGGGCTGCCTCGAGGAAGGCCTTGTCGAGCTCCCAAGCGATGGCGGCAGCGCCAGCGGCGTCCTCAAGGACCTCCCCGACTTCACTGTTGTGCTTCATCGGCAGTGGCTCCGGAAGGCGTTGGTGAGGATCTTTTCCTCACCTGGCATGGTGAAGCGGAGCACGGTCCAGAGGGTGCTCAGCAGGAGGCCGAGCTTGGCGGTGACGACGGCGAGTTGGATGAGAGCACTCACTGGCCCAGCACCGTTTTGACGACCTGGATGATCACAGGGGCCAAGATGGCTACCCCCAACCCGAAGAGAGCGTGCTTCACGGTCAGCTTGGCACCGCTGATCCCGTCCTTGTCACCGCCGGCGGCGACGTAGCGGATGCCCCCGACGGTGAGCATGACGAGGGACGCGGAACCGATGACCAGCATCAACATGTCCCGGACCCGGTTCAGGATGTCGACGATCGAGTTCATTGCTCAGCTGCCTCGTCTTCGGCGTCCTGGGCGTAGCGGATGCGCCATTCGTCGTGGTACTGCTGCGAGGCGGCGAGGGTCTGCCGCCAGTCGCCGTCAGCGGGGTCTGGCCAGTTGCGGAAGTCGGTGGGAACCCACACGCTGTCGCTCACGCTGCACCTGCCTCACGCACGTCGACGACGGTGGGCTTGGCTCCCCCCGTACCCCCCTGAGGATGCTCAACGGTGCCCCTGCGGGGCGCCTTGGGCAGGGCCGCGGCAGGTGCCGTTCCGAGGGCCTTGGCACAGCGGGGCGTGGCAATGCGCCAGTAGGTCACGACGGTGTCGCGGCCCTTGTCGTCGGTGTCCTGGTAAGTGCCATGCCGGCTGGCAGGGCGCTGGTCGGACGGGAGGAAGACGGCGTGCTCAGGCTTGGTGCAGACACATGGCCACCAGCGGCCACGGATCTCGGGGAGGGCGGAATCGGTGGGGGTATCGGTGTCTTCGGGGCTCATCGGGTGTCCTTTCGCTTGAGTGTGATCTGTCCAGTCTTCACCAGCACGAGGCCGATGACGGTGCCTGCTGCCAAGCTTGCGGTCCACCAAACCAGTGTGACTGTCAAGGGGGTCATGCATCTACCCCTGATGTCGGGACGGGGTGAAGGTGGTCCACGCCGTCGGCGGGGGGCTTATAGTCCCTCGTTCTGAAGACGGTTGTGTCACCGAACTGGCCTGTCTTCGCCAGCATCGTGCTACCGGGGTAGCGGGCAAAGTAGTCCTTCACGTCGTCGGGGAACTCCTCGGGGATTCGTTGCTTGCTCACTGTGTTGCTTCCTCACTGCATCTCACTGTGGCTTGGTGGGCAGACTCAGCCACCGTCGCCATTCGACCTTCCTCGTCGAGATTGTTCTCCTCCCACAGCGCGAACTTGACTCGTTCGTCACCGTCCATCAACTCGGTGATCCGGTACTCTCGGGTATTCACTGTGCTGCCTCCTTCCTTGCTTCGTCTGGAGCGCCTGCGGCGCTCAGGGCTGACTTTCCGGCGGGGGTGATCGTCCAGAGCCATGGAACCCTGTTTCCCTTCACACGGTCACCTGGGGCGTCTCTGCGGGCCCGGCTGACGTAGCCGGCCTCCAAGAGCATCGCGCCGCAGCGGGAGAGAACATCTGAGCCGATCCCGAGCGCGGCGAGGAGCTGGGGGCCAGAGACATCTGGCCCCAGCTCTCTTACCTTCAGCAAGGTTGAGCCGGTGTGGGTCCAGCGTTGGCCGTCTCTCAAAACTGGTTCGGGCCTGGACGTCTTGTTTGGGATGAGGGCGAGTTGCGGTTTGAGAACGTCGGCGCCAGCCGGCGTGTCAACTTCGGGTTGACGGTCGGGCTGGCGCTGATCGTTGGGGACCGTACTTGTTTCCGGCTGAGTCTTAGATCGGAGGGCTACAGCACGGGCAGCAAGGATAGACAGGTCGCTATCGGTCAGCGAGTAGCCCCGGCAGTGGGTCATCTTGCGGCCCTTCGAGCCTTCGGCCAGCAGCCACATCTCACCGGGGTTCGGGAACTGGGATGAGTCGTACTCCCGGTAGGTCTCGCCGAGGATCATCGTGGTCCCTCGGGGGTCGGAGGCGAAAGCTGCTCGGAACTGGAACAGCTCGCGAAGATCGGTGTTCATGATCTGCGAGGACGGGCGCTGGGTGGTCAGGATGATGATGCCGCCGGCAGCGCGGAACCTCGCCAGCAGGTTCATGAGGGCCCGCTGGAATCCTTCAACGGCCAGGAAGGCGGTGAACTCGTCGATCACCAGCAGGTCGGCAACCTCGACGGTGGACCAGTCGACGGTGCGCTCCTTAGCACTGCGAAAGGTGCCGTAGATCCGATTCGCCCGGGCCTCGAGCGACTTCACGATCTTGAGGGCCTTTGCCAAGTCGGCGCTGTCGTTGGTGGCGAAAGAGTCCGCAGCGTCCTCCCATTGGGCGAAGCCACTTCCCATCTTGCCGTCCAAGATGTGGACCCTGACACGGGTGTCGAACATGGCCGCGGCGACGATCGTGTGCAGCCACCAAGACTTGCCGCTGCCCATGCCGCCGCCCACGAGGACGTTCTTCTCTCGCAGATCCATGACGACGGGGTTGCCATCCAGATCGACGGCGGCCGGGATGGGACCGAAGAAATCTGTGGTCTCACGGTCGAGCCACGGCCAGGGGAACGTCTCGGCGAGGATGTCACGGCGCTGGATTCTGGCGATGCAGCGGTGAGGCTTCAACCAGACGGGCTCGAGCTGGACGGGGGCACCCATGGCCGACGACACGCTGTCGACGGCCTTGGTGAGCTCAGGGACGTTGCCGCCGAGCTTGAAGCGGAGCACCAGCGTCGTGCCGGACTTTGTGGCCTTGCCGCCGATCGGCTTGGGGCTGATGCTGGGATCGCGGAATGTCTTCGGGACAGCGTGCGACCAACGCCACATTTCCCACTGCACACGGGGCGAGACCAGTGCCCGGAGGCGCAGGCTCAGGTGGTCGCGGGCGTGCAGCGCGCACCACGTTCCGGCGGCGAGGCAGCAGAGGCACAGGGCGACGACGGGAACCAGGCTGAAACTGGAAGCTTGATGCACGGTCGTAACCGAGGCGTGAGTACCGTGGACATGGAAATGCCGCAGCCACTCGCCGACCGTCAGACCAAACATCTGGTCGAGCATCGGGCGGGGTGGGGTGAGCATCACTCGGGATCCACCATGACGTGCTCGCCACTTTTCTCATCCCACTCCACGAAGACCCAATCACCCGTCTTGAGAATGAAGGCAGCGGGTCCGGTGCCCGCCAGCGTTGCCGGGGCCATGTTCAGCGCGTCCAGCAGCTCCTGCGCTTCCCGCAAAGCTGCCCGGCCCAGCGACAGACTCACTGCTGCGCCCGGCCAGTCGTGAGCATGAGCTGCCAGAGTTCCAGCGGGTCAACCGAGTACGCTTGGCCGAGTTCCCGTAGCAGGTGACTGCACACGTTCGCAGCGACGCCGTAGAGATCAACGTTGTCCGGGGTGAGGATGCTCGACATGTGCGGCGGGCACGGCATCTTGACGAGCGTGGCCGTGATGAGCTCCGTGAGGACGTCGAACACGGCTTGCGCCTTCGGATCGAGCTTGTCGCTCACTGAACTCCCAACTCCCTCGCACGGTTCAGGAATGCTGCCTTCGCCGCAGCGGGAGACAACGAAACGACAATGCGATTGAGAACCGAGAGGTCTGGCCGGGCAATCTTGCGACCGTACTTTATCGGGTCGCCCGCCATCAAGTCCCGCATCTCGAGGAACACGGCGATGCGATCCGCCAGTTCCACGCTCGGCGTTTCCATGGTGGGCAGACCGAAACGAGCGGCTACGGCGATGGTCATCTTGGCTTCAACATTCCTGTACCACTCCATCCCTGGCTGGCGCTTGAGCGGCGCGATGACATCGCCGAGGTACGCCTCAGTGGCATCGTGGAGCAGACCGATCTGAGCATCGGCGGTATCGCACAACTCCGAGACCAGAACCGAGTGCTGCGCGACTGAGTAGAACTCCCTAACGTGGCCCCCGAACCGGCAGACGTTCGAGAGGCCATGGGCAACATCCTCAAGGGTGATGGCGAACTGGTCAAAGGCGAGGATGTCGAACAGCTTGCCGGTGGCCGTCCGCATACAGGAACCGATGAGCGAGCCGCTGTTGTTGTCGTTCATGCTGCCCTCGTTGCCTGCAGGTGGATCTCATCCCCGGCGCGCCAGACGCTGACGGTCCAGCCCCGCTTGCGAGCGGCATGCTGAGCGGTGCGGCGGAAGCTGTCGACCTTCGCCGTGGAGTGGACGACGTGAGCGGTGCCGTCGAACCACTTCTCCCACGGGTAGCTGTCGTTGATGCGCTTGGGGAGCCGCCCGTTCATCAGGCCGTCGGCCACCTTGCCGCAGTAGTAGCAGCGCCCGTCGGTGCGGTCGAACGCTGCTGGTTCCTCGTGCAGTCCCCAAGGGCCGTTCTCGCAGCAGGTGCGGAGCGGGGGCCAGGACGGGAGCAGACGGGATTGGCTCACTGCCACGCTCCTGACTTCCTGATGGCGACGTGCGCCCGCTTCCACGCTTCGCACACCCGGCAAGGCTTACCCGCTTTCGTCTCTGTGTGCGGGAGCCCTTGAAGCGAGTTGAGCTCAAGCAACGACGCCAGCAGGTCGGGGGCCGCGGTGATGAGGTTCAGATCTGCGTCAGTCGTGTAGCTGCTTCCGATCAAAGCGACGAGGTCGTCCCCGTGAAGAACCATCATCCCGTCCCGGTGCCACGGTCCTGCTGTGGGCTGAGCGTCGGACACTCGCATCATCCCGCTGCCCGGGTCGCCGCCGACTGGCATCACGTTCGGCTCACGGGGGGTATCGTCGGGGGCGGTCATGAACGCTCCACCTCCAGCACCACAGGCACGCCGAGAAGCTCTGGGGAGTGAAGGAAGAACTGACTGATGCGATCAAAGGTGGATTCCTCCCACACGACCGCGCCGTCGACCTTGATCGCTACGCCGTCGGTCTCCTCATCCCAGAGGACGAACGTGATCCGCTGCGGGGGAAATTCGGGGCTTGCGTCTGGGGCCCGCGACTCAGAACTCACAGACTCACGGGGGCTTGCGCCGTGGGACCTCGGTCCCCGAGCAAAAACTCGAGCAACAGACGCAGCGGACGCGGTACCTGCTTTCGATGTCCGTACCATCGCCCCAGCGACTTCGGCAGCCCTCACAGGGAGTCACCCGCCTTCGGCTCCCAGATCCACGACTGGTGCCAGAGGTGGCGAGTCACCCGGTTGCGACGCTGGGGATCAGCCTTGCGGCCGTCGTCCAACGTCAGCGTGACAGTGTAGACGAAGCGGTCGGTGACTTCCCTGACGAGGACGGTGCGCTTGGCGTACGCCGTGCGACGCTCCCGCCACACCTCGCCAAGCTGGGGTTCGTGTCGCTGGGGGCTTGCGGCGGGGGATTGCTGACGGCTACGCTTTCTCACGTCCGGACCTCCTTGGCGGTCTGGGCCACGGCCGGGAGGTTCACGCCTCGCCGGCCCTTCTCATCTCACGGGATCTTACGCCTCTGTGCCGGATTGGGCAAGCCTCACTCTGCTCACGGCGTCCCCAGCGCTATCTGGCCGGGCAGGAGCGGCACCGGCTCATAGGCAGCATCGGGATCAACCAGCGGGAAGAGTTTGGAGCACGACTCGCAATGGTGGCGGGTGCCGTCGGTCGTCCAGCCCTCGCCGAGCAGTTCTGAGCGGACGCAGTCGAGAGCCTGCGCGGCGGTGTCGAACAACATCGGGCCATCGTCGGTCTGCCAGCACGCATCGTTGCCAAGATTGAGGTCGGTGCAGTGATCACAGCGGATCTGGTGCAGGGTGATCGCTTCGATGGTCACGATGCACTCCCCCTGCACAACTCAGCGATGAGCGCCTCCAAGGTCATGGCGAGGACGGCCCCCACGTCTTCCTGCTGATCGTTCCAACCCGCTAGTTGCCTAACGCCCGCCGATACGCGGAACACAGCCCAAGCCCCTCGCGCTGCTGCTGTCGGCCATGCCGCTCCAGGGGTTGAGGTGACAAGACAGACCTGACCGGTGTTTTCCCAAGGCTGATGAGGCACCCACATCTTCTCGGCCAAGGTACGTCTCGTCTGGCGGATGGCCTCCGCTACCTCACCGCTCATGTTCTATCCTGATTGTCCCCGACAGTTCCTCGCTCACGCTGCTCCCCTTTCGTTGCGGGTGGGTTTCACCGGCTCGACTCCGTTGCGGCCCTCGGCGACGTCATAACGCACGGCCAGGTGCGGCTTCGGTTGCGCCGCCGGCGGCTTGGCCTTGCGATCAGCCGACGACGTGCCAGCCCACACGCCAACGACGGCGTTGCCGCGGAGTTCCTCGCACTGCGCTCGCACGGGGCAGCGGGCACACACGGCTTTCGCCGCGGCGGTCTGCGCCTGGTCGGTGCCGCGGGGGTAGAAAAGCTGGGGATCCATGCCCTTGCAGGCGATGCGGTCCAGCCAAGCTAGGTCGGTCATGACGTCAGCCCAAGATCCTCTGAGACTCCCAGACGGCCCGCAAGCGTTCTGAATGCATGCGCAGCCACAAGGGGAACCACTCCATTGCCGAGGACTCGGAGTCTGTCCATCCGGGCGGGAGTCCGTTCAGCCAGTTCACAAACTGCGGGTTGAGCCTCAGGCACTCGGGCGAGCACTCGTGTCCATGCCTCAAAATCATTCTTCGCAGGAGGGAAATGGCCGAGCTCTCCCCATCCGCCGGCCAGTTCTGCACCGTTTCGGGCAGGGACGGAGAGCTGTTGCGCCGCGGAAGGTCGGAACCCTTCACGTCCCTCGCTGCCGGCGTCGGCCAACTGCGGGCGGCTATCGTAAGCGGCATTCCCGCCCCGTTGCCGTTCACGCCTTTCGCCTCCAGGCTCGCCCGGCGAGCCTCCCATTTCTCCACCGGCTCCCCGTCGCTCACCACGGACGCGCTCGGCGTGGGCCAGTTCCTTGCCGCTCCAGGCAACGAATCCACCGGAGCGTGGTTCTCCGCTTGGTACATCCGCTGTGTGGAATCCACTGCGTTCGGCGTGGGCCAGGACGAAGAGGCGTTCGCGTTCGTGCGGCGCGCCAACTTCCGCCGCCGAGAAAAGTCCTGCCTCACGCTCGTAGCCCATTGCTCCCAGGTCAGCCCAAACATCGTCGAAGGCGAGTTGAAGATGGCCACCGACGTTTTCGAGGAAGACGTATGCAGGCCGGCACTCAGAGACGACTCTTGCGACCTCGGGCCAGAGCCATCGGGGGTCTCGCTGGCCGAGTCGCTTGCCTGCGGTGGACATTGCGGGGCAGGGGTATCCAGCAGTGACGAGACCCACTCCCGCAAATGGTCGGGCATCGAACTGTTCCAAGTTGCCGCACCAAACAGGCGCTGGCTCCAAGGTCTCGTCTTCCATCCTCGCCAGGAGCACGGCCGCGGCGTAGGGATCGCGCTCGACACAGGCCACCAAGCGTGTCCGCAGTCCGGCGAGCCGCAACCCGAGCTCGATCCCAGCGGCTCCGGTGGCGAGGCTGAGGACGGTGATCGGAGTTGGCTCGGCAGCAGCCACATTCACACCCCCTCGCTCTCGGCCCACGATCGGACCCGCTCGACTTCGGCCAGCTCATCTTCGGTAAGTTCCGTCAGCGACGTCGGACGCACGGCGGCGGTGATGCGGCGGGCCAGGATCGCTCGGCCGAGCTCGCAGCTTTCGCAATCGCAGTCCGGCACTGGGCGGCCCATCGACGCTCGCCACATGTGGAGCTGCGTCAGCGTCATCGGCTCGGCCGGCTCGAGGTCTCCCGCCGGCAGTTGGAGCACCATGCCCGCTGCGATCCGCTGGCGCTCCGATCGTGCCGCCTGGAGGTCGAACGTGAGTGCTCGGATCTCCGCTGGGGATGGGGGCCATTTCTCGTTGCGAGCCCAGCCGAGCACCGCCTCCTGCGCCTGGTCGAACGGCAGGTCACCGAGAAGTGCGATCCAAACCTCGAAGCGTTCCTCGGACCAGTCGTCACGCCGGTACGTCGCACCCAGCACCCGGCAGATTCTCAGCGCCTCGTCGCGGGTCACGGTCGGTTCCTGCGGTCAAGCAGCCAGTCCCGGAGGCGGTCGAGTTCGTAGATGGCAAAACTCGTTGGCCAGAAACGGATCAACACTTTCCTCACTTTCCTCACGATGTCCTCCAGGGTTCGTCGGGTGCGGTGCCGAACGGATCTGTGTCGGCAGGGTTCATGCCCATGCGCCGGGCTACCGCGTCGGCATTGGCTTGGTTGGGGTCTCGGTGTGGGTGGTGGCCGTTGGTCAGCGCCAATTGCGCTCCCGGTTTGTGTGGTCCCCAGTCCTCAGCCTTGATGATCCAGTTTCGCCAAGCGGCGTCGGTGCTCTTCGTCGTTCGGCCCTTGTCAGCGGCATGGTTCAGGAATCCCTCAGTCGCTGCCTCTAGGTCGACGGTGGGGTGCTTGGCATTTGCCCATGTGGTGAGAGTTTCGGAAGGCGTCCAGTTTGTGGGGATGCCGCTACCTCGACGCTTCGCTGAAGCTGTGCCCTGTTCGGGCAAGGGGGGACCTACAAGGGGGTTCTGTTCTACTTCCCTTCCTTTCCCTTCCTTTCCTTTCCCTTCCTGAGCAGAAAATCCCGACTGCTCAGGACTTGTCCGGATTTGTCCGGACACAGCACACGTCAATGGGGCAATAAAGGACGCTGATTCATTCTTTATGCGCTGGTGCTTCGTCAGATTCGGAATCAGCAGTGCAGATCGCCCCGTTGTCGTCGCGACCGACTTGAGGAGTCCGACCAATAGCAGTTCCTCGATCAATTGTCCGATTTTGATGTGGGGACGGCTCGGGAACACGTTCATTTGGATCTGGTCGGAGTCATCCCATAGATAGCCCTCGCAGTCGGCGAAGCACCAGAGCCCGATGTAAAGCAACTCCGCTTCGACACTCAACTTGCAGACCTTGGCGTCGGAAAAGTACGAGGGCTTGACCGTGCGAATGCGGGCCATCAGCGAGCACCTTTCCGCATGTTGCACGGCATGCACAGCACCTGAAGGTTCGGGGGGTAGTTCGATCCGCCCTTGGAGCGTGGCACCCGATGGTCGATGGACAATTGCGAAGTGCTCCCGCATTCCCGGCACTGGTAGCCGTCCCGCTTCATGACGAGGCGCCGGATCTCTGTCTGCCCACCCCAGAGTTTCTTCGCCATCAAGATCAGGCCGTCGGTATAGTCGCTGTTCATGACGAGCATGGCCGCGGTCTCGAACGTGATGACCAAGCCGAGTTCTTCCAGTGCACTGAGGCCGGCCGATGTGTCGGGCTCGCTCAGGTGGCAGCGTGACGCCAGCTCGGAGATTCCAAGGAAGCGAACGAACCCTTCATCGTCGGCGTCATCGCTGAGGTAGATCAGGACCAGTCGGGGTAGCGGATCAATCTCAGAATCAAGCGCCCAAGTTAGGGCTCGCACGCTCATGAGTTCTCCGCGCAAGCCCACTGATACGCCGTCGCTCCCGCATACCCCACGCTCCCCGGCCCGAAAATCCAGAACGCATGCCAGGGGTTCCGCGCCGGCCAGCCCGACCCGTGCGAGCACCCGCACCGTCCCTCTTCGCACAGCCCGCACATGTTCATGAGGCAGAAGTCGCACACCTCATCCGTGGGCGCATCCCAGTCATGCGGCGGGTCCAGATTTCTCTCGCGGTGGTCGTCGAAGTGCCGCCACTCGAGAGACCCTGCGGGCGGTCCTTCAACGTTGAGATGGTGAGCCCAAGCGAGGTGATCCCTGAGTGCATCCTCAGTCCACGCCTCGCCGATGTGGTGGAAGTGCTGGAGGCCGGCCATCAAGCCCTCACCCCGGCCCGGTGGATCTCCCCCAGCTTCCCGGCGCTCTCAGCTAGCCGGATAGTGTTGCGAGTTCCGGCGCTCTCGCCGTCCCAAAAAACTTCAACCCGCTCGCTGTCATCGACGATCAGCCCGTTGCGGAAGTAGACGGCTTGGCCGAAGGTGCGAAACGACTCGTCACAGGGGACGTGCTCCCACGCCTGCCCCACATAGGTCTCCCTGGCGATGAACCAGACCCCATCGTCGTCTTGGCGAGGCCGGTACGAGACCACCGTGAGCCCCTGAGCCCTCGCTGTGCCCTCGCCAGCCTGGTCGACGCCGCGCGCCCCACTCGAGATCACAACGGTGCCGAGCGGCAGCGTGCCCACGTAGGCCATAACCTCTTCGAGGTTGGGATACCCCCTGCTGCCGACGATCGCCACCCGCTCGCCCATCAGGCCACCTCGCCCGGGTCAGCCTCAACATATGCCGCCTGCCACAGCAGATGGTCATGCGGAGTGGGCTCGTAGTCCCCGCTCAGCGTGGCCGCTTGGTGGGCCTGCACCGCTCGGCGAAGATCCCGGTACTTCCTGAAATCCTCGCTGCCCACCTGTTGGGCGTTCAGTTCGCGGAGTTTGGCCTTGACTCGGGCCAGCTCTGCTACCCGGTGGCGCTTCGCTTGGATAGCCTTCGCCCGCCACCGGTTGAAGTCATTGCTGGCAGCGAAGAATTCGGATTTCGTCTCTGGCCCGGCGTCGATGCACACGGATCGGTAGCTGTCGAGCTCGGCCTTGCGTTCGGCAAGCTGCGCGTCGATGTGCTGGATGTTCCTGACCAGCTCGTCTCTTGACGCTTCCAGCGAGGCACGATCAGCGACGGATGTTTCGGTCTGCTCCCCACGGGGGGTAAGATGATCCATGCGACCTCCCTATTAGGTCGATTGTGTTGAGGCCCTCAGACCTTCCGGCTGGGGGTCTCGCCATTTCCCGGGGTAGTCTACGCCGCTCCGCACGGCTCGCATAGGGGCTGGCAGACATGACCGGTGCCCCCCGTTCGGATCCAGATAGCGGGCCAGCTCAGTCTCAACCTCAGCTAGAAGGTCACGCTCAGGGAACCAGCGGCCAACGAGCGCCAGGGCGACGAACACGGTATCCGCCGCCTCTCCGACGACGTCGCCCTTGCCGAAGTCCCCGCCGCTGACGTGGCCGTTGACAGCGCTGGCTACCTCGCCCGCCTCCTCAGCCAGCTTGAGAGCCACATGCTCTACCTGAGCTTGAGGGAAACGCTGGACGTGGTAGGCGGCGATGGCGGCTTGGAGGCTCACGATGGATTCCCCTTGACGAACACCATGACCAACTCGGGGCCTGCCCGGTGATCGTTCTCGCCTTGCTTGAGGTGCCGTGTGGGGACCGGTTCGGTCAGGAGCCATTCAAAGCCGAGGCGCTCCAAGGTCGCCCGGTGCCACTCCGCTACGGGCTGAGGACGCTTGTCTCGGACGTGGTCCTTGATGTTGAGCACCAACCGGCCACCGGGGCGCAGCATTCGGGCAGCCTCAGCCCACGCGGCCTTGTGGAAACGACGATAGGGATCGCCCCACTGCATGGCCCCGCTGTTGTCGCGGTGCAAGGCGCGGCCAAGGTCGTGAGTATAGGACCGGCGGACCGATCCGTCCTGAGCGTTGTGATGATCGGCCAGCCTGTTCGCGTACGTTGGCGAGGTCGCCACCCCAGCGAAGGTGCCGCCAGCGAAGGGGAGGCACAGGGCGTTGCCCACGATAGTCCGAGGGTGCAGACCGGCCCACTCGGGCTCAATCTCAATACCCCACGTCTCGTGACCGTAGTCGCCAAGGATGTGGATGCGGCCCGTGCCCGCGAAGGGATCGAGGATTCGGTGACAACCCACGAGGTGGCGGCGCAGGACCGAGACGACCTCAGCCGGGAATCTTGCGGGGTGGCTGAACCCCCCGAGGTCAGGCTTCGTTATCACTCTCGGTCTCCGAGAACAGACTCGGCGTGTCCGACGCGTCGTCAGCGTTCTGCAAGTTGCGCAGGGCCACCCGGTAGTATTCGGGCTTGAGCTCCACTCCCACGAAGCGCCGGCCTCGCCGCAAGGCCCCGTAGCCTTCCGAACCGATGCCAGCGAAGGGGGAGAGCACGGTCTCGCCGGGGTTGCTCCACAGGCGGATGCACCGGTCGATCACGGGGAGTTGGAGCGGACAGAGGTGGAGCGTGTCATCCTCGGCTCGGGCTTGGGTGAATTGGAGCGTGTCCGTCTCCCGGATGCCAGTCCAAATCGGCCGGGCCCACTGAATCCATTCGTCGTTGGTCACGTCGGGCACCACGGGGACGGCGTTCTCGCCGGGGGCCCGAAACAGTAGGATGTAATCGGCCAGCGCCGGGCGGGACCATGACGAGTCCTTGTGGAGCTGGACGAACAGGAGCGCCTTGGCCTTCGTACGGATGGCCTGGAACTGGGGGTCCTTGTCGATGCAGACCTCGCCGTGGTAGATGAACCCCTGCTCAACAAAGTGGGCGATCATCTGGCCCCGGAAGTCCTTGAGGCCGATGATGCCGTCCTTGGCTTTCTGTAGGGCCACCTGGGAGACATGGCAGGCCACGAGTCGGCCCGGCATCGTGACCCGGAGCAACTCCTTGCTCACGAAAGCGAAGTGGCCCCAGAAGTCGGCATCCTTCCGGCAGTTGCCGATGTCGCGCTCGGTGGCGCTGTAGGTGTAGACGCTCATGAATGGCGGCGAGAACACGGACAGGGCAACGGACTTGTCAGGCAATGCCGCCAGTACCTCCGCTGAGTCGCCGTTGTAGAGCGCCCAGCGGTCACTCACGGCCTGGTCGATCACCTTCGGCTCCACGCTCACAGCCATGACGGCACTCTCACTTTCTCTCGGCCTGTGTAGACATCGTCGCCACCTTCCGGTCGCAACTCCGCACGTTCGTACTCGGCCACGTCCCGCAGGAGTTCTGCGGCCACCTCCCTCGCTTCCTCTTCCTTGCGGAGCACGTTGCGGTAGACCTCCTGCTCAGGCTCCGAGAGCACGATGCACGCCCGCACGGGCCGTTTCTGACCAAAGCGCCAGCACCGCCGGATAGCTTGGTAGTAGGTCTCGAACGAGTCCCCGATGCCCACGAATGCCATCCGGGCGCACCGCTGAAAGTTCATCCCGAACCCTGCGATCTGGGGCTTGGTCACGAGAACCCGGATCTGTCCGGCGGCGAAGGCCAAGAGTCGCTCGGCCTTCTCTTCGGGCGAGTCCGATCCACGGACCACCACGGCTTCCGGGATGGCCCGGGCGAGTGCATCCGACTCATCATTGAGCCCGCACCATAGGAGCCATTGCTCGGCAGGTTCGCCCACAACCAGCCGTTCCGTGGCCGCGACCCGGGCGTCAAGGGTGGCCTGTCGGACCTCGAGCCGCCCCGTAATGCCGCTGAGGCCAGCGGAGAAGAGTTGCCCGTCAGGTGCCCAGTCGGACACCACGATGACCGGCTCAATCCTCAAGGGAGGAAGGGCAAAACCGTCATCGCTGTAGCCGAGGTCCGAGGGCTTGCGGATCGTCATCCCCCACGAGGCAAGCCAACGGTAGAACGGGCGGCGAGCGTGGCCCTTGAGCAGCCATCGACGGTTGTCGTGGACGAAGAACGTTGCCAGCATTTCCGCTCGGCTGAGGGTCCCAAGGAACTCCGAGTGGTTGCCCAGTTCTGCCGTATCGTTCGGGGCTGGTGTGGCAGTGCAACACAGACGCCAGCGCATCCCCGGGAAGGTCTTGATGAGTGCCGTTCGGGTCTTAGCGTCGGCAGATTTCAGTATGGATGACTCATCTAGGACAACCGTATCGAATGCTTGGGGGTCGAACCGATCCAGACGCTCATAGTTGGTGATCGTCCACTTGGACGCCTCATCCTGATTACGGGCATACTTGAGTTCCAGCGTGTCCAGAACTCGGGCCTCGTCGATGGTTTGTTGCGCTACCGCAAGCGGGGCAAGAATCAGAAGCCGACCACCAGTGAGCCGCCCGTACTCCAGTTGCATGCGGGTCTTCCCGAGGCCGGTATCGGCGAAGAGAGCGCCGCGGCCCTTCCGCAGTGACCACCGGACCAGATCCCGCTGAAACGGAAACAAGCTCGGATGAATGTCCTCGGGCTTGACCTCGCTACCGGCGCTCGGGGCAACGATCATCTTGGAGGCAAGGAACTCGCTGTATGTGCTCACCTCTTCACCGCCCGCAGCTCCTCAACCGGCCGGTACCGCACCCGCGTATCCGATCCCCGCAGCTTCGCCGTGCCCCCAACAATCTCCACCACAGTCCACCTCTCCTGTCCGCGCCCGATCCGAACCACCATCTGCGGCACCACCTGAACGGGTTTCACGCCGTCACCTGCCGCAACTTCGTCTGCGCTGCGAGAGCGATGTCCCAAGCCGAGCGCACGTGGTTCAGCTTGCCTGTCCCCGCTGGACCTTCCCGGGCTCCCCAGAGTTCGGCCGGATAGCCCTCCCGCGGTCCTGACCCGTTTCCCCCTGGTGCTACCAGAAGGCACGGAAAGCCCTCTGTGGCTGCCCACGCCACGAGTGCGCCCATAACCGCTGCCGTGCCTATCAGGCTCTCGGGCGAGATCATCTGGCGCCTCCCATTGATGTAGAGCTTCGGCGAGTTCACGTCTTCCACGGCGACGGTCACAGGGAGGCGAGCCGGATAGCCCATATGCAGGTCAGCGCACAGCAGAAGTGCCCCGCTGTAGCACTCCCCCACCCAGCCAGCGAGGCTCTGGCCCGCTGATCGTTCCACCAGATCCCATGCCACAAGTTCCCGGTCCCGCACCAGCGCCAGCCCGCAGAAACGTCCTCCGGGGTCGCATCCGAGAATCAGGGACCCGTTCATGCCGATGCCCTTCGGCGCAGAGCCGCACGGTGATTGTTCTCGCCGGCAGTCACGGGTTCCAGGTGTTTGGGGTTAACGCAAGCTCGGTTGCAGCACAAGTGGTCTATGTGCAGCCCGGACGGTATGGGACCAACGAGCAGCTCATATGCTGTCCGGTGAGCTGTGGTCATCTTCTCTGACTTAAATGCCCCGTAGCCGCTGGGGAAGAAGCTCCCGGTCCACAGCCAGCACTCATCCGAACCTCGGCGCTCAATCTTGGCCCAGAAACGGTCAGACATGAGAGGCATAGCCAGCTTTGATCTGATTACAAGAGGATCACCGTTGCGGTTCCAACGGCACCAGTGCAACGCACAGAGGCCTCGGCCGTAGTGCTTCCGGTGGCAGCCTTCCACTTTGCAAACTCTGTCCGGACGAATCTTCTGGCATGCGCGGCAGCGAACTTCGGGCCCAGTCGCAGTCCGAATCCTTCCGCAGTCAGGGCAGGGGAACTGAGCAACCTTCCCAGCCCGCCTAGTCTTCGGTGCGGTCACGTCTCCCCTCCCGTTACCCGTCGCACCACACTGAGCCCCGCCGCCGTGATCTTCACCCGCCGGTAGGACACATACTCCACCGCGCCCGCCCGCAGCAGCGCATCCGCCACCGCACGGCCAAGCGTGACCTCGTTCGGGTCGTACTTAGCCGTGCGGATGCAGGTCTGCTCGGCGATGCGCACTGACGGCATGTCAGCGATCTGCAACAGCGCCCGCTCTTGCAGCACCGTGAGCCCAGTACGGACGCTCACGACACGTCCCCATACCACGGCACCACTGGCCGTTTCTGGCTTGGCAATACCTTGGCGCTCGTGAGGTGCCACTGCCCACAGAGAGAGCACCGATAGGTGCTCATCTTGTTGGCCGCGGCCACCGCCCTTGCCTTCCCCTCGTGCTCGTACGCAACCTTCGGCGCCCCCGGTACGGGTGACATGCTGCCGGGCAAACGCCGGGATCATGCCGCCCCCCGTTCCCGGCCCCATAGCTCCTCAACGTGGCGCCCAGTGGCGCAGGCGAACCGGTCGGCCGCTTCCTCCGTCATCGTCCCCGACTCCCTCCACCGCTCAATTTCCCGTTCCCATGCCTGCCAGTTGCTCCCGTCCCGCAGCGCCAGCACTTTCGCCGCATCCCGCTCGCTGCCCCATTCAAGCGCCAACTGCTGGATCACCATGAGCGCCGGAGAGCTGTCAACCTTTACTGCGCTCTTCGACTTTTTCGAGCAAGCGTTGGCGCACGCCCGGCAGTAACCTTGTAGCCCGTCCCGGCTAGCAGTTCGACGTCGGAACTCACCCAGCGGCATCATCAGCTTGCACCGACCACACCGCTTCATGCCGCGTCCCCCCGCATCGTCAACAGGAACTCATCGAAGCGCCTAGCGGCCACGGCGATGAACTCGGCCGGCGGGATGCCCCAGATTCGGCAGGTCTCCTCAGCCCGCGACGTCCTGTGCTCGGCATCCCAGCGGGCAAGCTCGTAGTCAGCCTCACCGAACGACGCCACGCCGTACCCCGCTGGATGCACGACGATCCACTGCGGCGCCGGCCCCGCCCACGTCTTCTTGAGCGTGAACTCCAGGCCGCTCATGGCAACTCCATCAGCCGGTGAACCTCAGCCATGTCCACCACGTCAGAACTGTCAACCTCAGCTTGAGGCTCAGGCTCTCGCCGCAGCCGCCGTAGTTCCACGGCCGCCTCCCACAGCAGCGCCCGAGCTTCCATGAGCCGTTCGTAAAGGTCGTTGCTCATGGCGCTTCCACCGGGTCAGCGGCGAGAAACGCCGGGCGGCCCTCGTAGATCAGCCGGGTTCGCACCATCGCAGGGAAGGTCTCTGTGACAACCACTCCGGGATTGCCGCGGCCGACTCGTGGGGCGTGGACCGTCAGCATGACCTCAACCATGCGAACGCCAAGAACGGCCTCCAGCCTTGCCAACTCCACGCTCATGCCCGTGCCCCCCTCGCTCGCTTCGCCTGCCGCCGCTGCCGCGCTCGCGTCTGTGTATTCGTTGGCGTGAAATGCCGCTGCTGATCCGGGTAGTCGATGACGACGGCAACAGGCTTCTCGTGGCCCTGGCAGAGTGCATCCGCCCCCAACGTCCACGGGCCCAACTTGAGCCCGCAGGCGGGGCATGTCGAAAACCACTCGCTCATGCCGCACCCCGGCTCTGGCGCGCCCGGATCTGCCGGAACTCGGCAACGTCGACCTCATGGTGCCCGCAGTCAAGGTGAGCCTGCCGCACGGCCGCCACGATCTCAGCGGCTCCCTTGGGCGAGCCGTGCGAGAGCACAACCTGCCCCCCGCACGAGCACCGGAACACGAGCGGGCTCACGGCTTCGCCACCGCTGCCTCAGTCAGCAGTTGGACAGCGAGGCGTCGCATACAAAGCGCTCGATCAGCCCCCGCAGCCATTCGCTCGGCTTCCATGAGCTTCCGGCCGGCGGCCACAATGCCTACCTCATGGATTCGGATGAGCACAGCGATGTCAGCACCGCCTGTTACGGCTTCCTCGCAAACCGAGCGAACGAGAGCCTCATCCTCAGCAGAAAGCCCGCTCACGGCTTCACATCCTCTTCTTTCTCCATGCGGTCGAGAAGGGTGGTGAGCTCGGCAATCGTCCAGCCCTCGGGGAACCTCTCGTACCCGCCCGGGCGGATGGCATTGCAGGCGAAGCGGGTCCACGGCCGCCAGCGCTTCGCATCTTTGCTCCACAGCCCCCGCATGACAGCGAGCACCTGAGCCCGCAGCGCTTTCACCAGCTCGGGATCGTCATCCTCAGCGGTGTCCAGCAGCGACTCTGTGATGTGTGGCGCCGCGGGGGCCGGTTGCGTCGGCACTTCCCCAAGGCCAGTAGCGCCGGCCCCCGCGGCATCCGTTGCCTCAGACGCTGGTACCCAGTCGTCCAGGCAGTGATCTACTCCGTCTCCCTCCTCTTCTCGGGGCACTTCCCCGGCTGCCACTGATCTGGGCAGCGAGTCGACGGTATCGGCCAGGAGAATGGCTTCCCGCATGGTCAGGTCGTGATCCTGCGAGATGGTCTGCACCGGCCGCCCGAGCATTTCCGAGAGCTGGGCGAGGCGTTGAGACCTCTCGGGCTCGCTCACACTCTCGGGCCAGCGGGTGAACACCGCCGTTCGCAGCGCCTTCATGCGGCCCTCGTCGGCCCGCTCGGCCATCGGCAATAGGCCCAGCGTGCGGCGCCGGATGACATCCTGCTCGGCGACCATTTCCCGCAGGCTGGCGTTGATAACCAACACGGGCACGACGAATCGGTTGGTGACGACCTTTGCCGAGTTCTTCGGATCGATGCGCCGCTTGGAACGCTGCGCCAGCATCAGCGTAGCCGGGAGCAAGGTGGCCCCGGAGGCAGCGGCGAGTTCGATCGTCCCGAGAATCTCAGCGGCGGCGTTGAAGCCGTGCGACTCCACCCGCCACACGCCCATGCCGGGGATATCCGGCAGCATCACGTTCAGCCGTGTCGTCGGCAGGCAGGCCCGGTTGTCGGGATCGCAGACACATGCTCGTTCACCGATGATCTCCCGGTGCCCGTCGCACCGCCGCCGACAGACCGCCCCGTCCCAATTCTCGAACCACTGAGAGAAGGCGAGCTCGGCTTTGGGCACGATGACCTCGAGCGATTTCGCATCCGAGTACACCTGCCACTGCGGGCCCTCGTCACTCAGCCACTCGCGCACCTTGCCCCCGAAGCGTTCGGCCACGATCTCCATGAGTGCCCGGTCCCGCGAGGTGAAGCGGAAGGCCTCCAGCTTCGCCGGATAGCCTTTCTCGCCTTTCTTCTCGCCGAGCCGGATGCGCCCAACCTCTGGCAGCCGTGGCCGCACCAAGTCAGGTGAAATCCGTGGGATCGGATACCGTCCCTGCCCGGACTCAGCGAGCCCTTCCGACTGCCGCACCGCAATCTCCTGATTCATGCCCTCCGTCCCCCTTTGATCGCTCACGGCAACTCCTCGGCCCCCACTGCCGTCCGGTCGCACCAATCCTTGTCGGCCCGCTCAAGATCCCGCTCAGACTTCCCGGCATACCGTCCACTCCCCTCATCGATGTGCCACGCCCATAGCCCGAGAGCCACGGCCACGGCGGTCGCAATGAGGATTGTCCAGAGGTAGCTCATCGCGGCCTCAACTCGGTAGGTTCATCGTCCCGCTCGCCTCGATCAACGTTCTCGTACATCACGGCGAATCCCAGCTTTTCTGCATAGCGTCGAAGCAGCTCCGCTCGGTGTTGCCACTCCCGGAAACTTGGCGAAGGATCACCGTCCGAGCGAGCCGAACAAGAGACGTGGTGTATCCGAATCGTTCCGACCTGGCTCACCGCGGCCCCCCGTTGTTCAGCCAGCGCCACACTTCGAGCAGGTGCAGGAACGGCTCGAGCGGCGTGTCGACCTCGGCGATCGACCACCGGCCGTCGGCGCCGAGCAGAACCACGGCGGCCTTGTCGATGCCCGGCATGGGCACGGGGTCGAAGATGAAGCCGCCCCCAGCGCACTGCCCGCACCGCCCGTCGTTGATCTTTCCGGTGGCGTCACAGCGTGGGCACGGCACATCCGGCAGGCTCGGCACGATGATCTCGGCTCCCCGGTAGGCCGCAAGCTGAAGCTTGTTCTCGTCATACACCCCCCGCGCCGTCTTGAAGTCGATGTCATAGACCAGCCCGTCGGCGAGCGTGGCGATCAGGTCCGTCGTCCCCGCGTACCCGTGCGTCTCCGAGTAGAGCGACGCCTCGACAAAGAGCGGCTTCGGGGCGCACATCCGCATGAACCCCTGGAACGCTACCCCGTACCCCCGCAATTCTTCCGGCAGGGCCTCGAGGTCGATCGGCGTCCCCTTGCTCACGTTCTCGGCGAAGCGATGGGCAACCGATCCTATGCCCGCGGCTTTGTTCCTGGTGTCGTAGATCCCCTGCGCAGCCTTCTCGGGCGTGTTGTACGTCGCCGGATCGTCCAGCACCAGGCGACCCGCCGTCTTCGCCGCCCACCCGACCATCGCCGGCTTGTTCAGCACCTTCAAAACCTCGGTAACCCGGACGAAACTGCGTCCGCCGTACCTGTAGTGACTGCCCTCCATCAGTAGCCTTCCCTGGCATCAAGCGGACCTTCCAAGCGGAGCATGCGAGCAACTGAGCCCGGCATGATCCCCCAGAAATCTCTCGCCACCTGAATAGCTGTCTCACGCTTCACAGCCGTCAGGCTCAGCGTGTACCTCTCGTCTTTGCGAATGGAGATGTGGAAGCGGCTCTCCTCGGGGCCGTACTTTGCCGCTGGCATTTCAGGCCCCCTTCTGACGCCGGCAGATCGGATCGCCATTCTGGTGGTGCGGGCATCGCTGCGCCGTGACCCTGGCGACCTCGCCGACACTTCCCCGGACACCCACGACAGTGAGCATGCTGTAGCACTCCCGGCAGGCCGTCCCGTTGAGCCGCTTGGCCTCAAGCTCGAACACCTCGATCGTGTGCCCCTTGCGGCATCCCAGCGTGAACAGGAGGCCGCTCATTTGGCACCGCCGTTTCTGATCTGCTCCTTGTGCTCGGCGTGCCACCGCTGGCGAGCCGCTGTGCTGGGGAGCTCGGGAGACTGGGCACCGCACTCGCAATAGCCGATACCGATACCTCGATAGGTGATCCAGTAGTAGCCAGGAAGGTCCTGGGGGAGCAGTGCATGGCCCTCGTGCATCAGGGCGTGACCTCGCAGCGCTGTGTGCCTCATTCCCCCTCACCCCATCCCGGGTAGGTCTCTCGCATCTGCGTTTCCCACTGGTTTTCAGACTGCGGCCCGCTGTCCAGCCGGGTCATAGGCTTCGGCCGGCACCGTGCGCAGACCTCCTCAGCCCTCGCCACCGCGGCTCTGATCTTCTCTTGGATCTCCGGGTCGTCATAGCGAGGCATCGTGGCTCTCCTTCGGCTTGCAAGCCGGATCGCAGACGAACAGGCTGGGGGCCTCAGCGAGCGGCTTCATGGCGGGTGCGATGACCTTGCCAGCAGCTTCGTCAACCTGGACAGCCGAAGCGCCGCACCGGGCGCACGCCATGCCGTCAAGTTGCTGGGGGGTCAGGCCAGCGATCGGTTCGCCGATGGGCTCCATGATGAAGTCAGTCGGCGTGCAACTGGCAAGGCCCTCAGCCCACTGCAATGCCTCCCGGGCCACGATGAGCGATTGCAGCACCGGGTCGTCTTCGCTATCCCGGATCTTCGCCGTCAGCCGTCGCATCTCAGATCGGATCTCAACGGGGAGCCTCACGCCGTCACCTTGGCTTCCGCCTGCCGCTCGGCCAGTGCGAGAGCCGCGGCGAGAAAAGTATGTCCGACCCGCTCAAGCGCCGCCGGGTCGGAGGACTGCACCTGGAAATGCCCGCACAGGCCCATGTCGAAGCTGACCCAGCCATGCAGACCGACCGTCCGCGCCTCTGGTGGAGGCTGTTCCATGTCCACGATGAGCGTTGCCGTGAGGTAATTGCTGTGTGCCATGCCCTGCCTCCTTCCGGGTAGAATCCCCTACCGAGCCGTTGCCCGGCCCGGGGCCGCCAGTTAGCCGCTGGCGGTCCTGCCTTTTCTCACGCCGATTGGGCCTTGTCGCCAGCAGTAGGGGTGATCTTCCCTTCAGCCAATAGCGTCCGCAGCCATCGGTAGACAGTGCTGGGATCGCGGCGTACCTTCTCGGCGATCTGCGCTGGCGTGTTTCCCTCGGTGTAGAGCCGAGCGATCTCGGCCCCCATGTCCAGCTTCGGTGTCCATTGCGTAGGCATGGCAGCAGTATGGCACCCATAGGTAGGGCGTGTCAACCGGTGGCATCGTGTGGTACTCTTAGGCCACTTCCAAAGGAGGCGACGGGCAATGGGACAGATCGGCAAGCATGAGCGAGAGGTTGAGGTTCCAGGCCCCGTGACGGTGCCAGAGGAGTGGCCCGAGCCCATAGAGGAACCGGCCGAGCCGAAGCGGCAGGACGAACCGGAGAAGGTACCAGCGTGAGACGATTCGGGCGCTACATGGCTCTCATCGCCGTCTGGTACGTTATTCTATTTTTCGCCGGGGATGCCGCCTGGCACCACTTCGCCCACCATCCGATTCCAGCATGGGCGTCCGATGTCCGATTCGGACTGTGGTTCGGACTGTGGATCTATGTGGTGATCCGCGACAAGATCCCCGGCTACAAGCGGTTCGTGAGTGACCGAGCGCCGAAATCAAACATGGTGCCAGAAATTCCTACGGGCCCGCTTGTGGGCTGGCGGGCATGGCGCATCGGCAACGGCACCTCGGGCCTGATGAGCTTGACGGCGCCGATCACCTGGCCCGTTGGTGAAGCGATGGTGTCCCACTGCATCAAAGCAAGGTGGGACTGGCACGGGGATGCACCGTACTCGGAATGCAATTGCGGTCTCCATGCCTTCTCAGGCCCGTTGGACGCGCAGGTCATCCGCCTCAGCCGTCGTATCGCTGTCTATGGCTTGGTGCTCACCTGGGGCCGTACGCAGGTGCACGAGACAGGCTGGCGGTCGCAGTACGCCAAGCCTCTCGCTCTGGTGCGACCGCGGATTCTGACTCCGAAGATTCGCCGCCGCCTTGATCTCATCTTGGAAGGGCTCAGCAAGGAATACGGTGTCCCCGTGCTGAGTCTCAAGGAAGCAAAGAAGCTGGCGGATCGGATGGCCCAGCAGTAGCGTCTGAGGTCTTGCGCAGATTGATCAGCAGCATCCACGGCCCGAGCGGAATGAAGATCCCCCCGAAGATGAGCTTGGGGATTGGGCAGCCAGTAGCCCGTCCGGTTGCGACGCAGGCTCAACCGGGCGGTTCCCATTCGATCCCGAGCACGACGCAGAAGGGTGGTCCGAAGACACCGGGATCTTCCCAGCACTGCGGGCATTCGATGTGCCGGCGGAAGGTGAGCACCCGGCAGTTGTCGGTGATCTCGGCGACCTCGCCGGCCGGTAGCTTGTGGACGTGCTTCGGATTCTTGGAGCATCCGAACACGACGACAGCTTGTGAGAGTGCCGCCGGCCCCAACCTCATTCGGCCAGGTGTTCGGGATTCATGTCTTCCTACCCGTCTTCCTAGCGACGATCGATCGAGTGACCGCCACCACTCCGGTTAGGAGTCCAGTGATGATGATCGTAGCGGCAAGCGGAAGGTGAACCCCGATCAGAGCGAGGGCAGCGACGATGAGCGCCGCGAGTGCGCCCTCCCATGTTGAGTGTGCTCCCCGGAGCGCGGTATCGACGGTTGGCGGAACGACAACGCCGGTAATCGACTTGGCAGGTGGGGCAGGAGGAGCGTCGGGAGCCGAAGGCGCTGCTGGGGCATCAGGCGCGGCGGGAGCGTCTTGGGAGGAGAACGGGGACACGGCGGGAACGACCGGCGGGGAAGGTGGGACCGGCACAGTAACGGTAACCGGTGTACCCACCTTCCCTGGAAGCCAATTGAAGTTCATCGGCTAGCAAGCCGGGGTCGACCCGACGACCGCCCCAGCGATGTGTGGGTCGAGTTCGAGGCCAGCGTTCGCGGAAGCGTGGATCGCAATGGGCACATTCACACACGTTGAGGCGACATGCCCGAAGGTCCCGACGGCGACGCCGAAGAACTGTAGGACAGCAATGGCAAGTTCGATGAAGCCCATCACTTGCCGCCCGGGGCCGGGATCATGGGGCCGGGGATGGTGATCGGCGAGGCCTCAAGCGTTCCCGCGATGCCATCCAGCATGGCTTTGAGCATCTTCGTAAACGTCAGCGCCGTGGTCTCAATGCTGATTCCCGTGGTGGCGAAGTGGTCCAGATGTGCGGAGATGCCTCGGAACGTGTCGCTCAACTTTCCCATGTGCTTCTCCTTTCGTCCTACTTGAGCTTCGAGCAGTCCTGCTGAACGAGCACCTTTGCCAGATTGGCCCGCAGCCCTGCCAATCGCTCAATCGCTGCCTGTCGCTGATCCGGCGGAAGGTACGACGTGAAATCGGCGCTGAGGACTGTGTTCCATGTGCTGAGCGTGACCGCTCGGGCGTTGTTGGAGGCCTCGCACTGCGAAATGGCTCGAGCGCTGTTGGTCTGCGCCACTCGAGCCGTGCGGATGGCGACGACGGCGACGACGGCTACTACCAGCCCCACTAGTAGCAGTGCCCCTGTCAGGAACCACTGCCGACGGATGAGGGTTCGGCTGCGCTCAGCAAAGACGTGCTGGTCCCGAAGTTCCTTCAAGAGGTCGGCCACTGTGGCAGTCAGGCCGTCCACGGAGGCTGAGAGAATCGCCAGTTCCGATTCAGTCGCCATTGACGGATGCCTCCTTCGCGGCATTGTCTCGCTCGTTCATCTGAGCGGCTACCTCTTCCTGCACCATCTGTTTCAGCAAGACGGCCAGCCCGTCGAGCTTGGGTTCCACCTCGGCCAGCCTCTCCAGCAGGAGGTCCAGCTTGTCAGGCGCCACCGGACGATCCCCCCTCTTCTCCCACATGGAACTTGCGCCGGACGGTCTCAGCATCCTTGCGAGTCAGCACCTCGGCAACGCTGTCCACCTGTTCGCTGAGGGTTTTGAGCCTCGCAAGCACGCTGTCGATCCTCTCGTCTACGCGCTGCCCAGTGTCCTTTTCGGACTCACTCATCATAAGGGTGCTCGCTCAGCTAGGCGGCTCAGCGTGGTCAGCGCCCGGTCAAGGGTAGCCGTGTACTGAAACATGCCGGGAATCATCTGGTCCTCCATTTTCTGCCGCAGGGCCATGAGGTCCTTGTGCGAAGCCTCCAGGTCAGCCCGGGGCACAAGATCCGTCTGGCGAGCAATGAGGGCCGCCTGAGCCGCCGCCAGCGCCATCTTGGCTTCGTCGCGCTCTTTGATAGCGGCTTGGTGCGCCGGCTTGGGCACGAGAAGGCCAGCCGCCAGCAGCAGGGCCACCACGCCGACTGGGCCGTAGTTAAGCAGCAGGGAGACAGGATCGGTCGCGCTGCCCTGCGCAACGAGGATCACAGGCAGAGGATCAATAGGTGGAGAACCGGGCAATTCTGGACTTCCATGGTCGGGGGCTTGGCGGGCGGTACCGTCACGGTAGGAGTCACCCCCGGTACAGCGAAGGGGGATGGGACGGTGATTACACGGGGAATGCCGGGAGAGGTCGTGACCTGAGGCCCCCCGGGGGCAACGGTGACCGTGACGGATGGCGGGGGAGCGGTGACCATGATGTGAAGGTTGTCCCGCGTGCTGAGCTTCGCCTCGTCTACCGCCAGCGCCGTCTCCGCCTTCTGGCGCCCGGCCACCTCCACCTTGACCCGGTCCTCCAAGGTGTAGATCATCCGCCCGGCCCACAGAGCCACGATCAGTATTCCGAGCGCCAGGACTCCCCAGCGGGCTACCCGTCCACCCCATCGCCCCACCATCCCTATAGGACAGTCATGACAACACTCTCAGACCTAAGGAGCGTACCGGAACAGAGCAACCGCCGTGGCCACAAGAATGACCGTCATGCCCAGCAGGAACCAGTCGCCCTTTCTCACCGCAGCGACCGAATCGCCATGACCCACACCACGACAGCCCACATGCCAAGCTCGCCGATGATGGCGAACCAGACCACCCAGTTGAACCACTGCCCGGCGCTCACGTGAACACCCGGGGGTTCACCGAAACCATCCCCGTTGCTATCCACCACCCGCAGGCATGGCACCGCTTGATCGTCGTCGCCGTGACCTCCCCATACCCGCACCCGATGAACAGCGGCGGCTGCCAGGTGGTCGACGACGCCAGCATTCCCCCGCAGCTCGGGCAGCGGCCCGGCAGCAGGCAGACCAGAGCGGCCCCCGTGATCGGCCGTCGTTCGGCAGGCCCCAGTTCGAATCCCCACTGCTCGCCGAAGGTGGTCATTGTCCCACCTGGCGCATAGCACCATTTGGAGAGATGTGCGGCCCACGATGATGGCGTCTCTCAGTGCAGGACTGATCGCAGCCCCGCCCCCCGCAGATTCGGCACCGCCACGCGATAGCCGGATCGTCGCCATGGATGACGAGACACCGGACCCATTCATGCCGGTGGGATCCGTCGCACTGCGGGCAGGTACCCCCGCCCCGATGAGAAGCGGCCCCGTAACACTCCCACACGTCAGGCAGATCACGCCCGACGATCAGGATCCTCGACAGGTCTGGAATGGTCATGCCGCCGGCCGCCAAGCGACAGGCACCACGCCCGTCCAGAGGTTGCCTGCCACCGCCTCAAACGCGGCTGGGTTCAAGTCCAAAACCCTACCCGTCCACGCTTCGGGTCCCCTGTCCCACACTGGCACGGTGATACTGCCAGCCGGCCCGGAGACGGTCACCATTGAACCGCAGGGCAACGACAGGTGCGCCGTCCAAGCTTTCACCCACCACGGCATTGGCTGGCCGTCACAGGTCACCGGCCGCATCGGGTACCAGGAGGCGAGACCTGTGGGACTCTCGGGCAGGGCCTGCGAGGAAACCGGGAGCGCACCTACCGACCCCCTCGCGGTCCCGCCCGGAGTCGGGGTGGACACTACCGGATCGGGCGGCTTCAGGGGTGGCTTTGCAGGCGGCGTGAGCACGGCCAGCATCGACGTCAGGACCGACAGTAGCGCCATCAGCCCACTACCCAGACGGTCAGGTCGAGTACGCCATGAGGCGTCCCGCCGTAGAGCTTCACCTTCTCGTCAGGGCCGATGGCAAACGAATCCCAGCGAGGCGGAGGTACGTATCCCCCCGCATCCGACCCGTTCATCTTCACGGAGACGACGCGGCCAGCCACACCGGGGACCATGAAGTTCCCGTTGCCCTGATCGTCCAGAGCTGGGATATGCACGGGGATTTTGGTCACGTTGTCCTCCTGGTAGTGGACGGGTGGGGCAGGCTGAGGCTGAGGCACGGACTGAATGTGAACCTGAGATTGAGGGTTCACGTAAGCATCAAGCTCGGCTTGAGACCCGAGCCACATGGATACGTCGCACGGGCCTGCGATCCCGGCCACCTTGCCGACGCTCGTGTACTGCCAGAGCTTCACATCTGACGCCGGAAATTGGGTAGATGCCCGCACGTGAGCGGGGTCCCCGTTAGGCTGCCCGTTGTTGGGGCCGTAGTCAGCAAGCCACACGTCCACCCGCCCGATGAACAGCGAGCCGAGCTGCGCCAGATCCCCCCGGTTGCCGTACACCAGGACTCGCCGGGAGGTGGTCTGCTCGATCTCGTGCAGGAAGTCGTCCACATGCTGCGAGGTGGGGAGCTGGCCCTGATATCGCTCGAAGTCGAGCACGGGCGGGAACGTTCCGGGACCGAAGTCGCCCGCGGCCCCTAGGTAGAAGCTCGCCTGTGGCCCCCCCGGCTGATCCCAACAGAGGAAGTGGTAGCACCCGTGGGGGAGACCCGCATTGGGGATTCCCCCATGGTTTGTCGCATGCTGGCGATCGATGCGGTACTGGGTGGCCTTGTGGATGGCTCCCGCCACGCCCGAGGCCTTCACCTGACCCCACGCGACCGTTCCCTGGAACTCTGAGACGTCCACGATCAGGATCATGGCCTACCTCCTGCGCCATTCTCGCACCATCACGGCCCGGACGGCGGCAAACCCAGATCGGCACGCACCACGGCCACCGCGGCGTTGAGCGCCCCCATGTCCTGAGCGAGCGTGTTCTCCCATCCGGCCAGGCTGAGCGCCGTCTGAGCGCCCGCCGTCTCAAGTTGCGCCTCGAGCACCTTGTCGGCCGTCACCAGAGCCCGGACGTCGGGCAGGACGTTGGCCGGCCAGGGTGCCCGCAACAGAGCCTCATCCATGGCCTGCGATGCCGCCAGGTAGGGGGCCAGGATGCGAGCCACGTCCGCACCCGTCGCGCTCGCTGGCAAGGTGTTCAGCTTGGGTTTTGCCACCGCCAGCGCGGCATTGGCCGGCGTGACGATCTGCAGGTACTGCTGGGCGTAGTCGGGAG
>WNGQ01010496.1_pt1 | contig 37344 bp, 32 predicted proteins | sample 5407661 | NCBI WGS metagenome assembly WNGQ01 (sample SAMN13153382, study PRJNA577476) | soil metagenome | isolation source: 60 cm soil or saprolite under Garry oak tree replicate 2 | place: USA:California | collected 2016-06-15 | reverse complement strand
GGCCCTTGGACAGGCAACGACCAAGCCCCATTTTCAACAATCGGAGATACAGTTTTCGCCCAAGTGTTGCCTGAATAGCACTCGTTTCTAACCAGCGCACAACTGTAAGAACCTGGCGTGATATCCGGCTCGAAAGCATAAACAATCGGCAATAGTGCGTTTTACAAGAAGTTTATATTGGGTCAAAAGATGATTATAAATCGTTTACATGCCTCGTCGTGATGCCGACTCCGGCGCGCCTCCCTCACCCTGCCAGCGCACCCGTCCGTGGTTCCTTCCTTTTGAGGTGTGATACTTTCCACTCTCGATCCCCACCGCCTGTTCAAATCTTGGATCGCCGCATTGTGGGCAAGTCCGCCTCAAGCTTCCTGTTCAACGAGGCCGTGCTGTTCCACGAATCGGGAGCCCTGCACGAAGCGGTGCGGCGCTATCAGGAGGTCCTGCGCGCCGATCCCACCCATGGCGACGCGGCCCGGCTCCTCGGCACGGCCTACGCCCAGCAAGGCCGGTTCGCCGATGCGGTCGCGCTCTTTCGCAAGGCCGTCAAGCGGGCGCCGCGCGACCCCATCCTGCAAAACCTGCTGGGCGAATCGCTGCGACTGTCGGGAGCGCCCGAGGAGGCGCTGAAATATTTCCATCGCGCGCTGTTCCTCAAGCCGCATTTCGCCGAAGCCCATGCCAACCGCGGCAATGCGCTGGCGGCGCTCGACCGCCATGACGAAGCGATCGCCAGTTTCGGGTCTGCGCTCGCGGAACGAGGCAATTTCGCCGAGGTCCATATCAACCGCGGGAACTCGCTGCGATCGCTCGATCGGTTGGAGGAAGCCGCCGCGAGCTACCAGCGTGCGATCGCCATCCGCAGCGACCTGGCCGAAGCCCATTTCAGCCTCGGGCTCGCGCGCGACGACCAGAACCGGCCCGAAGAGGCGATCGAAAGCCTCGATCGAGCCCTCGCCCTCGGGCTTTTTCAAACCGAGCCGACATTGCGGGCGCGGGTGTTCGCCCGCCGCGCGCATCTCCTGGACCTGCGCGGACATTTCGGCGCGGCACAAGCCGACATGGCTCGCAGCCTTGCGCTCGCCCCCGACGATGACGAGGTCCTCTACAGCGTCTCGTTCATCGACCTGCTGCACGGCGCCTGGCCGGAGGGCTGGCGCAAGTTCGAGCGGCGAATTTCGCTCGAAGCCGGACTGCCCGGGCGCACGCCTGCATCGTTCCCACCGTGGCAGGGCGAACCCTTGCCGAACGAGCTCCTGGTGCTCGGAGGCGAACGGGGATTGGGCGATCAGATCCAGTTCTGCAGCTTTGCCGCCGATCTCGCCAAACGCGGATTCCGGGTCGCCGTGGTGGCCAATCCGCACCTGGTCCCGCTGTTGAAAACCGTGCCCGGCGTCGAGAGGGTCATTTCCGATGTCAACGCCTTGCGCGCGACCGAGGCCCGCTTCGCGCACATGATGAGCGTGCCGCACATCCTGCATACGACGCCCGAATCGCTCCCGCAGGTCGCTCCGTTCCTGTCAGCCGATGCCGAGCGCGCCGCCGCGTGGCGCACGCGCCTGGGGACGCAGGGCTTCAAGATCGGCATCACCTGGCAAGGCAATCCCTCCTATCGCAGGGACAAGGGCCGTTCGTTGCCGCTCGAGAGCTTCGCGCCGCTGGCCGAGATTCCTGCCGTCCGACTGATCTCGCTGCAGAAGCGGCCCGGCTCCGAACAGATCGCCGCCGTGGATTTTCGCGATCGGATTGAAACCCCGCTGCCGGATTCGCAAATCGACTCGGACGCCGTGCTCGACAGCGCCGCAGTGCTGGCGAACCTCGATCTCGTCGTGAGCTCCGATACGATGATTGCGCATTTGGCCGGCGCGCTCGGGCGTCCAACCTTCGTGGCGCTGCGGAACGTTCCCGACTGGCGCTGGCTCATCGGACGCGACGACTGCCCCTGGTATCCCAGCCTGCGCTTGTTTCGCCAGCCCGCGCCCGGCGACTGGACCAGCGTCTTCCACCGAATTGCCGAGGCGGTTCGGCAACTGGCCGCGGCTCGTAGCCCGGATGGAGCGTAGCGCAATCCGAGATCGGGCCATAATGCAAGCGACATCTACAACAACACCAACGGCGTTCTCATCGCGGCCGGCGCCCTCATCCAGAGCGACGGCACCAACAAGCATGGCAACAGCAACGGCGGGACGCAGGTGCCCAACGCAGGCTTCGCCCTGTATTGACGCGCGCCAAGGCTTGAATTTGGCAGTGTGGATCGACTGTCCGGCATTATGTGCAGCTAGCCTCGAGCGCAGATCGTCGGTCAGCCGACATACCTTTCTTCGGAAAAATCGACGCTCTGAAGGAGATAAACGTATTTCATCGGAATGAGCCCGTCTTCGCCCTGCGGGCTACGACGGGCAGCCTTCGCGGCTCCTCCGTAGCTGGCTTGCCAGCCGTAGCGGCAAAGCCGCGAAGGCTGGCGGAGACGCAGGGATTCGAACCCTGGATACGGCTTTTGACCGTATAACGGTTTAGCAAACCGCCGCCTTCAGCCACTCGGCCACGTCTCCGGTCGCGGAAATCATTACAGAATCGCGTCTTTCGGGTCAAACAGGGGCAGCAAATCCAGCGAATCCAAGGTCCATTTGCGTGTTCCCGAAAGTGGTCACACCCCGCCCGGCCGGTCCCCTTGCGCGCGCTGATCGCCGCGGTGCTTTATGGTATTAGGTTGAACCATCCCCTTCTTTCAAAAGATCAACCGGGCATCCGCAATGAACCGGAAAGAGCGACGAGCGGCGCGGGAATCCGGAAAAACCAGCCGCAGGGGGGCACCGGGGCCAAGGTCCGACAGCTGGATCGACCAACTGTGCACCTTGGGCGACCGCCACGCCCAAGCGAGACAGTTCGCCGAGGCAGAACGCTTCTATCGCCAGGTCCTTGCGATCGATCCCGAGCATGTCGTGACCTTGCATCGCCTGGGCTACATTGCGCACCAGGCCGGCCGCAATGACGAGGCGTTGGCTCTCCTCGCCCGCGCCATTGCCGCCAACGATCGCGTTCCGGAGCTGCATGTCAGCATCGCCGCGGTCTACCACGCCGTCGGGCGCCTGCAGGACTCCGCGGCCCACTGCGCCGCCGCCCTACGATTGCGGCCGGACTGCGCCGAGGCCCATTTGGAGCATGGCAACGTCCTTCTGGACCAAGGCCGGGTGGCCGAGGCCGAGTCTTGCTATCGTTCCGCCATTGCAGCACGACCGAATTATGCCGAGGCGCTGATCAACCTCGGCAACCTGCTCCACAAGATCGGGCAAACGGAGCAGGCGATCGAGGCGTGGCAACGCGCGCAGATGGCCGATGCCCGGCATCCGATGGCCGCCATGAACATCGGCGTCGCGCTGATCCAACAGGGCAAGCATCAGGAAGCGATCAGCCAGTTCCGGCGCGCGCTGGAGCTCGACCCGGACTACGTCGACGCGCTCTGCAACCTCGCCAAGGCCTACCTTGCGAGCGGAGACAATCATGCAGCGTTGCAGGCCATTTGCCGGGCGCTGGCGCGCGAGCAAACGCCCGACGCCAAGGCGGTCTTCGTCGACTGCTTCAGGCGCTTGCGGTTCAAGGCCGACGTCCCGCATCTGCGGGGCATGGTGGCGCAGGCCGTATCGGAGGCATGGTCGCGCGTTGAGGAGTATGTTTCCCCTGCCGCCGACCTCGCCAAACGCGCGCCGCTCATCGCCGATTGCATCGATCGCGTCGGCAAAGCATGGCCGAGGCGCCTCGCGGGAGACGAGTTGTGGCCCGCCTCGCAGCGGGAGGCGGTCTGCAGCGATCCTCTGCTCCGCGCCGTGATGGACTCTGCGCCGGTCGCGGACCTCGAACTGGAGCGGTTCTTGACCAGCGCCCGGGCGGCCCTGCTCCAGCACGCGTCGGCGTCCGCCACCTCCGCCGTGATCAAGCCATATCTCCTGGAATTCTATTGCGCGCTCGCTCGGCAGTGCTTCATCAATGAATACGTCTATGCCGCGACCGGGGAAGAGCTCGGTCAGGCGGCGGCGCTGCAACAGTCGCTCCTGGCCGCGCTGACATCGCAGGCGAAGATTCCGGTTCTTTGGCCGGTGGCCGTCGCCGCATACTTTCCGCTGCATGCGTTGCCGGGCGTTCTCCCGCTGCTGGACGGAACCTGGCCGCCCGCCGTGGCCGCTCTGCTGATCCAGCAAATCCGGGAGCCGCTGGAAGAGAGGAACCTGCGGACCACGATCCCGGCGCTCACCCCGATCGACGACGCCGTATCGCTCGCGGTCAAGGAGCAGTACGAGGAAAATCCCTTTCCGCGCTGGATCAAGATGCATGTCAGATTCGCGGCCCACACCCTCGATGGGGCCTTGCGCATGCTGTTTCCCTCGATCGCGTTGCAACCTGTCGCCGGCGAAGACGGCTGCGACATTCTCATCGCCGGCTGCGGCACCGGCCGGCAGGCGATCGACGCCGCGCAGCGATTCCATGGAGCGCGCGTGCTCGCCATCGATCTGAGCCTCGGCAGCCTGAGCTATGCGAAGCGAAAGACGCGCGAATTGGATCTGCGCAATGTCGAATATGCGCAGGCCGATATTTTGAAAATCGGATCGCTCGGGCGTGGCTTTGATCTCATCGAGGCAAGCGGCGTGCTGCACCACCTCGAAGACCCGTTCGCCGGCTGGCGTGCGCTCATCCCATTGTTGCGGCCGGGCGGGGTCATGTACCTCGGCCTCTACAGCGCGATCGGGCGGCGACGGCTTGCCGCCGCCCATGCGTTCGTGGCCGAGCGCGGCTATCGATCGACGGCCGATGACATTCGCCGGTTCCGGCAGGACTTTGCGGCGACCGACATCGACCCGCAGCTCAAGGATTTTTGGCAGTCGCTCGATTTCTTCAGCATGAGCGGATGCCGCGACCTGTTCTTCCACGTCCAAGAACACTGGCTCGACCTCGTGCGCATCAAAACGTTCCTCGACGACCATAACCTCAGGTTTCTCGGCTTCATCGACGACGCAGGAGAACTCCGGCAATTCCAGGCCAGGTTTCCGGGCGAACAGGCAGCAACGAACCTCGATCTTTGGCATGTGTTCGAGACGGAAAACCCCAACGCCTTTGCCAACATGTACCATTTTTACGTACAAAACGGCGCCAGAACCACGCCGGAAGACCGCCATATGAGAACTCACATCGGCGCGGGAGGCTTGCGATGAACCAGAAGGCGCGAGCCGCCCTCAAGCATGACAGGAGACTTGCCGTTCCCGCTCCGGCGTCCGCTCTGCCGCGCGAGATCGATGAACTGACCGCTGAAGCGCGGCGACACTTCGATCGGCGCGATTTCGCGCCGGCCAAGAAACTCTGCAAGGATATCCTGGCGCGGGCGCCGTCGCACGTCGACAGTTTGAACCTGCTGGGTCTGATGGCGCAGGAATCCGCCCGCCACGCCAAGGCGGTGCGGTCCTTCAGCAAGGCAATCGCCGCCGATCCCCAGAACGCCGCCTGCCACTACAATATCGGCTCGTCGTACGAGGCCCTCAACGACCGGAACAAGGCGGCGGCGCATTTCAGGGAGGCGATCGCTCTGGGATTGAGCAGGAACTCGGCCGGCAAACTCGCCATGCAGCGCCCCGTGCTCGCTGCCTGCCTCGACCGCATCAAGGCTGCATGGCCCAGGCGGCCGAGCGCTGCGGAGCTGTTCGGCGCGCCCGGCATCGCCGCCGTCGCCAACGATGTGTTTCTCTGTTGCGCGTTGGAAACCACCAGGCTCGACGGGCTCTCCGTGGAGAGGTTCCTGACCGATGTTCGCCATGCCCTGCTTCAAGTTGCGACCGACGCCGCGCCCACCTTCGGCGGAATCGAACCCGCGGTTCTCAACTTCTGTTCGGTCCTCGCGCAACAAAACTTCATCAACGAATACGTCTATGCGCAGAGCAACGAGGAAAGCCGGCAGGTGGCCGCCTTGCGCGACCTGCTGCAAGAAAAACTAAGCGCCGGAAGCAGCATTCCTCCGTTCCTGCTGGCAATCATCGCCGCCTACGGCCCGCTGCATACGCTGCCGAACTCGGAATCGCTCATGCAAATGGAGTGGCCGGATGCTTTGGCCGGTCTGGTGCGCCAGCAGCTCATCGAACCGTTCGAGGAAGCACGCGACCGAAACGCCATTCCGGCACTCACCGCCATTGCGGACACATCGGCGCCGGTGCGGCGCATGTACGAAGAAAACCCATATCCTCGTTGGACCATCATCACAAAGGATGCCTTGCCGCTGTTCGGCGATTCCAAGCCGCACGACGCGGGCGGCGGCGACGCCGACCCGGTGGAAATCCTGATTCCCGGCTGCGGAACCGGCATCAAAGCGATCATCACCGCGCTGTGGTATCCGAACGCCAAGGTCCTTGCCGTCGACATCAGCTTGGCCAGCCTTGCCTATGCCCGCCGAAAAGCTCGCGAGGCGAACGTGCGCAATCTCGAATTTGCGCAGGCCGACATCATGAACCTGGGTTCGATCGGCCGAAGTTTCGACGCGATCGAGGCGATCGGAGTGCTGCACCACCTCGCCGATCCGCTGGCGCCCCGGCGGCGTGATGTGCGTCGGGCTCTACAGCGTCGCCGCCCGACAGGCCATCGCCGTCAACGCCGGCCGCGCTTTCGTGTCCGAGCACGGCTGTCGCCCGACGGCCGACGGCATCCGGGCGTGCCGCCAGGAGCTCCTTCGCCACGAATCCTTCCGCACGGAGTTCGACGCAATCTACGATTTCTTTTCCATGAGCGAATGCCGCGATCTGCTGTTCCATGTCATGGAGCACCAGTTCACGATTCCGCGGATCAAGGCCTTTATCGCCGAGCAGCGCCTTAGATTTCTCGGGTTCAATATCGACAAGGCCATTCGCGACAAGTTCCAACGCCAGTTTCCAGGCCCCGACGCCCTCGTCGACCTCGACCGGTGGGAACGCTTCGAGGCGGCCAACCCGCGGACGTTCCATCAAACGTACTTGTTCTACGTCCGCTCCCCTGGCTGACCGGGTAAATCGATTGCGATGAGCTAGTCGCTGCGCTCCGGAGCGATCGTGACATGGTCGGGGGGCAAGCCGCTGCGGTGGCGCTCCCAGATGGCAAGGAATGCCGCCTCGAGATTGCGCGTGAACCGCTTGGTGTCGAACAAGGCGGCGGTGCGGCGCCGGTCTTTCAGGCGCGACTTGAGGCGCGCGAGTTCCGCGCGGTCGGTCGCCAGTCGCAGCGCCAGGCGATAGTAGTCGTCGTAGGAGGTGGTGATCAGCTCCGGCAGCCCGGCCGCGGTCAACAGGCTGGCCGAAACCCGCGACGCGAAGGTTTCGCCCATCAAGGCGACGAGCGGAACGCCGGCCCACAGCATGTCGCTTGCCGTCGTATGCGATCCGTAGGGGAAGCAGTCGAGCGCCAGGTCGGCGCAGGCGAGGCGGGCGCGGTGCTCGGGCGGCGCGACCAGGGGGGCAAAGATGATCCGCTCAGGGGAGATGCCACGGCGCGCCGCCCTCGCCCGCAGCGCCTCCGCGGCGGCGGGTTCCGGCTGCAGCAACCAGAGGACGGAACGATCGGCCGCCTGGAGCAGCCCGAGCCAAAGCTCGAAAATCTCCGGCGTGAGCTTGAACATGTCGTTGAACGAACCGAACACGAACGCATCGTCGGCGAGGCCGTAGAATTGCCGGTCGAGCGTGGGCCCGACCGGCCGCTTGTCGTCGTTGGGCTGATAGGTGTCGGGGAGGCGAATGATCTTCTCGGAGAAATGCGCCTCGTGGCCTGGGGGGATCAGCACGGTGTCGGCGATGATGTAATCGATCCAGGGCGCGCCGAGCGTGCCCGGATAGCCGAGCCACTGGACCTGCAGGGACGCAGGCCTCAGGCTGCCTTTCGTCCATCCCTCCCGGTCGACCAGGATGCCGACCTCGTCCTCGGCGATGCGGCGGGTGGCCTCCGGTTGCGGCCAGTCGCGGATGTCGACGATGCGGTCGAAGGCGTGCTCGAGCCGCCGGCGGTATTCATCTACCGCTGGAGGGGAGAAGTCATAGCCGACGACCTCGAACCGCTCCCGGTCCTGCGCCTCGATCACCCCGGCGATGAGGTGGGCGGTCGCATGGTCGCAGAAATCCCCGGAAAAATAGCCGACGCGCAACCGTATTCGCCCGTCACGACGGACTGCAGGAGGACGCACGGAAGGCGAGGCCGCGGTCATCACGAGCCGCGCGTATTTTTGCGCCGTCGCCAATTGCTCCGCCGGCGTCGCCTGCGGCAGGCTCAGCAGCAGCAAGGGCGCGGCGCCGTTGATCGGCGATTGCGGCTCGGCCACGCGGCGCGCCTCGCGCTCGAGCGATGCGGCAAAGTCCCAGTCGCACACGCGGCGGGCAGCATGGACCGCCCGCAGCGCGCGCAACGGATCCATCCTGAATTTCCGCGTCGCCTTGAAAATTCCTGTCACGTCGCCGCTGCGGCCGGCGTCTTCGAGCACGTCTGCCGCCAGGTCGAGAACATCGAGATCGCTTTCCGAGGCGCCCGATTCAATCTCGCCGACCGCATTCAGCGCCGCGTGAGCCGCGGCGACCGCTTCCTGCCGGCGGTTGGCGAGGCTCAAGACCACAGCGAGCTGGGCGTAGGCCGCAGGGTGAATACGGTCGAGCTCGATGGCGCGGCGAAAGCTTGCTTCCGCCGCGCCGAGCTTTCCGCTTTTCCGCAACAGCAGTCCAAGCTCGTAATGGGTTGCGGCCACGTCGGGATTTGCCGCCAGCGCAAAACGCAGGTGCTGTTCCGCCGGCACCGGCTCGTTCTGTCGCGCCAGCGTCCGGCCGAGCTCGAAATGAATCGCCGGGTTCCCGGGCTCGATGGCTAGAGCCCGCTCCAGGATGCTGCGCGCCTCGTCGTAGCGGCGGAGCGCGCCCAGGACCCCCCCGAGCGCAGTCAGCGTGCCGGCCGAGCCGGGATTCAAGGCGAGCGACCGGCGCAGGCCTGCTTCCGCATCCGCGAACTGTCCGAGTTGGAAGTGGCAAAGAGCGAGATTGTCCCAGAACTGCGGCTCGTTGGACTGCCCGCGCACGGCCCGCTGCAGGAACGGCAGAGCTTCCGCATATCGCTGCTGCGAGGCGAGCGCGAGGCCGAGAAGCTCGCACAGGACCGGGTTGCCTGAAAATGACTTCAGAAAGATCCTGGCGCGGCGCTCCATGTCGGCGAAGCGGCCCATGCCGTGGAGCGCCAGCAACTCGTTGATCGAATCTTGGAGACCGTTCCCCATCGACCGCCCGGTGTCTACGCTCGGGTTGCAGCGGATCGGCCGCGTCTGCTCCTGCGCAAACCGGTATCGGCCGGGCGCGGCGCGGTCAAGACTCCGCAGCGGCCAGGAGGGATGCCATCGCCACCATCAAGCGACTTTGCTCGGCCCTCGTCGCGACGGAGGGCGCACCCGATCTGAGGATTGGCCGAGGTCGGCCTTCGCTAATGGGCCTTGAGCCAGGCCCGCGCCGCGCGCTGGGCCTCGGCGATCTCGGTCTCCGACATCTGGTCGGCGATCTCGCGGCGCAGACGGGTCGCGTCCTTGTTGCCGCGCATCGCCGCCAGATTGAACCACTTGTGCGCGGTGACATAGTCCATCGGAACGCTGCGCCCGATCGAATACATCATCCCGAGCTCGAAGAACGAGTCGGTGGCTGCGGGCGATTCGCCCAGCGCCGCATGGTCAACTTCACTGATCTCGAAACGAGCCATCTCCGCCTCTCCCCTCTCGCGCGCGCCCGTCGCACTGCGAACTTCGCGCGAGACAAAGCCCAGCCCCCGGGCCGAGCGCGGGGATCATGGGACGAAAATTTGAACGGTGTTTTAAAAGTCGCGATGAATTAGCTCTAAACGTCGCGAACACGAATGCAGCGCGCCGGCCGTTGTTAGGCGGCAAGTGCCGATGATATCGAGATATTCTTCCGCCGGTCAGCAAATGCTAACCTTCGCTCTTGGGACGGCCCTAACCATGTGCGAACATGACTTTGCCACTGCGGCAAAGAGAAAGAGAGGACATTCCATGACCATGAAGAGGCTTCACATCGCAACGATCACGGCCGCCGCGCTCGGCGCATCGCTGACCATGACGCTCGCGGCCGACCCCAGCGGCACCTGGCACACCGAGGGGGGCAAGGCCACGGTACGCATCGCGGGCTGCAGCGGCGGCGCCCTCTGCGGCACCATCGTCGCGCTCAAGGAGCCGAATGATCCGGCGACCGGCAGGCCGCAGACCGACAAGAACAACCCGGATGGCAGCCAGCGCAACCGACCGATGGTCGGCGTCCAGATCGTGCTCGGCATGAAGCCGAGCGGAACCGCAGACAAATGGACGGGGCAAGTCTACAACGCCGAGGACGGCAAGACCTATTCGGGCAGCCTCACCTTGCAGAACGCCAATACCCTCAAGCTCGAAGGCTGCGTCCTCGGCGGCCTCATCTGCAAGGCGCAGACCTGGACGCGGTAGCTGGAGGGCCGAAGGGAGCCTCGGCTGGGGCAAGAGGAAGAGCGCCCGGGTGACGGGCCCCGGTGCTCAAGTCCGCATGTAAGTCCGTGTGGGTAATGCGCAACGAAGGCTATGGATCGGCTCGCTCGGCTGGTCCCCGAGGACTTGGCCGCAACCGCCAGAGTGCCCCGCTGCCTGAACATCAAGGGCGTCGGCGAGGATACCCGAGGATCGAGCCCGGCGGCGGATGTTTCCACCATCGGCGAGGGGCGGAACCTGTCCGTCCCTCTGCTTCACCGCCCTCCCCCTTGCGGGGCGGATCGCGGCGAATGCTCGAACCTCTGTCTCGCCGACGCCCTCTGTCATCGACCGGAGCCGGGGGTGTCGAATGCGATCGCATTGCGCAAAACGTATTCGACTCCCGCCGGCCCGTGTGACCCAGTCATCGACATCATTGGAAGTCGAAGACTGTGAAGCGGCGTAGCCTACTTCTTCTTCCGGCGCTTCGTCTTCTTTGCGCCTTTCTTTGCCGCTGACTTCGTCGTCTTCTTTCGCTTCTTCGCCATTGCTGCCCTCCTAGCCATGATGGGATGGCGATGTCGGTACAGTGCCCGCGCGAATCGCGAGCACTGCATTCCGATTACTACAGCACGACGAAAAAAGCAGCGACTCCGCTTAATGAAGTGTGTATTGCCGCGCTCCACGCTACATCTTGCGTTCACACCTCGACATTCGACACGCGCCATGCCGCGCGCGACGAAACATTGCGCCGCATTGTGCATGATTTTTTTCGGCCTCTTGAAAATGCAGACAGTATATGGATTTTCAAGGACTCGTTTTGGGCAGAACCGATGATCGGCGTGACACGGCAATGATGAAATTGCCTCCGCGAAAAAATAGCCGAGGGCCATCGGGAACGACGATTCACCGTCCAAAATTTTTTTTCACAGTTTTGCTCGCCGAAGCGTTCCGAACACTCGAATCCGAGACGAATCGAGCGAATCACCCGCAAAGTGATTCGCTCGCGCGCGGAAGACGGACGGCCGAAGACAGACGACGGAGGACAGAACGGCGACGACAGACCCCTCAAATTTCTGTCGTCCGTCGTCCGTTGTCGGTCGTCCTTCAGAGTCCGAGTTTGCTCTTGAGCAGGTCGTTCACCGCCTGCGGGTTGGCCTTGCCGCCCGAGGCCCTCATCACCTGGCCGACGAACCAGCCGACGAGCGCCGGCTTGGCCGTCGCCTGCACGACCTTGTCGGGATTGCTGGCGATGATCTCATCGACCAATTTTTCGATCGCCGCGAGGTCGGTCACCTGCTTCATGCCGCGCGCCTCGACGATCGCCCGCGGGTCGCCGCCCTCGGTCCAGCAGATCTCGAATAAGTCCTTGGCAATCTTGCCGGAAATCGTGCCGGCGCCGATCAGATCGAGGATCGCGCCGAGCTGCGCCGCCGAGACCGGGGAGGCCGCGACCTCCTTGCCTTCCTTGTTGAGACGTCCGGCGAACTCGTTGATCACCCAGTTGGCCGCGGCCTTGGCGTCACGGCCCTTGGCCACCTCCTCGAAGAAGGCAGCCTGCTCGCGTTCGGCGATGAGCACGTTCGCGTCGTAGACGGAAAGGCCATAGTCGCGCATGAAGCGCGTCTTCTTCTCGTCAGGCAGTTCCGGGAGATGCGCCTTGAGGTTCTCGACCTCGGCTGGCGTCAGCTCGAGCGGCAACAGGTCAGGATCGGGAAAGTAGCGGTAGTCGTGTGCCTCCTCCTTGTTGCGCATGGAGCGCGTCTCCCCCTTGTTGGGGTCGAACAGGCGTGTCTCCTGGATGATCGTGCCGCCGTCCTCGATGACGCCGATCTGCCGGCGCGCCTCGTGCTCGATCGCCTGGCCGATGAATCGGATCGAGTTGACATTCTTGATCTCGCAACGGGTACCGAGCGGTTCGCCCGGTCGGCGCACCGACACATTCACGTCGGCACGCAGGTTCCCCTTCTCCATGTCGCCATCGCAGGTGCCGAGATAGCGCAGAATGGTGCGCAGCTTCGCCACGTAGGCCTTGGTCTCCTCGGCCGAGCGCAGGTCGGGCTTCGACACGATCTCCATGAGCGCGACGCCCGAGCGGTTGAGATCGACAAAGGACATCGTCGGATGCTGGTCGTGCAGCGATTTGCCGGCATCCTGCTCGAGATGGAGCCGCTCGATGCCGACCTTCACCGTCTCGCCATCGGGCATGTCGACCAGGACCTCGCCTTCGCCGACGATCGGCGATTTATATTGGCTGATCTGATAGCCCTGCGGCAGGTCGGGATAGAAATAGTTCTTCCGGTCGAACACCGATTTGAGGTTGATCTTGGCCTTGAGCCCGAGCCCGGTGCGCACCGCCTGCCTCACGCACTCCGCGTTGATCACGGGCAGCATGCCCGGCATCGCGGCATCGACCAGCGAAACGTGCGAGTTCGGCTCGCCGCCGAAGGCGGTCGAGGCGCCGGAGAAGAGCTTCGCCTGCGAGGTCACCTGGGCATGGACCTCAAGGCCGACGACCACTTCCCAGGCGCCGGTTGCGCCCTTGATGAGCTTTACGGGCTTGGTCTGAACATTCATGCGTCGGGCTACCTATCGCAGCGACCGGCAGGTGCATAGACTGGCGCCCAATAGCACGAAATTCGTCACGCGAGGACCACCATGAAAACCGCATCGATGATCGCCGCCGCGAGCACATTGCTGCTCTCAGGCATGGCCAACGCCGCTGAAATCAAGGTTCTCTCGACACAGGCCACCGAGGAGGCCTATCGCGAATTGGTGCCGCAGTTCGAAAGGGCGTCCGGGCACAAGGTCACGACGACCTTCACGGGAACGCTCGACGTGATGAAGCGGATCGCGGCCGGCGAGACCTACGACCTCATCATCATGGCCGGCCCGTCGATCGAAGAGCTCATCAAGGCCGGCAAGATCGTGTCCGGCAGCCGCGTCGATATCGCGAAATCGGGCGTGGGGGTCGCGGTGCGCAAGGGCGCGCCGAAACCCGACATCAGCACGGTCGAGGCGCTGAAGAAGACACTGCTGGCGGCCAAATCGATCGGCTATTCCACCGGCCCAAGCGGGATCTATCTCGTCAACATGTTCCGGAAGATGGGCATCGCCGACGAGGTCAAGGGCAAGCTGAAGCAGACCCCAACCGGCGTGTTTGTCGGCAGCATCATCGCCAACGGCGAAGCCGAGATCGGCTTCCAGCAGGTGAGCGAGCTGGTGCACTTCGCCGGCCTCGACTTCCTCGGCCCGCTGCCTGCGGACGTGCAGCAGATCACCGTGTTCTCGGGCGGCATCCGGGCTGGAGCAAAGGAGGCGGGCGCTGCAAAGGCGCTGCTCACGTTCATCACCGCGACGGCCGCCGCACCGGTGATCAAGAAGTACGGGCTGGAGCCCGGATAGGCTTCGAGTTTTCAGCGGAACATTCATCCACAGACGCCGGGGTAATGCCGCCCCGCGCCCATTCCGCTTGGTTCCTACCAGGCGACGTGCAGCCACCCCCGCTCTGTGGCAATGATCCGTCGGGGTGGAGGAACCCTACTCTGACGCAAGGCGTTGGCGGGATAGACCCCGAATCAGTGGAGGTTGCAATGACTGACAACAGGACACCGAATGGAAGGCTTGGTCTTCTCCTCGGCGCGCTGATCGGCGCCGCCGCCATTGCGTTCCTGCTCAACGGCGGCGAGCACTTCGGCAAGAAGACGATCAACAGCGACGCCGATCTTCCGCCGGTCATAACCTCACAGAACCCATAAGGCCGACGCCCAGGGGGGTGGTCAGCCGGTCAGCCTAGGTCGTCGGGCGTTCCTCCTCGCAGTAGCCTCGATCGGCGAGGGCTACCGCGAACCGCGCCACATTGTCGCGGCGCGCAGCCGAGACGCTGTGAGAGGTTCCCAACGCATGATCACCCGTCGCCGCATGGTCGGGGTGGCCGCCGCTTCGGCGCTCGCGCCCTGGCTCGTCAGCCGTGTCGCGCTCGGCCAGAGTTGGCCCAGCCGCTTCGTGCGCCTAATCGTGCCGTTCCCGCCGGGCGGGGGAACCGACGCCATCGCCCGCGTCGTCGCCGGGCGGCTCTCGGAACTCTGGGGCCAGCAGATGGTGATCGAGAACCGAGGCGGAGCCGCGACCAATATCGGCACCGAAGCGGTCGCCCGAGCCGAGCCGGATGGATACACGATGCTGCTCTGCTCGCTCAATCTCGCCGTGAACCGCTATCTCTTTCCTTCCCTCAGCTACGATCCGGTCGCCGATTTAGCGCCGGTGTCGTTGCTCTGCGACTATCCCAACGTCATGGCAGTGCCGATCTCCTCGCCGGCGAAATCGGTCACCGAATTCATTGCCTATGCCAAAGCCAACAGGGGCAAGATCACGTTTGCGTCCTCGGGTCACGGTACCTCGGTCCACCTCTCCGGCGAACTGTTCAAGCGTTTGGCCGGAGTCGAGATGCTGCATGTGCCCTATCGCGGCGCCGGACCTGCGCTCAACGACCTTCTGCCCGGACGCGTCGATGTGATGTTCAACAATATCGGCGCGGTGCTCCCGTTGATCCAGTCGGACAGGCTGCGTGGACTGGCGGTGACCACCGCCAAGCGCACGCCGGCGGCACCGCAAATGCCGACCATCGCGGAGGCTGGCGTGCCCGGATTCGACGTGTCCTCCTGGTACGCGATTTTCGCGCCGGCCAGAACTCCGCCGGAGATCGTGCGGAAGATCCACGCCGATACGATCGCCGCGCTCGCCGACCGCGCGACCAAGGAGAGGCTCGAACAGCTCGGCGTCGTGGTGATCGGCTCGACCCCAGCGGAGCTTGCGGCCTTTCTCAAAGCCGAGATGGACAAATGGGGGCCGGTCATCAAGGAGGCGGGCATCACCTTGAACGAGTGAGGCCATTTAGCCCAGCGTTCTGGCCCGAATGACCCGGGCCCCGCGCCAGTTGAGGATGTGCCGACCCATCCAGCCGGCCAACACCGACAGCACGGCCACGCTGCCGAAATGCCAGACCAGCACCATGATGCTGGCATCGCCGACATGGAACAGGCTTAGGCCCGAATTCCCAAGCGCCGCGACCGCCAAGGCTCCGATCGCAACACTCGCTCGCGGCTGTACCGGCGCGCCCCGGCGGAGCATGACCACCATGCCGATCGCCGGCAGGATTCCAATGACGATCGCGGGAGGCAGGCAGTGCCAGTCCGGACGCAGCCCCAGGCCCTTGACGCCAAGCTGAAGCCAGTCGCGCACGCAGCCATCGCCAATCAGCACCAGCCAGATCGCGAGCGGCACGAGGGGGAGATAGAGGACCCGCCGATCGAGCCCAGGAACGACGCTATAGAAGGCCGCGACCGCGGCCGCACCCGCCGTCGCAAGAGCTGCCGTCAGTTCGACGACAAAACGCATGTCGCCGAACACCGTGGTGATGTGAGGTGCTTCCGCGTGCAACCACACCACTGCCGCCACGTAGGGCACGGACATCGCGAGCCACAGCAGCGCCCGCCGCCAAGGCGAAATGAGCCGCCGCACCGGGACCACGCCGGCAGCAAGCCGTTCGATCAGTTCACTCGTTTCCACCTTCAAGCCTCCGCCCTCAGCGCCTTGCGGAGCGCCTTCATGCCGCGGTGAACCGCGACCTTGAGAGCGGCGATGGTCATGCCGCTCGCCGCGGCTGCTTCCTTGAGTGATAGTTCGCGAAGCTTCAGCATCTCGATCGCCTGCCGCTGCCCGGGCGGGAGAGCACTGACCGCCCGCCTAAGCGCCTCCCTCTCACCATAGATATTGTCGGGCGAAAAGGTTTCGGGGACCTCCTCGACCGCAACTTCGTTGGCCGCCAGCCTGGCGTAGCGGCGAACGCCATCGACCATTCGATTTCGGGTGATCGCCATCAGCCAGGGAAGAAACGGCCGCGCGGGGTCATAGGTGGCCCGCACCGCGTGGAGAGATAGCAGGACGTCCTGCACCAGGTCCTCGACGTCCTGGGGCTGCAGGAACCGGCGTTGATGCCGGACTGCCCGCCGCAACAGCGGTGCGACCTCCTGGAGCAGCTCCACATAGGCCGGCGCGTTGCCATCCTGCGCGAACCGCATCAGGCTCGCGAGGCGCTGCTCGGTATCGTTCGTCCCGACCATGGTGCGATCTTGTGCGGCATCCGCGCCCGCGTGGCCAGCGCGCGTCACGATCTCGTGAGAGGCGCTGACGGTGTAACCTTCATGGCGGTCACAGCGAAATCACTGTCAGGTGAGCCGGAATCGGTTTGCCGTCGCGCGGCCGGTTCCCGGCCGCAGGTCTCGAACCACTGGAGGAAGGCATTCCATGAGCAAACGTGTCCTTATCGCATCCGCGCTTGCGGCCGCCGTCGCGGCACCGAGCCTCGTCGCGGCGCAGACCCCTGTTCCCGCGCCGACGACCTTCAAGGCCGAGAAGTGCTACGGCCTGGCGAAGGCCGGCAAGAATGACTGCGCCTCCACGGGCAACAACTCCTGTGGCGGGTCGTCCAGGGTCAATGCCGATCCGAAGGCGTGGATCTACGTTCCCGAAGGCTACTGCGACCGCATCGTCGGTGGCAGCAAGACACCCAAGGCCTGAGCCTCGTCGCAGGGGATGGGGTGGCCATGACCGCAGGTTTGCATCGCGTCTCGGCGAGGTGCGGCGTCGGCCTGAGGCTGCCGCATCTCGCTGAGGTCGTGGCCTCCCGCCCCCCAGTGCCCTGGTTCGAAGTCCATCCCGAGAACTTTCTTGCCAACCCGCATGCGGCCGAACTCCTCACAACCATCGCCCGCGACTACCCGATTTCGGTCCATACCGTCGGCGTCTCGATCGGCAGCGCCTCGGGGATCGATCGCTCGCACCTCGATCGGGTACGGACACTCGTCGATGATATCGACCCGATCCTGGTGTCCGGCCACCTCGCCTGGTCGACCCACGCGGGCGACTATCTCAACGACCTGCTGCCGCTCCCCTACGACCACGAGACATTGCTGCTGCTCGCGCGTCACATCGAAGAGGTCCAGGATGGGTTGGGTCGCCCCTATCTGGTCGAAAATCCCTCGAGCTATGTGGGCTTCGGGACATCGACCATGACCGAAGTCGAGTTCCTCTCGGAACTCGTCGACCGCACCGGGTGTCGGCTGCTCTGCGACGTGAGCAATATCTATCTCAGCGGGCACAATATGGGCTTCGACCCCTATGCCTATCTCGACGGGCTGCCCATCGAAGCCATCGGGGAATTGCATCTCGGCGGGTTTACCGTCGAGGAGGACGAAAGCAATCCGGGCGCCGGGCTCCTCATCGACACCCATTCGGCGCGGATCAGTGAGCCGGTGTGGGACCTTTACGCCCATGCGGTGCGCCGGTTCGGGCCCAGGCCGACCTTGATCGAGTGGGACAACGAAATCCCCCTATTTGCGACGCTCGTTGGCGAGGCTGCGCGCGCCGACGCGGTCGCGGCCCAAGCGCTCGACCGGCAGGTGCGCCATGCCATCGCTGGCTGAAGCACAGACGCGGCTGCGTGCCGCCATCGTCGAGGATGATGCAGCCGGCCTCCTGCCCCTGCTCGTGGGTGGGCACGAACCGGCCAAGCGTCTCGCGATCCACCAGCGTCACTACGAGACCAGCCTGGTCACGGCGCTTCTAGGTAAATTCCCGGCCGCAGTCTGGCTCGTCGGCGCGCCATTCGCGACCGAGGCGGCGCGCGAGTTCGTGCATCGGCATCCGCCGACAGCGCCCTGCATTGCGGAATATGGCAGGAAATTCCCGGACCTCCTCGCGAGCCGCCCAGGCGCCGAGCGCTTGCCCTATCTGCGTTGGTTCGGCGAGCTCGAATGGCGCCTCGGCCATGTCGCCGTGGCAATCGACCGCCCATCGCTCACGATGGACGCGCTGGCGGCGCTCGAAGCTGCGGCGCTGCCCGACGTGTCTCTCGTGTTGCAGCCTGGCCTGCGCTATCTCGCTGCGCCCTGGCCGGTCGATGATCTCATCAAGGTCTACCTGTCCGAGGCAGCGCCTGACCACTATGTCTTCGAACCGGCCGAGGTGCAGCTCGAAATTCGTGGTGCGCGCGGGGAATTCCGAATTGACCGTCTTGAGCCCGCGACCTTCGTGTTCCGGCAGGCGCTCGCAGCCGGGCACACCATCGGCTCGGCAGCGGAAGAGGCGCTCAAGTCGGACGCAACCTTCGACCCCGGTCGGGCGCTCGCGGCAGTCCTCGCCGATGGCCTCGCCGCCGCCGTCAACCTTCCGAACCAGGGAGCCGGACCATGACGACGGCCCATGTCGCCGGTGCAGGACACGTTGCGGCCTTGCGCCGCTGGTTTGTCGCGGTACGGGACCTCCTTGGACGTTTCCCGCTCGCGATCATCCAGCTGGCCATGCGCGTTGCCATCGGAGCGGTCTTCTTCAATTCCGGCCTGCTCAAGATCAACTCCTGGGAGTTTGCGCTGAAGCTCTTCGAGGACGAATACAAGGTGCCGTTCATCGATCCGCTCTGGGCGGCGCGCCTCGCCACTTTCAACGAGCTGACCTTTCCGGTTCTCTTGTTCGTAGGCCTCGCGACGCGGCTCGCAACCTTGCCGCTGCTCGGCATGATTGCCGTGATCCAGACCTTCATCTACCCGCAGGCCTGGACCGAGCACCTGCTCTGGGCTTCGATCCTGATCTTTCTTCTGACCCGCGGGCCGGGGACGCTGTCCCTCGATCATCTGATCGAACGGCGCCTGGCGATGGTCGATTGATCAAAATTCTTCTTCTGCGGACCGACCCGAAAGGAACTTCCCTGCGCTGCATCCTGTGCCGCGTCGTGTTATGTTGAATGCTCGTCGTCGGCAGAGAAACAAGTGGCCAGGCGGAGCAAACAATGCGCAATTGCATCATCCGTTCCATCGTTGCGTGGTTCATCGCGGTCTGGTCGTTCGCGGCCGTGGCGCAGACCGCCGATCTGGTGCTGCTCAACGGCAAGGTCGTGACCGTCGACGACCGGTTCACCATCGCCGAAGCGCTCGCGATCCGGGGCCAGCGCATCGTCGCGGTCGGCACCGCGGCGGAGATCGAAAGGCTCAAAGGACCCTCGACGCAGACCATCGATCTGCGCGGCCGCACTGTCATCCCGGGCCTGATCGACAACCATGCGCACTTCATCCGGGTCGCCGAGCACTGGCACCAGGAAATGCGGCTCGATGGCGTCACCTCGCGCAGGGAGGCATTGAGAATGCTGGCCGAGCGGGTGCGCAACGCGCGTCCCGGCGAATGGATCGTCACTTTGGGTGGCTGGTCCGAGGAACAATTCACCGACGAGCCGCGCGGCTTCCCGCTGGCGGAACTGGACCGCATCGCTCCCAACAACCCCGTGGTTCTGCAGGCCGTCTACATCCACAGCTACCTCAACAGTGCGGCCCTCACAGCGGCCAAGATCGATGCGACCACGCCCGACCCGCCCGGCGGGAAGATCGAGAAAGATGCAAGCGGAAAACCGAACGGCATCATGCGGGACGCGGGCGGGGTCGCTTTCGTGGCGGCCAAGATCCCGCTGCCTCAGCGCGAAAAATGGATCGAGAACACGCGCAAACTGGTCGCCGACCTCAATGCGATGGGGCTGACCGCGTGGCTCGATGCCGGTGGTCGGGGCATGAGCGTCGAGCACTATGAATCGTACCGTTACCTCGCCGAGCGCGGCGAGCTCAACGCGCGCGCGTTTTGGACCACGATCCGCCAGCCGGCAACGCCTGAACAGGTGGAGCGGGTGCTGGCCGAAATCCCGCAGCTCAAGCCGTTCCAGGGCAATGACTACTTCGACAACGTGGGCTGGGGGGAGTCGGTCTACGGGCCGGTCACCACCCAGTTGCTCCGCACCGAGAGCAACACCAGGCCGGAAGACATGGCGCAGATGCGGCGCGTCGCGCTGGCGCTCGCCGAGCACGGTCTCTACGTCAATTCACACGTCGAGATGAGCGCGGCGATCGACGCTTTTCTCAAGGAATACGAGACGATCAACAAGGAGCGGCCGATCAAAGGCCTGCGCTGGTCGTTCTCGCACCTCGACCAGGTCAACGAGACCCAGCTCGAGCGGATGAAGAAGCTCGGCATGACGGCCCAGATCCACAGCCGCCCCCTGACGGGTGCAGGACAGCGGCATCCACTGGGGCCTCGGCTCCGACGCCACCGCGGTGACGACGTCCAATCCTTTCTACACGCTGGGATTTGCGGTGACCGGCAAGATGATCGGCGGCGCCAAGGTGAACCGGCAGACCATCAGCCGGGAGGAGGCGCTGATCGCGCACACCCGATCAAACGCGTTCATCGTCTTCCAGGAAGGCAATCTCGGCTCGCTCGCGCGCGGCAAATACGCCGACCTCCTGGTCCTCGACCGCGACTACCTCACGGTGCCGGCGGACGAGATCAAGGACATCCGGCCGCTGATAACGATGGTCGGCGGCAAGATCGTGCTCAACGCCATGCCGAGGTGACGATCACCGCGGGCGCGCAGGGACATCGCTCATTCGGTCACGATCCCTCGCGCAGCCCAACGGCAGCCCCTTGTCGGAGCAGTCCGTCCCGCTTGGAGAAAGTCGAGGTTTGTTTAGTCCTACGATCCTGACCGGGTACCCCAGGTACATTGCGAAATCGAGGCGGGAGAGGAGCGCTGTTCCCAGTAAGCGTTTTTGCGGAAAGGTATTGACGACAACAATTGCTCGTGAGAATTGTATTTGGGACTAGGGGGACGCATGCGGCAGACGACACTGTCCGTTGTGCTGGAGGTCGAGCCGGCCAGCGCCGGCCATCTTTCGAGCATCATCGAGACGCTTAAGCGTGACGAGGAGATCCTCGGTCCCGGCGTCACGGAGCTCTACGGCCGCCTGAAGTGGGGCGTCCCAACGTTGCATTTCCTGTCGATGTCGGTTTTCCGGGGCGCCGATTACGACCCCATCTTCGTGATCGAGGCGAATTTCGATGGCCGGCCGGGGCCGTTCTGGGCCCAAATGGAGGCGACGCTCGCCGACTATCTTCGGCCGATCCTGCGCTGCTGCAAGCGCCCCTTGGATAATGATGGACCCATGTACGACGCCGTTACGGCGGCCAACTCGCGCTATCCCATCGCGCCATATCTTGAGCGCAGGACGCTGTATCCGAGCGTCTTCCATCACGGCAACCGCGGACTCGAAAGGGAGCGGGTCCTGCGCGAGGGCAAGCTTTTCGTCGCAACCCGAGCCGAGCTGGCGCAATCCGATCCTACCATTCCCAATCCGTACCGCGGCATGACGGCGCAGCAGATTCACCAGAGTTTGCGTATGGCGCTGCTCGGTCCGTTTCCGTGGCTCGGCAAACCGGCTCCGGCACGCATCCCGGCGCGGGAACGTATGAGCGACGTGGGGCGCCTTCTTGGCTTCCTGCTGATCGTTTCGTTTGCTCTCTCCGTTCCGGGCTTCCTCTTTCTGGTTTTTCTTCGCGCGTTCTTTCCCGGGTGGGCGAGCTGGTTCATCGCGCTGGACCTGGTACCGCTCCTCCTGCTTTTGATCGCGCCCCTGGTTGCCGGCCTTATGCTTTATGCGAAGCGGTCGGCGCGCCCCGGCGAAGCCGCTCCAACCAACTCGGGGGGACTCACGTTCTCCAGCCTGTCGATGAAGAACGAGCTAACCTCTTTCGCGAACCCGGTCACGTTTTTCTCCGTGGCGATGCTTGTTCTGGGAATTCTCGTCGTCGCGATGGCCGTCGTCGGGGCGGCCGTGAAGTCCGCCATCGATGTCTTCATTCCGGTTTTGATTCAGACCTTCCAGGCCTTCCACCAAGCGTTCGCTGAGGGCCTCATTCACGCCTTTGGCCAAGGCCTGCAGACCTTCGACCACGCGCTCTACCAAGCCGTCTTTTCCTTCTTGCCGGCCTTCGCACAGAGCTGGGGGCTCATGGTTCGCCTTGCCATCGTGGGAATCTATACCGTGTTTGTGTTCTCCATCCCGGCAACCTTCGTGTGGCTGCGCTGGCTGGAACGGCGGGACTCCCACCATGACGCACCGCCAGTGGATCAGCGCGAACTGCGCAAGATGACGCATCGCGAGGACTGGATCCCGCAGAACCATATGGGGAGCGTCGTCCTGGTCAAGCCGGGTATCCTGCGTATGGCGCTGTTTCGGACCGGCCATCTGGGTCTGGGTCTGTTGCTGCGGGTGCTGGCGACCGACGGGTATCTCGGCAGCATGCGCACGGTTCACTTCGCCCATTGGGCGTTCGTGAACAACGGCAGCCGGCTGATGTTCTTTTCGAACTTCGATAACAGCTGGGACAGTTATCTCGACGACTTTATCGAGAAGGCGCATGGCGGGCTGACCCTCGCGTGGGGGAGTGGTGTCGGCTTCCCGGCGACCCGCTTCCTGGTGCTCGATGGCGCCAGCCACGGCCGCCAGTTCAAGGCCTGGGCGCGCCACTCCATGGCGGTGAGCCGGTTCTGGTTCAGCGCGTACACGGATTACACCGTCGACCAGATCGAGCGTCACGCCCGCATTGCCGACGGCCTGCGGAAAGCCACGCTGACACCCAAAGAGGCAGCCTCATGGGCGCGGGACCTGTGACCAGTCCAGAAAAGAAAACGCGGCCGACCTGGAAGCTAAAGCCGCCGCACGACGCGCTCACGCAGGGGATCGTGGTCAGCGGGTTCAGCAAGCTCCCGTCGGCGGAGGCACTGTTCCTGTTGTGCGACTGGCCGGAGAACGGGCCCAATAGCCCCGCCAGCGCCGGGAAGGGAGCGTGGCTGAAAACGCTCAATGCCGTCGCGCCCATCACCGACGCGGACGGAAGGGATCGGCGTGCCGCCTCCATCGCGTTCACCTGGACCGGCCTGCAGAAACTGGGACTCTCGGCCGACGCGCTCGCGACGTTCTCGGCGCCGTTTCGCGAGGGCATGTACCAGGAAGACCGGCTGCGCCGTCTCGGCGACAAGGTCCATGACGATTGGCAGGACACCGTCATCCCAGGCGGTCCACGCTGGAGTGCCAATATTCCGGCCCGCAAGAAAAAGGGCACACAGGCGTGGGAACGTGTGATCGCTGACGTCGGCAGCCCAGCGGAGCGCGACGAGCGGGAAGTCATCACCCCGATGACAGTGCATGCGCTGCTGCTGCTTTACGACAAGGATGCAGACTCCGTCCAGGCCTGGGCCAAAACCGTCGAGCAGGTGCTCGCCCCCCAGGGCGTGAACGTCGTGCGCCGGCTGCCGCTCGACCTCCGGCTCGACGAGAATGGCATCGGCCGCGAACATTTCGGTTTCGCGGATGGCCTGTCACAGCCGATCCCGTATGACAAAAAAAGCGAACAGGAGAGCGCGAACGACTCCCTCATTCTCACTGACGGCAAGCCGGCCACGCGCGATGACTGGCACGGCGTGCCTCTCGGAGAGATCTTATTGGGCCACACCAACGCGCATCATGAGAAAGCACCCGGGCCGATGGTCCTCGACGACTCGCAGTCGCGCGCATCGGGCCTGACCGCGGACGGCGCGCCCGAGGGTTTCCGTAATCTCGGACTCGACGGCAGCTACATGGTGGTGCGCGAGCTCCAGCAGCGCGTCGCCGCGTTCTGGAAATCGCTTGAAACCGGCGCGGCGCGCATTCGGGCGCACGACCCGAGCGCGACGCATGTCACCGCCGACTGGCTCGCGGAACGGGTCATCGGCCGCAACATCGACGGTCATCTGCTCTGTCCCAGCGGGCTTCTGGCTGCGGATAAATACAACCAGCCGGAGAACGCCTTCGGATTCAAGAAGACCGACCCCGAAGGCATGGGTTGCCCGCCCGGCTCGCATGTGCGCAGAGCCAATCCGCGCGACGGCCTCGCGAAAAACCTCGCCGCGGCGCAGACCTTGCTCGACGCGGCGAACAACCACCGCATTTTGCGGCGCGGGCGCAAATACGGCACCACGCTCACCGACCGCTACCAGGATGATGACGCGGAGCGGGGACTCCTGTTCATCTGCCTGAACTCCGACATCGCGCGCCAGTTCGAGTTCGTGCAGCAGACCTGGCTCTTGAACCGGAATTTCGCGACGCTGTTTGACGAGACCGACCCGCTGGTCGGACCGAAAGGCCACTTCACCATCCGCGAGCAGCCGTTGCGGCGGATCGTCGAGGTCGAGACCTTCATCCAGTCGGCGGGCGGCGAATACTTCTTCCTGCCAAGCATCCCGGCACTGAACTACCTGGCGGCCCTATGAGCGCGACCATAACACGAGACGTGCTGCGGCGGCCGCCCGCCGGGCTCAGGGCCCGGCTGCTGGCACCGGTGATGGCGTGGGGGGTGGAGACCGGGCTGCCGCTCTTCTTTCGCTTCCTGCGGGCTCTCAGGTGGAACCTGCGCTTCGGAGTCGTTTTCGCGACGCGTTACGATGAAGTGCGCGAGGTATTCCTCAACGATCAGGCATTCCGCGTCCCCTATGCCGCGAAGCTCGACGTCATCATGGGAGGCCACCCCTTCTTCCTAAGCATGGATGACACGAAAGCGTATCGCGACGACACGGAGGCGATGCGAAAGGCGATCCGCGTCGCCGATATTCCCGCGCGCCTGATCCCGGAGGTCGAGCGGCTGGGCGAAAAGATTGTGATCAATGCCAATGGCCGGTTGGAGGTCGTGGATTCGCTCGTGCGGCGGATCACGTTTGAGCTTTACCAGGGGTATTTCGGCATCCCCGATCCGCCCGGCGAGGATCTGCGCGTCTGGGCGACGCGACTGTTCGAGTTTCAGTTCGCTGACATGGGCGACGATCCCGCGCTGCGGACCGAGGTCGATGCGATCGCGCCTGCCTTGCGCAAGCACATCCAAAACCTCATGGACACGCGCCGGATTTCCGGGATGGTTCAGGACGACGTGCTTGGCCGCTGTCTGGAGATGCAGAAGCAGGGGACGCCCGGCTTCCACGACGACCAGATCCGCTCTTCCCTGATGGGCTTCATCGTCGGCGGTCCGCCGCAGCCGCCGATGGTTGTCCCGCAAGCGCTCGAGCAGTTGCTGCGCCGTCCGGACGCGCTGGCGGGCGCGCAGCAGGCCGCGCGTGACAATGACGATCAACTGCTCGCCGGATATGTGTTCGAGGCGATGCGCTTTGATCCGCTTGCGCCGTTCCTGCCCCGCGTGGCGAAGAGTGCCTCGACCATTGGGCGAGGCACGCCGCGCGCCGTCAACGTGCCCGAAGGCACAAGGGTCTTGGTCGCCTTCGGCTCGGCCATGATGGATGAAAGACGGCTGCCGAACCCGAAGGCGTTCAATCCGCGGCGGCTGCCGCACGAATACATCCACTTCGGTTACGGACTGCACCAATGTTTCGGCATTCACATGAATAAGGCGCTGCTTCCCTTGATGCTGAAGGCGCTGCTGAAGCGACCGAACCTACGGCGCGTGCCGGGCGCCGCGGGCCGACTCAGCAAGCGAGGTGCCTTCGCTGACAAGCTTCAAGTGGACTACGATTGAACTATCCCAAAGAGCGGGCGAGCAGCGCCCGCGCGATCGCATCCCATTCCGCCTGCAGGCGGCCGGTGGCGACAGGCTGGCGCGCCTGTCCGTACCAATAGCGGGCATTGCCGAGGTCGCCTTCGAGACGGTGGAGGTAGGCGTGCACCCAGGCGCAATCCTTGCCGCCTTCGTTCATGACGATGGAATGCGCGCGGTCCCAGTTGTCCTTTGCCGCCCACCACAGGGCTGCGAGCGCCGGCGCAAATCCCGCCGGCGGCCTCGCCTTCGATAAGGTGGCCTTGAAATCGGAATGTGTCATCGGCGAAGCACGCAATATTGCCGTCCGTGGTGAATTCATTCGTCGATCCTGTTGCCCCACTCTGGATCGGCCGGCTCCGTGAGATCGACCCCCGGCGCGATGCGCACCGTCCCCTTCAGCCAACCGTAGAGCGGGTGACGCGACGAGATCGCAGCACGCTTGCGATCATCATTGCTCGGTGGCAAGCGCCGCGCGTCAATGCGGCGGAACACCAGCTTTCGGTGCCTGATGTCGACCTCCTTAGTCAGATAGCCGGCACCGAGCCAAACTCTGGTCATGACATTGTTTTGCGGGTTATTGCTCCACCAACCACGATCATATTGAGAACGAGGCAGTTTCGCTCCGATAATCCGCTCGATTTGCGCGAAGGTCATCGCGACTTCGTCGGAATCCTGGTCGCGAAGAAATTGTCCAAGTGGCGCGTATTTGCTCATGGCGCCATCTCCTTTAGCACCAAACACGGGCACACACCGTGCGTATATATATACCAATGCCCCTCGGCGTTCCGGCACCTGCTCGACCACCTCTCCAAGCGAGAACAGCGTCTCCTCATCGAAGGGCCGGCCTATAAGCTGGAGGCCGAGCGGGAGGCTCTCGGCCGAGAGGCCTCCGGGCACCGAAATGCCAGGCAAGCCCGCCATGTTCACCGTGACCGTGAACACGTCGTTGAGATACATCTCGATCGGATCGCTCCCCCCCTTCTCGCCGACGCCAAAGGCGGCCGTCGGGGTCGCTGGCGTGAGGATCGCGTTGACGCCGGTGGCGAAGCACTGCTCGAAATCGCGCTTGATCAGCGTGCGCACCTTCTGCGCGCGCAGGTAATAGGCGTCGTAGTAGCCGGCGGAGAGCACATAGGTGCCGATCATGATGCGCCGGCGCACCTCCGGCCCAAAACCCTCCCGCGGCCAGGGACGCGCAAGCCATAGCGCACGCCGTCATAGCGCGCGAGGTTCGAAGAGGCCTCCGCCGCCGCGACGATGTAGTAGGCGTGCAGCGCGTACGTCGTGTGCGGCAGCGAGACTTCGACGATCTCGGCGCCGGCCGCCTTGAGCCAGTCCGCGCCCTGCGCCCACAGCTTCTCGATCTCCGCCGCCATGCCCTCGACCCGGTATTCCCTCGGGATGCCGACCTTCATGCCCTTGATCGACCTGCCGACGGCCTCCTCGTAGTTGGGCACCGGAAGGTCGACAGAGGTCGTGTCCTTGGGGTCATGGCCGGCCATGGAGGTGAGCAGGATCGCGGCGTCGCGCACCGTGCGCGCGAAGGGTCCGGCCTGGTCGAGCGACGAGGCGTAGGCCACGACCCCCCAGCGCGAGCAGCGGCCATAGGTCGGCTTCATGCCGACGATGCCGGTGAAGGCGGCGGGTTGGCGGATCGAGCCGCCGGTGTCGGTGCCGGTCGCGCCGAGGCAAAGGCTCGCGGCCACCGCCGCCGCCGAGCCGCCCGAGGAGCCCCCGGGCACGAGCGGCGTGTTGGCGCCGCAAGTCGGGTTTACCCGACTTGCGCCTTCTATTTCCGAACTCGGGCAAGCCCGAGTACGGCGCCGCCATGGTGACGTGACCGGGCCGAAGAACGAGGTCTCGTTCGACGAGCCCATGGCGAACTCGTCGTTGTTGGTCTTGCCGAGCATCACCGCGCCATCGCGCCAGAGATTGGCGGTGACGGTCGACTCGTAGGTCGGCACGAAATTGTCGAGAATGTGCGAGCAGGCGGTCGTGCGCACGCCGCGGGTCGCGAACAGGTCCTTGATGCCGACCGCAAGCCCTTCGAGCGGCCGCGGCTCGCCCGCCATGAAGCGCGTGTCCGCCTCCTTCGCCATCGCGCGCGCCATCTCCGGCGTCTCAAGCACATAGGCATTGAGGGCGCGCGCCTTTTCCATCGCGGCGAGATGCGCGTCGGCGAGGTCGGCGGCGGAAAATTCCTTTCGGCGCAGCCGGTCACGCGCCTCGGCGAGCGTGAGCGACGTGAGCTCTGTCATTCCACTACTTTCGGCACCAGGAAAAAATGATCCTCGGTCGCCGGCGCGTTCTTGACGATGTCGTCGGGGATGCCGCCGTCGGTGACCTTGTCTTCGCGTTTCTTCAGTTGCATGGGCGTAACCGAGGTCATCGGCTCGACGCCCTCCACGTTCACCGCCGCCAATTGCTCGACGAAGGCCAGAATGGCATTGAGCTCGCCCTTGAGATGCTCGACCTCGTCGTCGGCGACCGCGATCCGCGCCAGATGCGCGATGCGGCGGACGGTCGAGGCGTCGACGGACATGAAGGCCTCATCGGAACAATATGGGCAAGGGGCAAGGATGCCGCCCTATAGCAGAGGGGGCTTTTCTGCAGCAACTACGATCAGTTTAGATGCAGTTGTCCTGGGGCGCATCTGCGCCTCAGCTCGGAGGCGGGTCGGACGCGGTCCCAAGCGGCTCGGCCAAGACCCAAAAGCCGCCCGGCACACTTTCGAGATGGCGGATCTCGAAATGCTGGCAGAGTCGCGGCAGCCACCACGATGTCGGCTGTTGAATGAGGTGGGCGTTCCTTCCGTCGGGCAAAAGCTTCACGGCCGGTTCGCAGTGGATCGAGAAGAATCCGCGCTTGACCGTGATCGCGCGCAGGTCGTCGAGCACGGCGTCGAGGAACGCCGGCTCGATGTGCTCGAGCACGTCGATGCAGCAGACCAGGTCGGCCGGCTTCGGCCCGCCATATGCGGGAAACGCCGGATCATAGGGGAAATAGTCGAAATTGGTCACGCCAAGCTCGCTGAGGCCGCGCAGCAAGTTCTTCTTGCCGGCGCCGTAATCGGATAGGGACTGCACTTTGTAGTGGTCCATCACCTCCTTGACGATCGCAGCGAAGCTCAGCGACGCGACGCCATAGTCGGGGTTGCGATGCAGTTCCTGCTGCTGCGCCAGATAGTTCGCAGAAATCGTTGACCCGACAGCCATCGACGTCATCCGGGGCGACATTCAACGTGGACCAAGCAGCAACATCCCAATCCGCGATTGTAAGGACCGCCGCATAATTACTCCCAGCAGGAATTGCTTCCCAATCGTCCTGCTGCTTTCCTTGAACCAAAATTGACAATTCGTACAATTTATATCACACCGCAGGTGGACATTTCGGCCGTGCAGGGCGATTTTGGCCTTACCGCAGATTATGTCGGAGGTACCGGCACCGGTCCGTGCCTCCTTTGAACACCGAGACACATTCGGCCGCGCCGATGTCTCCGAATATGGGAGCACAATCCATGAGCAAGAAGCTGGTTTTGGAAACGACCGCGCCGTTCCAGGGTTTGGCGGAGCTGGTGGCCTATGACGAGGGCCTGTTCGAGAAGGAAGGCGTCACGATCGAATGGATCGACCGCGAAAAGGGGGTCGACAAGAGCCCGCAACTCCACATCACCAGCCACAAAGACGCGCCCCGCTTTGCCAGCCACGGCAGCCAGCTCGAGCAGGGCAAGGCCGACCTCTATAACGCCTGCGAGTGGGGCAACTACTCGCGCGTGGAAGGCACCAAGGTCGGCAGCCGCCAAGTCGGCCGCCGCTCGATCGTGACCTATGCCGCGCTCGTGGTGCGGGCGGACTCGCCGGTGCAGACGCCACAGCAGTTCGCCAATCGGCAGATTGGGGTCCCGTTCTACAACGGCACCCACTATCTGGCGCTGCAGATGCTGGAAGGCTTCGTCCCACGCGAGCAGATCAAGCTCGGCCGCGTGCCCAACGGCTCGCCCTACCGCTTCCGGATGCTGATGGACGGCATCATCGAGGCCACCACGCTGACCGAGCCCTATATCTCGCTGGCCGAGAAGAAGGGCTGCCGCCTGGTCATCGCGGCCTTCCATCACGGCACCGAGGTCGCCTCCGATCGCGTGGATGCCGAGACCTACAGCGCGTTCAACCGTGCGGTGCGCGAGGCGGTCCGCCGCATCAATGCCAACAAGCGCGCCTATCTCCACTACTTCATCGATTACTACAAGGACAAGGATCCCGAAATCGCCAAGCTCACGATCGATGATCTGCGCGAGAGCCGCATCTATCTGGTCGATCCGGCGCCGATCCCGGCCGATGAGCTCCAGCGCACCTACGAGTGGATGAAGAGCTGGGATTTCCTGGAAACGTCGAGTTGCGCGACCGAGCTCGTCGATATGAACGTGCAGAAGCACGGATACGAGAAGGCGCCGCACGAGCCCGCCGCCCTGCAATAACGGGCAACCGCAGCAATCGCCTCGCGCCGGCGTCGGCCTTCTTTGCAGGCCGGCGCCGGTGGCATGATGGGCTACGCCCATCTTCCAATGCCGGCGGCAAGGCTCTACCTTCGGCCCCGCGTCAGGTCCCGAAATCCCGGCGAGTGAGACGCGGCATCGGCGATCGCGGAGGGGTGGTGATGATCGGTTTCCGGCCAGTTCCCGGCGTCGCGGCGCTAGCGATCAGCTGCACGGCGCTTGCGCTGGTCGCGCAGCGTGGACAGGCGCACGCCGACGCGGTCTCCGATTTCTACACCGGCAAGACCATCCAGCTGGTGATCGGCTACGCGCCCGGCGGCGGCTACGATCTCTATGCCCGCACCCTGGGCCGGCACATCGCCCGCCACATCCCGGGCAATCCGACCATCGTGGTGCAAAACATGCCCGGCGCCGGCAGTATCAAGGCGGCGAATTTCCTCTACGGCATCGCGCCCAAGGACGGCACCACGTTCGGCGGCTTCGCGCGCGGCGCCTTCCTCGACCCCCTGCTTGGCCGGGGCGAAGGGACGACTTACGACGCGTCGAAATTCGGCTGGATCGGCAGCATCTCCAACGAAGTCGGGGTCTGCGCATTCCGGTCGACCGCCGGCATCAAGTCGTTCCAAGACATGCGCGCGAAGCCCTTCATCATCGGCGCGACCGGCGCGGGCGCGGACAGCGACGTGTTTCCGATTGTCCTGAAAAAAATGTTCAATCTGCCGATGAAGCTCGTCGCCGGCTATCACAGCAGCGCCGAGGTCGTGCTGGCGATCAAGCGGCATGAGGTCGACGGCCGTTGCGGCTGGTCGTGGTCGAGCCTCATCAGCTGGAACCGCGACCTGTACGAGCAAAAGCAGGTCGACGTCGTGCTGCAACTCGCCGCGCAAAGGCTCCCGGAGTTGGGTTCGGTTCCCCTGGTGACCGAGGTGACCAGCAATCCGGACCAGCAGACCGCGCTCAAGCTCATCATCTCCCGCCAGACCATGGCACGGCCCTATGTCGCGCCTCCAGGCGTGCCGCCGGAGCGGCTGCGGGCGCTACGCGCGGCCTTCGATGCGACGATGCGGGACCCCGAGTTCCTCGCCGACGCCAAGCGGCAGGATCTCGAAGTGCGGCCGGTCTCGGGTTCCGAGGCCGACGTGCTGATCAAGGATATCTATGCCACGCCGCCCGCGATCGTGAAGCTTGCGGTCGATTATATGAAGGAGACACCTTGAACGGTCTTCGGCTCACAAAACTTGCTGCGACGGCAGAGAACGAGAAACATGCCGCCGCTTAGGAACCTCGCTCTCGGCGTTTGCTGTCTTGTCGGGGGTGCCTTCGCTCATCCCCCTCTTTCCCATGCCCAGGAATGGCCGACGAAGCCGGTAAAGATCGTCGTTGCCTTCTCGCCGGGCGGCAGCGCCGACCAGCTCGGCCGTCTGATTGCGCCATTGCTGTCGAGCGCGTTCAAGCAGCAATTCTATGTGGAGAACAGGCCCGGCAATAGCGGCAGCATCGGTTCGGCCCTGGTCGCGCGCGCGGAGCCCGACGGCACCACGCTCCTGATCGGGGGCTCCGGTCCGCACATCACCGGCCCGGCCATCAATCCGAACATCGGCTACGATCCGCTCAAGGATTTTTCCCATATCGGGATGATCGCGGGCGACACTTTTGTGCTGGTCGCCAACCCAGCCGAAGGGGCGAAGTCGCTCGCCGACCTTGTCGCAGTCGCGCGCACCAAGCCGCTCAGCTCATCGTCTCCCGGAGCGGGATCGCTCGGTCATCTCATCTTGGAGCAGTTCAAGCGCAAGGCCGGGATCGACATCCAGCATGTCCCCGCTCCCAATTCAGGCATGACCGAGGTTCTGGGCAACCACATCTCCATGTCCTTCACCACGCTGCTCACCGCCGGCGAGCAGATCCGGGCCGGCAAATTCGCGGCGCTGGGCGTGACCTCGGTCGCGCGCAGCCCGGCCTACAAGGACATCCCGACCTTCGCCGAGCAGGGCTATCCGGAAGTGCGAGGCGATACCTGGTTCTGGCTCGCCGGACCAAAAAATCTCCCCCCGGCGATCGTCGACAAGCTCAACCTGGAGCTGCGGCGGATCGTGAAATCGCCGAAGACGCAAGACTACTTCAAGAAACTTGCGTTGCTGTCGATGGATCTCGACGCGGCGGCGGTCGCCAAGTTTGTCGCCGAGGAATATGCATATTGGGCGCCGTTGGCCAAGGAGATCGGGCTGAAGGTGCAATAAAGCGGCGGTGCTAGCCGGCACTAGCGACCGACCGCGTTGGAGAATTGCCATGCCATATCTTCCGCGTTCAATCGTTCTGGCTTCGCTCTGCGGACTGATGCTTTCGCCGGCCGCCGCCCAGATTTCGTCGGACGCGCGAAGCTTCCCCAACCGGACGATCCGGATCGTGGTTCCGTTTCCGGCCGGCGGGCCGACCGACATCCTCTCGCGCATCGTCGCCCAGAAAATGAGCGAGGATTGGGGACAGCCGGTGGTGGTCGAGAATCGCCCCGGCGCGAACACCACGATCGGCGCGCTGCAGGTCGCCAAGGCCGCGCCCGACGGCTACACGATCCTGGCGGCAATGGACACCACGCTGGTGATGAATCCCGCCACAACGACGAACCTGCCCTACGATCCATTCAAGGACTTTGCCGCCATCACGCTCGCGGCCAAGAACACCTCGCTGTTGATCGTGCGGGCGGAAGACGGGCCGAAATCGATCAGGGAATTGATCGCACGAGGCAAGTCCAGTCCCGGCAAGCTCAACTACGGCGCCGGCATCATCACCACGCGGCTCGCCGGCTATCTGTTCAATCAGACCGCCGGCATCGACGTCCAGCTCATCCCCTACAAGGGCAGCGCCGAGGTGGTGCAGGGCCTCCTCACCGGGGCGGTCGATTACATCATCGACGGGGTGGCCTCGAGCCTGCCGCTGATCAAAGCGCAAAAGTTCAGCGCGCTGGCGAAGCTCAACAACCGCCCGCTTCCCACGCTCCCCGACGTGCCGCCGCTCGCGGTCGCGGCGGGGATGCCCGCGCTCGACGACATTTCGAGTTGGATCGCCTTCGTCGCGCCTGCCGGCACGCCGCGCGCCATCGTCGACAAGATCCAAGGCGAGGTCGCGAGGATGTATGCCGATCCGGCGATCTATGACAAACTCGAAAAATCCGGGATCAATGCCGTGAGCAGCACGCCGGAGGAATTCGACGCCTTTTTCCGCAACGAAGCAGCGCGCTGGGAGAAGGCATTCAAGGAAAGCGGAATCAAGCTCGACTGATCTACCCTCCCTCAAATCAGCCCCCACAAGTCTCTCCATGCGTAGCGGGCGCAAGCACCCAACGGAGTATCCATGTCCAAGCCCAAAATCCTGATCTTTGCCCCGCGCGAGGAGCCGCCCGAGACCATCAATGCGCTCGAAGGGCTCGGCTGCGAGCTTGTTTTCGGCGATCGCGATTGGCAGTTGCCGCGCGGCAGCCACGAAGACGCCGTCATCGAAGCAGCCCGCGATGCCGTGGCGTTGATGGGCACATCCATCCGCCACACCCCGATCAGCCGGCGGATCTTGCAGGCGTCGCAGCGGCTGCGCGTCGTCGCCAAATATACCGTCGGCGTCGACGATGTGGACACCGACGCTGCGACCGACCTCGGCGTGATGGTGTGCCATGCGCCGACCGAGTCCAACTGTTTCGGCGTCGCCGAGACCACGGTGACCATGATGCTTGCGCTGTTCAAGAAACGGCGCGAGCGGGACGCCGACGTGCGCGCGGGCAAGTGGCGCACGCAGGAGAACTTCGCCTACTACGTCGGCAGCCGCGCCTCCGACAATTTCCCGGGCCAGACCATCGGCCTCGTCGGCTTCGGACGCATCGGGACGCGGGTGGCGCAGCTGCTTGCGCCGTGGCGGGCGCGCATCATCGCCTACGACCCCTATGTGCCGCCCGCGCATTTCCTCACCCACGGCGTCCAATCGGTCGGCTACGAGACGCTGCTGCGCCAATCCGATGTGGTGTCCTTCCACGTCGTGCTGACCAAGGAGACGCGCTACATGTTCGGCGAGAACGAGATCAAGCTGATGAAGCCCAACGCGATCGTACTCAACACCGCCCGGGGCAAGGTGCTCGACGAGAAGGCGCTCGCCCGGGCAATCGACGAAGGGCGCCTGCGCGGCGCCGCCATCGATGCCTTCGAGGAGGAGCCGCTGCCGGCGGATTCCCCCCTGCGCAAGCTCGGCGACAAGGTGTTGCTCTCGCCCCACTCCGCCTCCTACACGGAAGGGGGCGAGCTGCGGCAAGGCGTCGCCTGGGCGACGCGATCGGTCGTGACTGCGCTCAATGGCGGCATCCCCGACAATGTCTACAACAGGGATGTGATCGCGCGCTGGAAGGAACGCTTCGGCGGTGCCAGCGTGAGTGGTTGACAGGGCTTTCCGTGAAAATGCAGGCGCCCGCCGCGTGCGGGCGCTTTCGTCTCATCCGCCGGCCGACCACTTCTCGACTGGCCACACATCCGGGAGTTCGCCGTTGTCGTGGGTCCAAGGATCAACGGTCCAACCTTGACCTGTCTTGCGGTCCTTGATCACCGCGGTGAAATGCGGACCTCCGCCGGTAAAGAAGCGGGAAATCGGGGCCGCGATCGTGTGATGGCGCAAAAGGCCGAGTTGATCCAGAACGATCAGCAGAGAATTGGTGTTGTTGGTGCTGTCGATGCAATCGAATTGGCCGCGGTCACGGCTGTATCCGATGATCGCCCCGGCGCGCGCCTTGGCGTTGGCGGTGCCAGTCTGAGGCGCGATGCGCTTTTCGAACCATGCCTCGGTCTTCGCGATGGCGCGGCGCTCCGCCTCCGGCGACGCTCGGCCGGGCGCCATCAGCTCGGCCAGCCGGGCGTGATCAGCGCGCGAAAGGCCGATCTCGGTCCGGAAGGTGCAGCTGAAGCCGTGACAGATGACGACGCGACCGCTGTTCGGCAACGACATTGACCACCCTCGGAACATCGAAACGACGTCCGGATCGAGGTCACTGGCAACCGCCGGCGGCGCAAGGACTAGCCAAGCCCCTACCAGTACCAGTACGCGCTTCAAGGTCCCCTCCCCCTTCGTGCGTCAGCAATCCCCGTTGACACATTCTACAAATTGGCCCTGCACGACCGCGGTGCACAAGACATCCGCGCTCGCCGAGCTTGTCTGCTCGAACTCGTTCCGCTCCGACGACAAGGAACACAACGCAGTCGGCCTGCTGCACGAGGAGATGCGCCGGCTCGGCTCGCTGGTGATGCGGGCGGCGGATTCGAACCAGGTGCCGGCCGGCGGGGCACTCGCGGTCGACCGCGACGGCTTCTCGGCTGCCATCACGGCGGCGCTTGCAGCCCACCCCTTGGTCCAGATCCGCCGTGAGGAGATTGCGGGGTTACCGCCCCCGGACTGGGACAAGGTCATCGTCGCCACCGGCCCCCTGACCTCGCCAGCGCTGGCCGAGGCGATCGGCAAACTCACCGGCGAGGACGCGCTCGCCTTCTTCGACGCGATCGCGCCGATCGTTCACCGCGACTCGATCGACATGTCGGTCGCCTGGTTCCAGTCGCGCTACGACAAGAGCGGCCCCAGCGGGTCTGGCGCCGACTACATCAATTGTCCGCTCACACGCGAGCAATACGAGGCCTTCGTCGACGCGTTGCTCACGGGCCCGCATCACCAGCGAGCCGAGCCGGCGCATCTCCTCGTGCAGCAGGCCGACTGCGTTGTGTTCCTTGTCGTCGGAGCGGAACGAGTTCGAGCAGACAAGCTCGGCGAGCGCGGATGTCTTGTGCACCGCGGTCGTGCAGCTGCGCCAGGACAACCGGCTCGGCACCTTGTTCAACATGGTCGGCTTCCAGACCAAGCTCAAGCACGGCCCGCAAGTGAGCATCTTCCGCACCATTCCGGGCCTGGCGAAGGCCGAGTTCGCGCGCCTCGGCGGGCTGCACCGCAACACCTTCCTCAACTCTCCAATGCTCCTCGACGAGAGCTTGCGGCTCAGGGCCGAGCCGCGTCTGCGCTTCGCGGGGCAGATCACTGGCTGCGAGGGCTACGTGGAATCGGCGGCGATCGGGCTCCTCGCCGGCCGCTTCGCGGCATCCGAACGGCTGAGCGAGATTTTGGCGCCGCCGCCGCCGACCACCGCCCATGGCGCCCTGCTCGCCCACATCACTGGCGGCCATGTGGAAACCATCGATGCCGGCACCCGCTCCTATCAGCCGATGAACGTCAATTTCGGCCTGTTTCCTCCGCTCTCACAGGCGCTCGCGCGCGGCGAGGACGGAAAGCGGCTTCGAGGTCCGGCCAAGGTCTTGGCGAAGAAGCGCGCGCTTAGCCGCCGGGCGCTGATCGATCTCGAGCACTGGATCGGCGGCGCGGCGCGGCTTGCGGCAGAGTAAGGGCTATCGATTCGATTTCCCTGCAAGCAGCGGAGGGAGACCGCGCCGCGCCGCGCGCCACATGGTCAATTGCCTGCGCCATTGCGGCACGTCGACCGCATGGAAAGGCTCCCGGCGGGAGTGCTCCAGGGCGCGGAGATGGAGCGGCACAAGCGCGACCGGAAGCCATGCCGGAACAAGGGCCGCCTTCGTGGCCGCGATCCGATCGCGCGCGGCCTCGAAATGCCGGGCGGCGTGTTCTCGCATCGAGGCGAGTGCGGCACCGAGTTCGTCACTTGCCTGGCCCGCGAGTATCTGGTGGGAACCCACTCCGTAGTGCGCGAGCACTTCCGCCGGAATGAAAATTTGCCCGCGCGCGGCATGCTGCGGGAAGGTGCGCAAGAGCCCGGTGGCGGCAAAGCTGATCCCGGCCGGGCCGGCGAAAGCGAGGTCGGCGGAAGTGGAGGTTCGGTCGAGAATTCGCGCGGCAAGCTCGATGATCGTCGATGACGTGTGCCGGGCATAATTCTCCAGGTCGTCCA
>WNGQ01000738.1_pt1 | contig 37362 bp, 31 predicted proteins | sample 5407661 | NCBI WGS metagenome assembly WNGQ01 (sample SAMN13153382, study PRJNA577476) | soil metagenome | isolation source: 60 cm soil or saprolite under Garry oak tree replicate 2 | place: USA:California | collected 2016-06-15 | reverse complement strand
TCGCCTTACATTGTCTTCCTCTCCATGATCACTCTTGCATTCAATTCGCTAGGTATAGAGCGGCAGGGCCTCACAATGCTCTTCCTGTTTCCTGTAGAGCCGCGTCGTATCCTCTGGGGGAAGAACCTGGCGGTGCTTGTAATAGGATTAGGAGAACTGTTGCTGGTTGTCTTGCTGAGCGCTTTCCTGACTCACGCGTGGAGCCTGCTGTTGCCGACACTGGCCATGGGGCTGGCCGGCATAGCCGTGACGCTTGGTTGTAGTAACTTCACTTCGGTGTTCTTTCCCCAACGCATGCGGCAGATGCAGCGCGGCTTTCGCGCTACAGGCGCGGCAACAACACAGAATGGCTGCCTGCGTGCCCTGCTGTCGCTGTCCATGTTATTGGCGACAGCAATCGTGCTGCTTCCGGTAATAGCGGCATTAGTATTGCCGCTATACTTCCATCTCGATTGGATACTTATCGCTTCTATTCCTATAGCCATCGTCTATGGAGGCTTTTTCCTCTGGCTGGTGACGCGACTCGTTGCTCCACGCATGCTTGCCAGGGCGCCCGAAATTATAGAGGTCGTGACGCGCGAATAGGAAAAGCCGTTTCAAGATGAAGTAACAACTGACCCGGTCTTCGAGACTTATGATACAATAAGCCGTGTTAGAACGGAATAATCCAAAGTAGCAAAAAGGTGCATCCCCATGGCAAAAGCGAAATCGCGTAAATCGACAGCAAGCCAGCGCCAGGCAGCTCAATCGCAGGCCCGTGCGTCATCGGCATCACAGCGGCGGCCACAATCTGCCCCAGCACAGGCTAATCAACCACAGGCCCAGGTCCGTACATCGGCCTCGCAGCAACAGGCGCGTAACAACCAGCGCAAGCGCGTCAGGTCGAATTGGCGGCCCGGTGTGACAGTGGGCGTTGTGCTGCTCATTTTTGCAGCCATCATCGGTGTCTTTCTCTTCGTGTCGCGCCAGTCTGGCACTCCCGGGCCAGCGCCGACCCCGGTCAGCTCTGGCGCATTGCAGACAGTTACTCATGTCGATCCAACCATATTGGCAGCAGTAGGAACAGGCGGTACCACCGCCCCGCAAGCTCTGCATGGACAACCCTCATTAAAGGGCCCGACGGGCAAACCAGAATTTTTCTACTTTGGCGCCGAATATTGCCCTTATTGCGCCGCGCAGCGTTGGGCTGTGGTCGTCGCCCTCAGTCGCTTTGGCACCTTTAGCCACCTCAATCAGTCAACCTCTTCCTCCACCGATGTGTATCCGGACACGCCTACCTTTACCTTTTATCAAAGCAGTTACAGTAGTCCTTACATTGATTTTGTGTCGGTAGAGAGCCAGGACAGGCAACAGAATCCCTTACAGATGCCCACTGCCGAGCAGCAGCAGATTATCTCAACGTATGACGCGCCGCCCTATGTCAGCGCTCAAGCCCAGGGGAGCATCCCATTCATCGATATTGCAAACCAGTACCTGGTAAGCGGTCCAGATTACTCGCCACAGGTATTACAGGGCCTCAACTGGCAGGAGATTGCCAACGACCTCTCAAACCAGGACTCATCGGTTGCAAAAGGTATTCTTGGCACAGCTAACTATCTGACAGCAGCCATCTGCCAGGCGACAAACCAGCAGCCCGCGCAGGTGTGCAGCGCGAACCCAATACCCCAGATTGAACAATCCCTCGGTAAGGCGGGGGTTGGCGCCGGTGGACCGCAGTTAGGGATCGTGGAGAGACCCTTCGAGGCCATCGTGCGACGGCCAGGAAGAGTAGTGGGAGTAGCAGGAGTAGTCGGTGTAGCGGTATAACAATTTAGCTATGAACGCGAACCTGCTTTGCGAGGGAGTGCTTCCTCGATGTCGGCCTCTGCTTCGTCTTCTGGGGTCTGCAACTGCACGATTGTGGTGAGGAACATGACCAGGATGATCACGTGCAGGCCAGTACACCACGCGCAGATGGTATGGAGGATGACAATCTCAACGTAGAGCAGGTAGATAACTGTCAGTATCCCCAGCAGCGACCAGGCAAATTGTGCTACCTGGATACGGCGCCGTACCTGTGGCTGCACCACGCGCAAACCTGCTATGGCCAGTGACGCGCTCACTATACACCATAAAAGTCCTGGCACACTGATCGGTACTGTTGTTCCCGGTACCACGGAATAGGTACTGGAAAGGACACGGCTGCAATCAATGAGCCCGCTGGTAGAGCAGAGAAGCGGGACATTTTCATAGTGGACCGACGTCAGATAAATTGATATACCCGCGCCTATCAGCGAGAGTACGAGCAGCAGCCATGGCGCCCATGAAAGTTGCATCTTTCTCATTGTTCGACCTTCAATAGTATAACTGAGGCTCTCAAGAAGCTTCCCCGAACTGCCTCACCCGGATTGGATACAAAATGACCCTGATAGGATACTGCTCATCAACAGGACCTGTCAATATACGAAGGTCTCGACGCAATTCTCCCTCTTGAGATATAATTATGCCATATGAGTAACGAAGAAGCCGTAAGGGCACCCTTTGTAGATGTCCTGCCAGTACTAGAGACACTGCTTCAAGTAACGTTCAATGACAGCTCGTTGCTGCAGCGAGCGTTGACACATCATTCTTGCTGTCCTGGCACAGCCGTACGGGATTCCTACGACACGCTGGAGTTTCTGGGTGACGCTATTATTGCTGCTCACGTCGTAGAGTACATTTACCGCACGTTTCCCGAAGCGTCAGAAGGCGAGATGACCGCTCTCAAATCCGAGGTCGTCAGCAGGCGTGTTCTGGCGAGGATCGGGCAGACGCTAGGCCTTTTCCCCTATATTCGGGTCGATGTTGCCAACCTGCGCACCTTTAATGAGCGGTCACGAGACTCTCTCTGCGCTGATGTGCTGGAGGCTATTGTCGGCGCGATCCATATTGACCAGGGACCGGAGGTAGCGCGCGACTTCGTTGCTCGCCTGATCCTGCCGGAGGTTTTGCGCTTGAGCCAGGAGTCCCTCGATACCAACCCCAAGGGCAGGCTGCAAAAGGTGGTACTCCAGCGCTCGGGCAGCTTGCCTCGCTACCGTGTCCTGGAACAGAGTGGGAGCAATAATGATCGTGTCTTCACAGTGGGTGTATACGAGCATGAGCTTCTATTGGGCCTGGGAACAGCTTCGAGCATCAAAGAAGCGGGTCGCCTGGCCGCCCGCGACGCCTTAGAGGCCTTGCAAGCATATGAAATCCCCTGATAACGCTCTGAGCTGGTACGAGGCCAGTCTGCCGTTAAAGGAACGCAAGAGACGCGGCCATTTCTCGACACCCCCATCGCTGGTCGAACGGGTATTGGATGCTTGTGGCTACCTCCCTGACGCCGACCTGGCGCGTATACGCGTGCTCGATCCAGCCTGCGGGGGAGGCAATTTTCTTGCAGCAGCCGCCCGCCGTCTCCTGGCTTTCGCCGGACTCAGAGAACTTGATCGAGCAGCGCAAATAGGCCTTGCGCAGCGTAATCTGTGGGGCTTTGACCCTGATCCCGTTGCTTGCTTCCTGGCGGAGATGCAGTTGCGTACCACTATGGAGGAAGCGTGGCAGGGGCAGGCCTGGCATTCGCAAGAGACCCCATTAAGTGAATGTGCGTTACAGGTTCACCAGGCCGATGGCCTTACGCTCCCCTGGGAACCACGTGTTGACCTCTTCGTCGCTAATCCTCCCTACCTCGCGGCTAAGAATACTGATCTCAGTGGCTATCAATCAGCGCAACAGCGCGGCCAGGCGGATAGCTACCTGTTCTTCCTCAATTGTGCGCTGCAAGTTGTTCGACCTGGCGGTTGGATCGGCATGGTGCTTCCTGACCCGGTGCTGGCGCGTGCGAATGCTGCCAGGGAGCGCACTTACCTCCTGAAGGACACGACAATACGCCACATCTGGCATCTAGCGGGGGTCTTCACTGCTGAAGTAGGCGCTGTCGTCATCATTGCACAGAAGTGTCCTCCGCCACCAGTGCATTATGTCTCCTGGATACGCGGGAAGTGGCAAAGAAACGCCGGACACCAGCTTATTGCCTTCAGCGCCGGGAGCAATAATACGAATTACGGCGTTGTAGGTCCCCGATTTATCGAGGGACCGCAATTTATCACGCCCACCCAATATAACGTCCCATCCGAGTATCAAACGGGTGCAACTCTTCAATCCCTTTTCCTCAAACAACCTCGTGCTGAACTACGTTATTTATTGGGCGATAAGCGCGGCAGCATCGCAGAACACTTGCGCAGCTACCTCGAAGAGATGCATCCACCTCCATCGCGCCTTGCCCCGCTGGGTGAATTTCTTTCAATCTCTCGCGGCGAGGAACTCGGCAAAGAAAGCCCTTACATCACGCCAACGAACCAGAAATGTAGGGGCGAGGCTTGCCCTCGTCCTGCAAACGATCACCCTGCGGATAGTTGCCTCACAGGCAATTGCGATCACCCTGCAAATGACCGCTCTCCTTCTCCCCAACCTGTATACTATCCTGTACTACGCGGTGGCATCGATATACGGCAATACAAAACTCCAATTGGGAACTATTGGATATCTCGCGAGGCAATCTCGAAGCCGTTGGAGCGCTACCAATCTCCCAAGCTAATTGTAGTGAAAAGTACCGATTGCCTGCAGGCGTCCCTGGATACACGCGGGCATATAACGTTACAGACACTCTACCTGCTCCATCTCCGCACCGAAATAAATGTAGGGGCGACCCTTGCGGTCGCCCTGGAAGCGGTCGCCCCTGTGGATGCCCTGGATGAACTCTACTTCTTTCTTGCCCTGCTCAACTCGCGGCTGCTGCGTGACTATGTGTATATGCTGCACACCGCTTACAAGTGGGTGCAGCCGCAGATCGAGCAAAGTGTGCTGGCGCAACTGCCGGTGCCTATAGTCAAAGCTGAGGAACGAAAACACATCATCGAATTATCAAAACTCCTGGTGCGTGCTTGCAGCGCAGAAGACGCCGTAGTAGAATGGAAGCGACCTATCCGCAGCATCTACGAAGAACAGGAGCATGCCATCCATACCCTTTATGCTTCTGCCCTTCCAGGATTATTCACCGTATCGACAAAGGAGTCATAACAATATGGTCGAGACTCGTCCCATTCGTGTGCTGGTTGCCAAGCCAGGTCTGGATGGTCATGATCGCGGGGCAAAGGTAATTGCCCGCGCCCTGCGTGACGCCGGCATGGAAGTGATCTATACGGGTATTCGCCAGACCCCCGAGATGATCGTTGAGGCGGCTATCCAGGAGGATGTGGATGCCATACTTATGAGTATTCTTTCCGGCGCCCACATGGCGATCTTTCCCAAAGTGATGGAACTCTTAGAACAGAACGACGTACACGACGTGCTGGTGGCCGCGGGCGGCATTCTGCCGGATGAAGATATACCGACTATCAAGGCCATGGGTATCAAGGGCTGCTTCGGCCCTGGAACCTCTACAGAAGAGATCATCGAGTTCGTGCGTGACAATATCCAGGCCGACCGCCTGAAAACCGAGATGTAGGTGCATTTTGCAAGACATCGTTGAACGTCTCCTGAACGGCGATCGTCGTGCGCTTGCGCGTATGGTAACGCTCATCGAAAACGAGGCTCCTGCCGCGCATCGCTACCTGGCAGAACTGCACCAGCACGCTGGCCATGCTCATATTGTGGGAGTAACCGGGGCCCCCGGCGCGGGTAAGAGTACGCTGGTAACGCATCTTGTGCGCGAACTGCGCAGGCGCGAACGCAAAATCGGCGTGGTTGCCGTTGATCCCACCAGCCCCTTCTCCGGCGGAGCAATCCTGGGTGATCGCATCCGTATGATGGAATTGTCGGGCGATCCCAACGTGTTTATTCGCAGCATGGCCAGTCGTGGCAGCCTGGGTGGCCTCGCGGCCTCGACGCGCGATGTCGTGCGAGCTATGGACGCCGCGGGTCTTGACCCCGTTATCATTGAGACGGTAGGGACGGGGCAGGCAGAGGTCGAGGTCATGCGCACCGCGCAGACCGTGCTGGTAGTGAGCGCCCCTGGCATGGGTGACGAAGTGCAGGCAATCAAGGCCGGTATCCTGGAGATTGCAGACATTTTCGTGGTCAGTAAAGCCGATAAACCCGGCGCGGATCAGACGCGGGCAGAACTCGCAATGCTCCTCAGCCTTGACCCGAAGCGGCGTTCGCATGATACAGCAAAACCCTACTGGCGCATTCCCGTGCTCAAGACTAGCGCAATTAAAAACCAGGGCATTGTAGAGGTTGTGGATGCCATAGAACAGCATCGCCGCTACCTCATAGAGAGCGACACACTCGCGGGTCGAGCGCAGCGCCAGGTGAGCAGCGAAGTACAGGCCCTGGTGCTCCATGCCGTTGTGAAGGCGCTGAAGGCCCAGGTGACCGAGGAGGAGTGGCAGCAGCTAGTGCAGGATATCACCAGGCGGGAACGCGACCCCTATAGCGTAGCCAGGGAGCTGGAGGAGAGGATCGGATTAAACAATATTTGAGGAGAATTGTATGTCAAAAATTAGTGGTTTTGTTGAATGGCTGCCGGAGCAGAGAATTGCCGAACTGCGCTGGATGGATGAAATCCGCCGCGTCTTCGAAAGCTATGGATTTTGCTCAATTGAGACCCCAGCGGTTGAAGAAATAGAGGCACTATTAGCCAAAGGCGAGACGGATAAAGAAATTTATGTCCTCAAACGGCTGCAAGAAGATGATGATAGTAGCGACGCTCGCCTGGGGCTGCATTACGACCTGACCGTGCCCCTGGCCCGCTACGTCGCAGAACACTACAACGACCTCGTATTCCCGTTCAAACGCTACCAGATGCAGCGTGTCTGGCGCGGCGAGCGGCCTCAGGAGGGAAGATTCCGAGAGTTTTACCAGTGCGATATCGATGTTATCAACAATAATGTTGTGCCGCTGCACTTTGACGCGGAAATGCCCGCTATTATCTACGAGATATTCCGGCGCCTGGAAATCAGCGATTTCCGCTTGCATATAAACAATCGCAAAATTCTTGCAGGATACCTGCACGGCCTGGGTATTGAAGATGCCAATGCGGTCATTCGTGTCTTAGACAAGCTGGACAAAATTGGTAGGGATGGAGTGTTGTCACAACTGCAATCGAACCTGGGCTTGCAGCAAGAGCTGGCCTCGCGCTGCCTCCTTTTAGCCAGTATTCGTAGCTTCGACCACTCCTTCGTTGAGCAGGTGCGCGCTTTAGGCATAAAAACAGACAAACTTGACGAGGGGCTGGAAGAATTGGCGTTCGTCATCGATTCTCTAAGCGACCTGCCGCAGGGAGTTGTACTCGCCGATTTGTCGATTGCTCGCGGCCTCGACTACTACACCGGCACGGTATACGAGGGCAAGCTGGTGGAATTCCCTTCCTATGGCACTATCTGTGCCGGTGGCCGCTACGATGATCTGGCTGGTGCGTTCATCAGCCGCAAGTTACCAGGGGTGGGTATCTCTCTCGGATTGACGCGCTTATTCGCTGCACTGCTTGCCGAAGGGAGGGTGAAAGTAGGACCCAAGAGCCCGGCACAAGTGCTGGTTGTCTTCCCCAATGCGGAGCGGCGTGATGAGGCTATCCAAACGGCGAAGACTTTGCGTGAACGCGGCTTCAATGTCGAGATGTATCATAACCCCGGCAAGATAGCGCAGCAGATGCGTTATGCCTCGCGCAAGGGCATTCCCTATGTCTGGTTCCCTCCCTTTGAAGAGGGAGGCGTGCATGAAGTCAAGAATATGTCGACCGAAGAGCAGGCTGTCGCAAGTCCTGACACGTGGGAGCCATGATGTCTTCTACTACCGGGCAAGCAATTTGGCGGGTAAAATCGGAGTAAAAGGTACTTCAGTATAGAACATTTGACAATCAAATTCACAACGCCTACAATGCGAAAGGTCATATAGATACATTACTATATGACCTATTTTGTATTGTTATTGGAGGTGCCTCATGGCATCGGCGGTTACGTGGCAGAGCTATCCCCCCGAAACACTCCTGCGAGAGCGCTTTCACATCACCACGGGCTTTCATCCTGGGCAGCGTGATATCATTGAGCAACTCCTCCAGAGTAAACGCCTGCTTGTCATTCAACGTACAGGATGGGGGAAATCGCTGGAAATCTGTACCATAATTTGATAGATCCTCTTGGGGCTTCATACTTTATGTTGTAGATATACTCATAAAGAAGTCCTGAATGAATGACAAACTGCATAACTTCCTATCTATATGATATTGGAAGTACCCCTCTCCCATGCCTGTCCTTGAGTGAGCGGTCCTGGAACCAGAAGTTGTGGGGTATGTTACAATGAAATTTACCCATACACATATGCCAAATTAAGTAGCAACGGAGTGTATTATGGTAGCAGAACGAAGTCTCGTCTTTTATTCGTGGCAATCCGATCTCCTCAACAAAACGAACCGATCGTTCATTGAAGAAGCTCTTGATAAGGCTGCAAAGGCGATTAGGGACGATGATTCCATCCAGGTCGAACCAGTGATCGATCGTGATACCGTTGGCGTAGCGGGATCCCCTGATATTTCCAAAACGATCTTTAGCAAGATCGACCAGGCGCAGGTCTTCGTCTGTGACATCTCGATTATCAATCAGGGCGCGGATACTCGCCTTACCCCGAACCCGAATGTCCTCATTGAATTAGGATATGCGCTAAGGACGCTGGGTGAAAATCGCATCATCATGGTGCTCAATGATGTGTATGGTATGCCGGAAGTCCTTCCGTTTGACTTGCGCATGCGCCGGGTTACACGCTACCACAAGCCCGATGAAGTTGATGGCCGTACAACCCAGCCCAGGGACATGGCGAATATGCTAAAAGATGCACTTCTTATCATCCTGAATGAGTTGGATACTCCGTTGCCTGGTGAGATTATTCAACCTGTGTCCAGGGCTGAACAGGCACGGATCGCCATCGAAGAGGGCCGTCCAAATCAGGCTGCCCTTGTTCGGCAGTACATGACAGAGTTGGCCAACAAGATCGAGGAGATGACACCGACGTTTACCGACCAAGAGCCTGATGAACAACTGATCCAGGCAATCGGGGAATCAACAGAGATGATCATCGAGTTTGCGAAACTAGCAGAAACCATCGCACAAATGCAAGCTGTCAAGGCTGCCCACGCGATGTACAAAGGATTTGGAAGCATTCTTAACCTTTATACGTTTCCATCCGACTTCCAGGGAACACGTCACGAGTTCGACCATGACCTGGCAAAATTTCTTGGGCACGAACTCTTCGTCACCTTTTTCTCTTTCTTGATTGAAGATGATCAATGGGAACTCATCGCAGATCTGCTTGACCAAGACCTGTTTGCAAGAGAGCATGACTTCGAGCAGCATTCCGTCACTGTGCAATTTAGCCAGATATCCCAATACAGTCGATTGCTCGAACAAATTCGCAAACAGCGTCTGGGCTCAGGCAGGTGGTCACATTACGCCGACCTGTTAAACGAACGCCATACGCAGGGAGCTCTTGCGAATCTCGTGCCGATAGAGCAATTTTCGGAGGCAGATTATTTCTTATTCCTGCGGACTGAGTTGCAGCCAGCAACACAACCTACGACGATCGTGTGGATACCCTGGAGTGTGCTGTATTTGAAGCAGACGCCTCGCTATATACTTGGAGCGGAACGCATCAAGTATGCACAACAGTTGCTTCGCCCTCTCGGAGTAGAGGACATCGACACTCTTCGTGCCAGACTCAGAGAGCGCGTCGGCAAGCTTGCGGGGACGTGGGGAGATGGAGGACGTTGGCACTACCCTCTATCTGAATTTCATTTCAACATTATCGGAAATCGCCAGTAGCCCTTATAGCGCATATCCAAACTTTAAGGAGAAAACACTCTATGTTTGCACTTTTGGCAAGGGGAGTGACAGGAAAGGACACCACGTGGTATCAAGAAGAATAACAACCCTTGAGACCACGGAGGTGTCCGATGCCAGTACCCATTATATGTTTGGATGACCAGGTGCGCCACTTTGCCCAACGATTTCGTCAAGGGCTGAGCAAGCCCCAATACCAGTACTTCGTGACCGTGCTGCTGGGGCTGATGGAGTGTGAAGGGAGGCGCACCTTGAGCGGTCTGGTGCGTCAGGTCGCCGCAGGACCCAGCTTGGCAGGACTGAGCCGGTTTCTGTCGGAAGCGCCCTGGGAAGCCGCCGCGCTGGCAGAAAGCTGGCTGAGACACTTTCGGGAAGAGATGCACCCGTGCGTGGCAGCAGACCTGCAACGACAACGCCAAGAGCAAGTCAAGCGCCGAGGCCGTCCCAAACAGCCCGTCGTGACAGGGTATGTGATCGGGGATGACTCGACGATGCACAAGCCCAAGGGCAAGAAGATGCAAGGGCTGGGGCAGCATCATTCGACCACGGAGGGCAAACGGATCCCCGGTCATAGCATGGTGCAGAGTCTGTATGTGCTCTTGGGGCGACACTGTCCGCTGGCTCCGCAGTTGTATCGACAGCAAAGGGTCTGCGAAGCGGAAGGAGTAGCCTTCGCCAGCAAGATCGCGTTGATGGAGGCGACCATCCGCACCTTTGAGCCGGTCGCGGGCACCGTGACGCATGTCTTGCTGGATACCTGGTACAGTGCCAAATGCCTCTGGCGAGCAGCACGGGTGCGCGGGTTCCTCATCACCAGTGGACTCAAAAGCAATCGCTGGCTGCGGGTAGAAGACCCCACGGCTCCCCAAGGCTGGCGGTGGCAGAAGCTTAGCGACTATACAGCGCAGTTGAGCACCAGCGACTATCGCCAGCTCAAGTGGCCCAAGGGCGATGACAGCGTGTATGTGCATGTGGTGAGCACACGGGTGCGCAAACTCTACTGCTGCCAGGTCGTGATCGTGCGCCAGTCGTTGCATGCCCCGCTCTCGCAAGCACGCTATTGGGCCTCCAGTGATCTGGAAGCTGATCCAGAGACCTTGCTCCTGCATATCGCCGCTCGTTGGGACATTGAAGTTCTGTTCGGTGATGGCAAGGAAGAGCTGGGCTTGGATCAGTATCAAGTGATGAGCGCGACGGCCATCGTGCGCTTCTGGACCCTGGCGATGCTGGCCTACGTCTTCCTGGAGGAGGAGGGCCACCGCTTGCAAGGGCAGTGGCAACGCCACGTCACTATGGGCGAGGCCCGCCGTGAGATCCAGCGCCGCCATCGTCGGCAGGTGCTCGATTGGCTTCATGGGCAGTTCCAATCCGGCATTGAGCCTGACTCCTTGTACGACCTCTTCTCCGCCTGAGAGGGGTCAACTAAAAAGTGCAAACATAGAGAGAAAACAGTGACCAGGTTGATTATGCAAGAGAATCAACCTGGTCACTGTTTTTGTGTATTCAGTTGTCATCAGCGTTGCGATTCTGTGTCTATGATAAGGTGTGTGCGAGCGACACAGCAGCAATATCGAATGGAGGAATGACTGCAATCACAAGGAAACATCAAGGTTTGCTCGCCCTAATCGCATTCCCTCACGACATACTGGGCAATCGGATTGAGGCTCGACTGTTTGCCGTCGAACATCGCCAGCGTATGTTCGATAGACCCACTGTGCAGGCAGAAGAGGTTGCTCGCCTACAGCCCAGCGCAGGAAGCTCATCACGGCCAGAGAAGCAGTAATTGCGTTTAAAGAGACAACCGCAGGGGCTTCTACGTTAGCCCCGCGAATGTAACCCAGCTGCACCTCGCGCTCCCGTTCCGCAACGGGCAGGAGCTCAATACGCAACCTCTCTGGATCTATCGCTCCCATACAGAGGAGACAGGGCCCCCCTGCAAGGACGAGACGGACTCTCCCGTATGCGCGCAGGTCCCGTCCACCTGACGAGATTTCGGTACCACAATCCCAGTACGGTATGAAGCATTGAATAGCTATTCGATTGAGGATGACGCGGCTGGCGAGCGTATCGGTACATCCAAAAAGAGCATCGACTGATCGAAGGCGTGCCGCTGTTTGGCGATCTAGCACCGTTCCTTGAACTGCTTCAACGATTGTTGGCCCGCCAACTTTTCTCGCATAGGCCTCAATGGCCTGCACCTTCGATTGACTACGCATCGCATCTTCACTAAAGGCGGTAACAATACGGTTGAGATTAACTGTTTCAACCTGATCTGGATCGATGACAACAAGGCGACCAATACCAAGGCGGATGAGCTGTTCGCAGACATGTGAGCCAGTCCCACTTGCGCCAACGACACCAACGGTGAGTGCTCCAATCCGACGTTGGCCCTGGATTCCAAAGGCACGAAAATGCCTGGCAAATCGTTCATCATATTCTGCTTCATCGGCGTGTTTTAATCGGTCATCGACCTCCGTGATAAGAGGACCAGTACCGATATCGCGGCATCGGCCTGTGATGATCTCACCGTCCGATGTCCATCGCTCCGCCACCTCCCCCTCTGGTGCAAGAACGACGGCAGCTGTGGGCAATGCTGTGAGCCGTTCGAGAACGGGAAGAAGTTGCCGTTCGCCAGACCTGTCGACTCGAGAGAAATGCGGAAGGCCCTGTGCGAAGGGATGAGTATGCACTGGAAGGAGGGCCAGCTTCTGCTTTTTCGCCCTCTTTGCGGTCCGTGCCCAGAATCCTGGATCGATCCAGAGGGCATCTTCTCCCTGGACATTTATTTCATCCGGTCGGGGGAGTTCAAGTCCAACAGCAAGAAAGCGATGGTGCGAGCCACGGTCGTCGACATGTGCCAGGATAGCTCCCCCATATTCAGAAGGCGCAGGGCGCAGCAGGTCTTGACGCATTCGGTCACGAAACCCGGCAGCCCAGATCACTTCCATTCAGCGACCCTCCGCGAAGCGCTGCTGGACGAAGCTAAGAAAGCTCCGCAACGTGTGTTTCTTTGGGCGCCATCCCTGAGGATGATATGAGAACGCCCACCACAGGTCCGGCCCAAAAACAGCCGAGAGCGATGCATTTGTTGGTTGAGCGCCTGAAGCCAGGCGCACCGTTCCTGGGACATAGAATCCGTCGAGCTGCGCCTCCGGATAGCCTGTAATGCGAATTGCTAATGGAGTGACTGGGGGATTCCAGGCAGCCCCAAGTGGAAATTCTTGCAGGAGAAGGTATCGCTGCCCATCGGAGATAAGCTGTATTTGACCGCCGTATCTCGCAATCAGGTCGGCGCATTCTTCGTCAATCTGGACTGCACCAAACACGCCGGGCGGGACAGCGTAAAATTTCTCGCCATGATGCACTTTGAAAAGGCCTGAGGGAGGTAACTCTGGGTCTGGTTCATCGCCAGCTATTTCTCGGAAGATCTTGTTGTCCGGAGGGATGTTTCCCAGGCGGCGGATCTCTTCAGCGCTGGTCTCTTCAGTAGGAAGATCGTGCCGCTGGTTCTCGATGTAAATGAAGGTACCAGTATTTGACATGATACCCCTCCTCTATAATAGAGTGTATATGCTTACTATTATTAACGGCTTGACATTGTAAGCGCTTACTGATATTATTATAGCATAGAGAAGCCTAACCGTCAAGCTCTATCTGCGACACGCTGATCATACGCAATACTTAGTAGGGCTCAGCCTATCGAAGCCCGAAAAGTGTACAGTAAGCAAATGAAGGAGCCCGTAGCGCGGAAGGTGCGTTTTTGCCACCAGGCAATTGTTGATGCGTGTCTTGAAGAAAAATAGAAAGAAATTACTAATTGGCCAATCTCTGGTCAGAAATTAGCAGTCTGCACTTCTGAGTGCTATATTGTTTTCCATAGAGCGGAACAGCTTAAAGGTCACAACCCACTTTATTCCAGTAGATTCTGATGAGAATGGATAAATTCGCATCGGGCAATAGCCCGAAATGATATATGCTAGCCAGATTATCAACGCTATTAAACGCCTGATTGGTTAAACATACACAATACGCACGATGGTATTTTCACTATTGTGAAGTGATGTTCAACCTTTATCCGTTCAACGCTGGTATTAAAGGAGGATATAGTTTGAGTTCTAAGAATCAAGATCTGTCGCTTAATGGGACGCGATCAGGAGAAGTAGAGAGGCAGGGGGTGCTTGATATTCGCGCTTTGCCTGATAAAGAGTTCCTCGCCTTGTGGGATGCCATTGTCCTAGAGCGCGAAACAAAAGACCGGCTCCTTTTGCAAGCCATCCTCAACTTTGTCCTTCGGCCCAGGGTCGATCGGGCGGAACTCCCTCTTCACGGCGTAATACTTCTCGTTGGCGTACCGGGTACAGGAAAGACCTCGCTTGCAAAAGGCCTGGCTGCCCGTACAGCTGAGACCCTTAAAAGTATGGGTGAATTTCGCTACATTGAGGTTGAACCCCATGCTTTAACCAGTTCTGCCTTGGGTAGGAGCCAGAAGGCAGTGACTGAACTGTTAGGATCTACAGTTGCTGAGTATGCTGCGATGGGACCGCTCATCGTTTTGCTCGATGAGGTGGAGACATTAGCTTCAGATAGGTCCAAGATGAGCCTCCAGGCTAATCCCATTGACGTTCATCGAGCTACTGATGCTGTGCTGGCCCAACTTGATCGACTCGCCGCGCAGAATCCGGCGCTGCTGTTTCTCGCCACAAGCAACTTCCCTGAAGCAATTGATTCCGCGTTTCTTTCGCGGTCCGACTTGATTGTAACGATTAATGTGCCGGGGCCGGCAGCCTGTCAAACAATTCTGACGTCTACAATCCTTGCACTGGCAAAAACCTTTCCCGGGCTTGAAGGTATTGTATCGGATCCCGCCTTTGAGAAGGCGGGAGAGATGTGCTATGGGCTTGATGGGCGTCGTATACGCAAACTGGTAGCTACAGCTTGCACTTTCAGCAAAGAAACGGCCATTAACCCAAATCTTCTTACGGCAAAAGATATTCTTCGCGCTATTGAATACGAGCAGAAAGCGGCGAAGGCAAAGGAGGGCAAATGACGGTCGTCGCCAGGAGAATTATTGCTGTGCCTGTACGCACTGCGTCTGACGCTTGGGCTGCTATTGTGAACCTGCTGGCACCGGGGCCAAATAGCAAGGCGCGGAGCGAGCTGCTAAATATTGCAGGTGTTGCGAGCGCTCTTATCGCTGATGAAGCGATGAAAGCACCCATAGTCGTTTATGGGTCGGGTCCACGTGTGCGAATCTATTGCCTGTATGATGAGGATGCAATTACGGGTGAAGCAGCGCGGGAGGAGACCCTTGCCTTCAACGCAACAGAGGGAGACTGGCGAATGTCCCTTCCTTGCCCAGCTGATGACCTGGCTTGGGTTCAAGACGCGCTCCAAAAGCGATCCAGCCATGTGACTGCTCGCGATATGACGACAACTGTTGATGCAGAAAAATCAGAGGGCGATGGAACTGTATCAACTGATATAACTGATATAGTGGATACGGAGGCATTCTTTCGTTCATGAGTTCTCTTGTTATCGTTAATACCCGCAGTCACTCTATAACCTATGTCACCGATAAATTACTGACATCACTCAAAAATATTATCCGGCTCAGTGGACTGAATCCGGAGAAGTTGGCGAGCGATTGGCAAATTCTCGAGCGAGGAATCAGGAGATGGCTTGAAAGTGAACATCTCCAGGAACTGCACCTTGAAGTATACCACCCTAAAACGGATAAACTCGTGGGCCGCTGGGATTTTGAGGTCTTCTACGGCTCCACGGGAGATGGGGCTTTCTGGATCGACACAGACGCTATCAAATACCACATTTGCAAAGCTGGCCTCTGGCCAAGTAGCTGCGAATATCGCATCGTGGTGACAAACAAACCTGGTAGGCTGGATGTAGAGGGATGGTCCACGACCACCTTGCATTCTACAGACGGGTTCATTAAGCAGAGTATTGGTACTATCATCGATGGGGGTGGACTTCGTACCGGTGGTAGCTATTGGCGAAAGGATTCCTGATGATTTCAACACATGATGCGTTCAAAGAATTTATGAGTCGTCTTGAGCTAAACAATCGGGAACAAAAAGATGCCTCCAGGCGCCAGCAAGAGATTCGTGCCATTATGGACCAGGCTTTCTCTATCGAGCACGACTTCCTCACGGGCTCATACGCCCGCTGGACCAAAACAAAACCTCTTAAGGATGTGGATATCTTTTGTGTTCTAGGAGAAAAAGAACAACATTATCGTAATAAGCACCCATCTGTCCTTCTGTCAGCAGTTGAACAACCGTTGGTTGCGAAGTATGGACGAGATCGCGTATCCTGTCAGCGTCACTCTGTTACGGTTGATTTCGGTATTACAGAAGAGAATGCACTCAATTATTCCCAGGTCATGAGTTTTGATGTCGTTCCCGCGTTTGCGAAGGATGACTATTATGAAATACCTGATGTAGCAGCATCCATTGGCTGGACTAAGACCAATCCAACAATTCACTACGATAAAGCGGTCACAGCACAGGAGGCATTTGCTGGCGAGTGGAAGGGGATCGTGCGTATGATAAAGAAGTGGAACAGCAATCAAGGAAAGCCTATTACTCCCTCCTTCCTGATCGAGGTAATGGCCCTCGAATTGCTTTACCCCCCTTTCGGCGGCGATTACCGTCGTGAGGTCCAGGCATTCTTTATGTCTCTTGCCGGCCATATTCATGAGACCTGGCCGGATCCTGCCGGGCTCGGGCCTCCAGTCAGTGATCAAATGGATGCTCAGCGATGCGATAAGGCAAGAATTGCACTTTTAGCAGCCGAACAGCAGGCGGCTCACGCTATTCGCCTTGAGCGCGAGGGTAAGAATGGTGAGGCGATTCAGGTATGGCGCACATTGTTTGGACCGCTATTCCCCTTGTCTTGAGCGGATAACATTTGTAAGGAGGTCTCTATGGCTAATCAGGTAGCAGCTAGAATGAGAGGGGACGACTACCAACACCTCTATGCCTGGCAATTTGTCTTGGAACTGAAGATGCCCCATAAGAAGGTGCGCCGAGTTACTATAGAGGATGCCCTTGCTGGTTCTGTGGATGATGTAACCGTGCAGCACGAAGTTGGCACGACTACCCCGGATCGCTTTTACCAGGTAAAATATCATATTGATCAGCGCGGTGAGTACTCGACGGAGGAACTAGTTTCTCACAAGCCTGGGGAGGCCAGTCTCTTAGAGAAGTTTTGGCGCACATGGAACCTGTTGCGGAAGCAGGATCCAGAGAGACATATTGAACTCTACCTTGTCAGCAACTGGACATGGGATGCGAAAGATGGGCTGAAGTCTTGCATTGATGGGCGTGATAATAGCATCAAGACTGATGAATTCTTCGCAGCTACGCCGAGGAGCGCTATTGGGAAGTCAAGGAATCGCTGGCTAAGTGTCCTCAATGCCAGCGAGGAGGACTTCAAGTCGTTCATAAGCTGCCTGCGCTTCAGGTTGGGTTTTGATTGTAGCGATGAGCTGGAACAGCGTGTTGCTGAGCGCATGGAACACCTTCATCTGAAGTCAGACAAAGCAGCTCTCCTGATTGGAGTAGGTATTGTGCGGGGCTGGATTACATCGGGAAAGCAGGAAGTTGGTCTTGAGGAATTAGAGGCAGTACTGAAAACGCAAGACCTGTACGCCTCCGAGGAGAAAGAGAAATGCGTTACTGTCTATCTCTCCACCATCAAGGACCAAAAGTTTGAACTAGAGCCCGATTATGTCATTGATTGGCGTGACTACTTCATTGGAGACCTACATAAAAAAGGCCATCGGTTAAAAGATCCATTGGTGTGGAATGACAAATTACTCCCAGAACTGGAAGCACTAGAGGCACGAATAAATCAAGAGACGGATTGTCGATTCGTGAGGGTACGAGGATTAGCGAGGCTTTCTGCCTGGTTCGTTTTTGGTTTTTTGTTCTCTGAGGTTGCTCGCTATACTATAGAGGTAGATCAGAATGGTCAACTATGGCGGACTGATGCAAATACAAGCAGAGATTTTCAACTTGTCGTCACGAGCAGCATGGATTCACTCAATGGAGAAGTCTTAGACGGTGAAGGTTCTACTGTGGCAGTGGGCATAAGCGTCACAGGATCGCTTGATGCAGATGTACGAACCTATCTCGCACATCGAACAGAGAAGGTGTCTGCACTTCTCCTCTTGCGGCCTGAGCGTGAGCTTGGACGTGAGTGTTTGCGTAGCGCTGGCGATGTCATAGCATTGGCTGACAAAGTTAAGAACTATGTGAGGGCTTTTGTAAAGAAGTGGGCGGCTACGCGGCTCCTTCTCTTTTATTTTGGGCCTCTCAGTGGTGCCTGTTTTCTGGGCCACAGATTGAACGCTGTATGCCAGGAGATTCAAATAATGGAAGATCAACAACCGGGTTACGCACCTTCTTTTCTTCTGAAGTAAGGTAAGCACTAAAACTGGTAGCGAGTTTCTCACACGGCTTCACAAGCAGATGGAGAAAAGGGATATTAGGAGAGGAATTTTACCTCGCCGCGATCAGGAAATGCATCCACCTCGTTACAGGCTCCTTTATTTGCTTACCGTACACTTTTCAGGTTTCGATAGGCTGAGCTCTAGTACATGAGAGGGTTTTCTTGTATGAACATGCCGCAGGCCGATCTCTTGAAAACGGCACGTCAGAGGCTCCATTGGAGCCAGCGTGATCTTGCGCAACGGCTGGGCGTAACGCCTGGGTATATCGCGTTATTAGAGCAGTCTGAACGCTCACCATCTCCAGACCTGTGGAATCGTATTACTCGTCTATTTCGCGTAGATCCACGATCTCAAGACCTGTTCCCTGGCAATGCCACCGGTCCGACGCAGTCTTTTGGACATGTGACGTTCACTGGCCCATGGCTTGGCTATGCCCCACCACCTGAGTTCCCCATAGAATATTCGCTTGATCCCTCATGGTTCGCACACATCCCCTTCACGGTTGTGACTGGCGCTGCAGGAAGTGGGAAAACGACGTTCTTACGCTCGTGGGGAGAAAAGGTTGAGGTGACCGGTGTACGCCGCGTCTTTTGGGCATCGCTCAACACATTTTCGAACGATTTCGGTCGACTACCCACAGAGTTGCTGCATTTTTTTGACGAAGATGCCGAATCTTTTGCTCGGTCGGTCGATCTTTCCTTTGACGCCTCGCCCGATAAGCTCAAGCAAGCAGCGCAAATAGTGGCGAATCGAATTGAAGAGCGTCCTCGCTCCACTGCCGTCTTATGCTTCGATGAGTGGCAACCGCATGGAGATAGCTTGCATGAATTTGTGCAGTATTTGGCCGCCAGCCTCAAGAAAACCCCAGTTATCGTGGCGACAGATACCCAGCGTCCTGTTGTACCAGGCGCTGTTATCGTTCCAGTCCCTGAACTGCGAGATGAAAATTGGGCCAACTGGTGCAAGAAATGGCGGGTTCCCGATCGACTTGCACTGCCCTTCCTCACGCGTATTCACCGAAATATTCTCGCGGCAGTATATCTGAAAGGTGCTGTGTTCTTCGCAGTTTCTACTGATTCTCAACGTGTAGCAGAAACTCTCTGGGAAGAGATTATTCCGCAATTGCCTGAACAATCAGATGTCCCCTGGGAATCTATCCTCCGGATCTGCCTCGATTTGCTCGGGTCTCAAGCAATGCAGATGATTCGGGAGGTCGCGGAAGCGCCTGCGCCGGTACCTGCAACGTGGATCGCACAAGACCTAGCAACTGGGATTATGTCTCGCCTAACGCATTACAAGTTCCTGGCTTCAATAACTGGCTCGGCAGATCCGCTGGTCTCCGTCCATGAGGTGCTTCGTCGCTTTGTCAAGCAATTGGGAACGACCACACTTTCCCCACGTGTAGAGGCCAGAACGACTGCCTTGAGCAATGTCCTGATCGAGATGCTCCTCAAGTCTGGCAGATACAAGGAAGCTGCTCAGAGTATGGAACAATTAGCGCAAGAGTGGTCTCGCCGAACAGAAGCGCCATCACTCTTTATAGAATGGATGCAGCAGCTCCCTGAGACGGTCAGGCAGAAACATCCAGTACTCACTATGACACTTGCCCGTGCTCACGCCCTGCGTGCTCATCCGACAGATGTCAATCGCGCCCGAACGATTCTTGAGAACCTGCTAAAGCGGAGAGACCTTGGGGAAGGTATGCGGTTGCAGGCTATCCAGCACGTGGCAGACGTGGCGATCCGCCAGCATGACTACGCTGGGGCCGAGAAATGGGTAGGACAAGCCCAACGAATCACCAGATCAGCCCCTGAGAGCTTTTATGCAAATCCATTGCGGATTCTCGCTGCTCGCATAGCGTGGGAGCAGGGACAATTTCCAGAAGCGCTCGCTGCATTAGCGAGGACAGCGCTCCAGAGCGGTGCAGATGGAGCACGGTTCGCTAGCTGGGAAGGGCGTGCCCACGCATCACTCGGAGACGTCGCAGCAGCAGCAAAGGCCGTTCAACGGGGTCTAGAGATTGCACGTCTCGAAAACATACGTCGCGCAGAAGCCTACAACGCCGTGTTGCTTGCTGAATATGAACTCTTGCGAGGGAATTTCGCGCGCGCACAACGCCTTGCCGAGCGTGCATTTGAGTTGGCAAAGAACATTGGGCAGCCGAACCTTGAAGCACAGGCTCTCATGGTCGAGGCTGAGCTTGCTGCTGCAGGTTTGCAGATCGTTGAAGCCCAGAAGCTGCTCTTTCTCGCACAGGATGCGCTCACGCAGCGAGCGGATGATTCATGGAGCCATTGCTACCTGCTTGTGAGCCAGGCTCGAGTTGCCCAAATGCAACCCGATTCGAGATATCTGTATTCGCTGGCGCAACAGATTGAATATGAAGCCGGTATAGTCCAAAGCAGGTCTCCGCGACACCCTGTTGTAGGGGCGATGCGAGTAGAGGCGGCATGGTGTTGGGCAACAGCTAATTATATGCACCAGGCTCAGCGAGTACTCGCCACTATCAATTTGGGCCAGTGTGAATGGCGGACAAAGTGGGATGCGAAACGGCTCGAGTTAGTTACGGGAAGACTTACCGAAACCGCCTTTGAGCAGACAACTCAACAGTTAATTCAAAACGCGCAAGAAGCCGGCTGCCCGTACCTGGCAGCTGTCTGTGGATACACGGCAGCTTCTTATGGGTGGCTACAAGGCTTCCACGATCTCGCGGCACGTTACGCACAGTGGACGCTGCAGGTTGCAAAGGCGCGAGGGTGGACCATTTTGGCGCTTATAGCGCAGGGAATATCTCCATCTGTTACAGAACACCAACCTGTAACACGAGGCCAGGTGGTCATTCACGAAGATGGAACACGAACCGTCATTGCACCTCGCCGGGGGCAACAACGGGCGCAGAAGGATATCGGCCTTCCACTTACTGATCCGTACGAGGAGTAATTCGTAGTGAAGACACAGTACGCATGGTTTCCACCTTTAGACCGGCTTTATGGAGCCAAAGATCCAATTGATATCGCCCGATATCTCCATCAAGGAGATATCTTTAGAGATGTCGTTTGCTGCCGCTTTCCGTATCGGGATACCATGCCTGTGGAACCGAAGCAACCACACGGGTATGCGATGGTACTGGGGCATCCTTGTGAGATTTCTGTTGGTGAGAAGGGGGATGTACAACCGTGGCGAACCCTTTGTGCTGTCTTCGAGGACCGTGACCGTCGTCTTACCCTTGACGGAGAGACGCATTTTTTGCGTTTCCCTTGCCTGACTTACGAGCGGACGGCGCGCTTTGGTACGCTGATTTCCGGTTCTTGGCTACAGTACATAAAGAGTGGCTACAACTCGACAAACGTATCGCTGCACTCTCTGAGGAAGGCTGGCATGCCCTCCAACGTCGTTATGTACATTATCAAACACGCGTCATTATCGACTGGGCTGATCTCGAGGAAGCAGGTGAAGGTTTGCATCCTGATGCGTGCGCATAACCTTTTACTACTAGAGAAACATTGGTGTGAAATCATGTGGGAGGGATCATTTTAAGAATCCGTTAGCACCTGTAAAATCTACTTGAAGTTCAGTTGTAAGTGAACTGGCCCCGGTTTTGTGGGTCTCCCGCATTTTCCGTGCTCAGCAATACAGAATTGGTGAGAATCTCCTTCATCGGGAGAAAAAGTGAAACTATCCAGGCATTTCTGGGGGGATTCAGCCGATCAATCCGGTTTTTGTTCAACCCTGTAGGGCGATGACAACTACTGAGCACTAAATATGCGGATGAACTGGTTTTGTGGAGTAGGAGAAATTGGTATATACTACTCTACAAAACCGATGCCAGCTCATTACTGGTAATTACTGATCAATGGAAAGAGGAGGTTTAATGGAGTGCTACTCTCGCTGTCTATACTCATTGGTACCTACGATACTCTACCCTTAACTGTAAAACAGATTTGTGTTCGCAAGTACCATGTATATATGGCGAGGTTTACCCTTTCAGAGGGAGCATGATCAAATATACTCGCCCGGTAGCAAAGTAGAGGAGGATGAAATGGACATTTCTTTGGGCTCACTCGGAGATTTTCCCATTGACGATGATAAGCAGAACATTGCTGCTCAAGCTGGCTCTCATATTCCAAGCCATGATAAACATTTATTCACACTTAAACGAATTCAAAAGAGGTTGACGTTAGGTTCTCTTTCTCGCGGGATCATTCCCCTGTGTATTATCCCACCCGAAGTTCTTGTTCAGCTTGACAAGCTGCTCGACCAGGCTATTCAGTCAATGGTCGAAGGAAAAGAGCCAGCAATCCTTTCTCCGATGATGTGGGATGCAATCCTTATTCTCCGTCGTACTGGGATACGATGCAGCGAGTTGACTCGCCTTGAAGCCCCTTCTCAAGCTGATCAGCAAGGATGTCTTGAACAGGATTCGAGTGGCTCCTGGTGGCTTCTCATCAAAGCTAAGGGTACGAAAGCGAACAAAGATTATCGCATTCCTATCCACACCGATAGTGGGGTGAAAGAGGCAGTGCATCGCCAATGCCTGCGGATTTCAGATATCCCAAAAATGCTCGGTAAACGCTACATATTTCGTGACGACAAGGGATTACTCAGCTCAACAGCAATACGAACAGCTTTGAGAAAACTTGCGGGGCATCTCACATATGAAGGACAGCCGTATGTGATTGCTACGAATCAGTTTCGGCATACTATTGCTCAGAAGATGTATGCGCTTAGCGAGCTTATGGGACATGCCAGTCCTTCAGCCTGCCAGTATTATGTTTACTCCCGGCCAGCATTACTTTTGGAGGAACTCGATCGGCTTCGAGAAAAGTGGGACAACTTGCAACACGACGAGGAGCAATCGAGCCAGGAGGGTGAGCAGCAGGTTGAGGAACAAGAAGGTCAAGAGGAATGAGAGACAGAAATGGACGCGCGCTTGTCCCACGTAAGTACAAGTTACCCTGGATTCCTAGCGATCAACAATGGCAAGTTTTCCTCGACGCTCTCCAAGAGGAAAGCTTGCGAAACCGTGTAATGGTGCTTTTAGCCTACGAAGGGGCGATACGCAGTAACGAACTACTCTCACTAAAGATTGGCGATTTTGATGAACTATTTCATATGGTCACGATTCGTGCTAAAACGACGATGAGCCTGCAAAGGCGAATCATCGGTTATCCCGCGTACCTTGATACGATGCTCATCAAATACATGGATCAACAACGTGGGTTGGCGGGAGAACACGATCTTCTCTTCATCTCAGGGTCACCGCGCCACCTGGAACAGCCGCTCTCATACATCCAGTGGGCGGCAATTGTGAAACGAATTGCTCACCGTGCCGGAACTCCCCTTTTCAAAACGGGCACCTTTCGCCATTTGCATTTAGCCCACATGGCTCGCGCTGGCGTACCTCTTGTGAATATTGTTGATTTTGCTGGTTATCGCAATGCTCGCTCAGCGATGCTTTATGTTGAACTGAAGATGGGAGAGGAGCTTGCTGCAATAGGGCAAGAAATCCTCCACAAAGCACGCCTACGTGGCTCTGTGTTAAGGAGGGAGCCTCCTAGCCGCAAAGTAGATAAGTGCGGCACAGTTTTCGTTTAGAGCGTTTCAGATGTGCCCATCATGCGGGCAAGGTCATCGGCAGAAACCCGTGTGTAAATCGTGGTCGTCGTGATATCGGCGTGGCCAAGCAATTGCTGAATCGCTGGAAGTGGCATTGGTGGGCGATCGAGTCCATAGGCAGCCGGATCAAGCAGTGACTTGGCAAAGGTGTGGCGCAGATCGTGGGGACCGAGAGGTGAAGTGAGTTTGGCGGCCTGACCAAGCTTGGCAATGATCTCGCGGATGCCGCGTTCGGCTAGCGGCTCCAGGATGCAACCGCTTCTCCTCGGGTAGCTGCCCGCTCACGCCAGTGTTCAGCCAGATGTTCGCGATGGGTGAAATAAGCATCGAGCGGTTCGCGCGCTTCCTGGACGAGCGGGATCTCGCGATGTTTGAGTCCCTTGCCCCGACGAATGACGAGCAGGCCACGCCTGGCTGAGATCTGCACGTCAGGGATCTGGAGAGCTGCCACCTCGGAGACCCATGGACCCGCATAACGGAACAGCGTTGCCAGCGCCAGTGCCAGTCCGTGATCGCGACGAGCCGCTGCTTCAGCACATCGCCGTACCGCATTCCATTCGGTCTTTGATAAGGCAACGGGAGCTGGTTCCACGATCTCGATCATGGTCAAATGGCGAAAGGGATTGGTTCCCTCAAGTGTATCGAAAAAGAGCATGAGGCTGATCAGCGCACGATTGATCGTGGCCGGGGCATACCGTTTGGTGAGCAGATGGTCTCGGTACGTTTTCGCATCTGTCGGTGTCACCTCGGTGGCTTTGAGGCCGGGATGTTCCTGCTGCAGCCAGGTCGCAAAGCGGCGAGCATCCTGCGTGTATAAAGCAATGGTTTTGGCAGCCAGATCTGGACGCAGGTTCAGTTGCTCCTGCCAGCTGGCAATCTCATGCCACATGACTCCTCCTTGTTATCGGCATAGTTGCATTATCGGCACAGTTTTTGACGAGATAAATCGGCTCACTCTGCCGATAAGATACCACCTGGGAGAGAAAACTGTGCCGATAATCCTTGTTTGCGGCTCAGTCCGAAAGTCGAACCGTCAAGGTTTGGGTACTCCCTAGACGAGGGATCTCCGCTTTTTCTTCTGGGGTAACCAGACGGTAGAATGGAATGGCTCCTTGTGGAACTGGTGTCTGATCCAAGTCCCAGACATAGCATTGGTAAGAGAGGGGATTTCCCTCCACGTCCGGCACGAAAGGGCCATTAGGAACAGTGACCGCCTGGAACTCACCTGCTTTAGCAGTGTAAAAATGCTCACCTGCTTGTGGGTTGTAGACACGATAGAGATTGTTGAGGAGAAAGGGAGAGGTTGGAGGGTGTTCAAAACCGGATGCTAGTCAGCACACACCCGGTTTTGAATGGCCTCCTACCCCAATGTAAGATCGCTCACGATGTGTGTCCAGCCGACGTGAAACGTTCCTGGGGGAAGACTCGTGAGGGAGTGGTAGTTCCCGCTGTCATCAAGCTGGCCGGTATCTACCTGGCCGGTCGTCTTTTCATAGAAGAGCAGGTTATTACTTCCGATGCTGCTCACGATGTGCGTCCAGCCAACATGGACGTTAAGAAGGATTACTTCTGCTCCTTATGGATGAGTGAGACTTGCTAGAGAAGAGGAGCGTACTGCTCGGACTACAGAAGACGGTCACAGGAGCCGAGAGAGAAAGGTAAAGAGTTGGACTGAAACTGATCCGAGGAGGCGAGAGATGAACAAGTATCACTACACCTACCCAGTGAAGTTAGAGCCAGAACTGCTCTATAAGTATGGAGAGCGCCGAAATGGCCACTTGCTTTCGGTTACAAGCGATGAACCTTGTTTTGCGTTCGAGAAACGGCGAAAGCTCAACAAGAGAACTCCGAGATCGGCTGAGGAACCAGACTGGTGTCGACCATGTCTCCTACTGCCCAGAGCGTTCGTGTCCCTGGAATCGGTGTGATCCCACGCAAAAGGCTGGCCAACTCCCCAGGACTTTGGCTGGGAACCGTTTGCCAAGAACGCCCGTTCCAGTGAGCGACCAGGGTTTGATAAGGTAACACCGTCGAGGAGAGATTGTTGGCATAGCCTCCTACTGCCCAAAGATCACGTGCGGAGACCGCTGTGACAGCAAGCAAGCTATTGACTGCCCATCCAGGATTGGGACTAGCGACGACTCGCCACCTGCGTCCGTCCCAATGCTCAATCAGTGTGGTAGTAAACTGGAAGAAGGTGTCAGCAGCGAGACCAACTGCCCAGACATCATGTGCAGAGATCGCTACAACACTCACCAGTTCATTAATGACTGAAGCGGGATTCGGACTAGGAACCACTTGCCACGTCTTTCCATCCCAGTGCTGTATGAGCGTGTGGAAAGGACCAGTGTTGAACGACGGGGAGGAGGTGCCAACCGCCCAGATGTCCGAGGCCGAGACAACAGCGAGACCGCCAATGACACTGTTCGGCTCTGGGTTCGGGCTGGGAACGATCTGCCACGTCTTTCCGTCCCAGTGCTGTATGAGCGTGGAAAAGGGGCCGGAGCTACTCTCGCCGCTCAGCCCTGCGGCCCAGATGTCATCGGCTCCAACGACGGCTACCGCACTAAGGGAGTTGATAACCGAGCCCTGGTTTGGGCTTGGGATCACCTGCCATCTTGCGCCATCCCAATGCTCAATGAGGGTTTGTCCGAGGGAAAAGCCTCGTGCTCCCGGTGTTGCGCCAGAGAAACCCACCGCCCAGATATCGTTTGTCCCAACAGCAGCCACGCTGAAAAGGGCATTGTCCCCCTCAGGGTTCGGATTGGGACTCTCAATGATCTGCCAGTTTTGTCCATCCCAGTGTTCAATCAGTGTCAGTGCAGGCGCGTTATTGTCAGGTGGTTGCACAGTCAAACCCACCGCCCAGACGTCGTTCGCAGAGGCTGCTACCACGCCAAGAAAGTGCGTATTAGGCGATTGAGGTGGAGAAGGATTGATGGTGGCGCTCCACGGTCGGCAGCCCGCTATCGCCGTGGTCTGCGGCAGGGCGAGGGTGCCAGGAAAACTGAAGCCTGGGGAGAGAAGCCCCCTGAGAGTATGCATATGCTCTTCCTTTCTGCATCAGGTGCAATAACATGCCACATCTCGATCCAGAGAACGCTCTCGAAGACGTGAGCAAGACCTTTAACGAAACAGTATGTCAAACGGCCCATTTGGAGACCATTCCAGAGCTGGCGGGAGTTACGTAGCAGATGACACAAACCAACATTTAGAATGGGCTACATATCATGAGCCGCAAACCCCTTGTTGTAATAAGGCTCGCCAATCCTTGTTATCCTGATTCTGTATCCCACCTCCAAGGCTACAAGTCGGATCACCACGACGCTCGTGGTCTGCACCCTTTACACCTACCGTAGCACAGCGAAGACCTCCAGCCGTCCATCGGCGTTTTGGCCCACCGCAACCTCATACAGGCCTGCAGCATCACCTAGCCGTGACCAATCGGGAAAGCCACTGCTTGGGGTGGGTTGGGCGGTGTGCCAAGCTCGGCCATTGGTATCGAGCGCAAAGACCTCTAGCCGACCATCGGCATTTTTGCCTGCTGCTATCTGGCGCAACCCTACCCCATCCGCTACACGCACCCAGCCTTCCCAGTTCCCGTTGGGACCATCCTGGAAGATCGTCCAAGCCAGGCCCGCAGATGTGTCAGTCGCGAAGACTTCTAGTGAGCCACTGTGAGTACTGATTACCGTGATCTGACCCAGGCCTACCCCACCACCCAGTTGCGACCAATTGCCGAACGCGCTGCTTGGAGTGGGTTGGACTGTACGCCAGGGTACCCCTTGAGTATCAATGGCAAAAACTTCCAACCGATCATCGGCATTTTTGCCTACTGCGATCTGACGTAGCCCTACTCCGTCTCCCACGCGCACCCAGCCCTCCCAGTTCCCGTTGGGACCATCCTGGAAGATCGTCCAAGCCAGACCCGCAGATGTGTCAGTCGCGAAGACTTCTAGTGAGCCACTGTGAGTACTGATTACCGTGATCTGACCCAGGCCTACCCCACCACCCAGTTGCAACCAGTCGGGAAAGCCACTGCTTGGAGTGGGTTGGGCAGTATGCCAGGGTACTCCTTGAGCATCAATGGCAAAGACCTCGAGCCGACCATCGGCATTGCGACCAGCAGTGACCTGGCGGAACCCCGTTTTGTTGCCTACAATCCTCCAGCCCTCAAAGTTCCCGTTGGGGCCATCCTGGAAGATCGTCCAAACGAAGCCAGCTCCCGTATCAACGGCGAAGACCTCGAGCCCGCCGTTGATGCCGCTGATTACCATCATCTGACCTACGCCGGCAGCATCACCTAGTCGTGACCAGCCGCCGAAGCTCCCGTTGGGAACAATTTGGACTATATGCCACGGCATACCTGCTTTGATGAGCGCTGCCTGCCAGATACCTCGCCCAAAGGTGGCGGCATTCAGGTAGCTACCAGCTGTGACGAGATCCTTCACGATCACGTTCGGCATTCCATACGCCTGGCGCAAATCATGCCACGTTGCTCCACTATCCTCGGTGTAGAACACGCCAACATCAGTCCCGATGTACCAAGTATTTCGAGGGTCTACGGGATCACGGGTGACAGCATTCACCGAACTATCCGGGAGAGTACCTGCGCCACTCACGTTGTACCAATGTGGTTGCATACTCTGAGGATCTGTGCAGCGCCAGACGTTACCTGTACCACCGCCCCCCAATCCAACCAGGACATCATTGGGGTCATTGGGATGGACAGAAATTGATAACACAGGCTGGTTTGGGAGTGAAGTGCTTCCTGCATTTATCTGCACCCAATCCCAGGTGGGGTGGGGCGCGCGAGACATCCACACTTCACCGGTGCCAGCTCCAGTGTACACCCTCGTGTTATCGGACGGCGCAATGGCAATGGTTTGCAAGACCTCACCGGCAAGACTGGTGTTCGCTAGCTTCTGACCACCAACATGTGGGGTCCACGCTCGCGTCGCCTCATCCCACATCCAGAGAAAGTTTGTTCCCCAGAAGAGATGCTGACCGGCACTATCCATGGCGAGGGGGCCGCCGGGCGGAATGACATCGTCGGGCAGTGGCTGTGGCGTGATTTCCTTTTGAGCCTGCCAGCGATCCTCAGTTCGGATGATTCCATAGAACTCAGTTGTCAGGGAAGCAAACTGGATATTGATGTTGGTGGGACTGATGACACATGGACCCGTATCGGTCGTCCGTGGAAGATCCACCTGCCGCCAGGCGTTGAGATCGCCCTGCGCTGAGAGCGCGCCGTTGTCCTGCCCTCCCGCCAGGATGGTATTCGGATCTGTACTGGAGAATGCACCTTTATAGACCTGAGTGATTCCCAGGTCGGCGTTGAGCGAGTTGGGGATCCAGGTTGGACCTCCCACGCTGTCAACATATGACATTAACCAGGCGCCACCGTCATTGCCGAGTAGAACGTTTCGTTCGCCATTTGGATTAATCGCCAGATCATGCTGGTCTGCATGTGTACCCGCCAAGGTCATCCAGGCTCCACCAGGTACTAACCAAAAGACTTCCTTCAGACCCAGAAAGAGAACATCAACGTCACCGAAATTCACGACTGACGCCTCCCCGCATTTCAAGAACCAGTCGTAGTTCTCTTGACCCCAAGCTCCATCGTCCTGGGGAAGGTTGCCGGTTATGTCCGTCCAACTCCCCCCGGCATTCCCACGACTGAACACTTTCCGGGCGGATCCAACGAGCAGATACAGTTGCTCACTGTTCCTCGGGGACGTCGCAAGAGCCAGGATCGATGGGACAGCGCTGTTCACAGGGAGCGTAAGGGGAGTCCAGTTTGCGCCGCGATTGTGTGAAGCATAGACCATGCTACCTGACGCGTTCCACCCTGCAGCGTAATACCAGCGCGCTCCAGAGGCATCTCGGGCTCCGACCGCCACGTCACCCCAATCTGCCGGGATGTTAACCACTGGGTTCCAACTGCTGCCGGAAGTGGTGGAACGCCAAACTCTCCCGGCTCCAGGCTGGGCACGTCCTCCCGAAGTCATGACAACGATACTGGACTGATCTGGATCGACGACAATTCTGCTAATCGACGTATCGGCTGTTTCCGTGGCAGCAAGGTTGGTGAAAGTAGCCCCGCCGTCTGTGCTCTTCATCAGACCGAAACTCTGTACGCCATCTCCAGCGAAGTCGCCTGTCCCGACGTAGAGCGTATTTGGCTGGTTAGGGTCTATGGCTATGCTGCTCACTGCCTGGAAAAGCCATGTATTGGACAGAGGCGACCACGTGGCGCCAGCATCGGTCGTTTTCCATACCCCTCCCCCGGCTGCTCCCACGTAATACGTTCCTGATGCACCAGGAACAAAAGTGACAGCATTCACGCGACCGCTGACAAACCTTCTGTCAGCGAGAAGATTGCGCGGGCCAACAAATTTCCAAAACGATTCATTCGGCGGTATCATGTAGGTCTCCTCTCCCGTGTTGGATTAGTGCTAGCCATAAACGATTAAGAGGCTGTGTGGAAAGAATGCTCCGATCCGCTCGACAAGCGACGCGAGGGATGGTGCAGTCAACATGAACGATGCGCCTGCCAGGCGGTCTCAGACCACTTTTCACACAGTCTCTAAAAAGTAGCTGCTCTCGGCTTGTCTAGTGGAATATGTCAACGTACCATTTACAAAAATGTGTGATCTTACCGAAAATTTGCCAGAACAATAACGAGATCGCTTCCATCCATTACGATAGACGTTGCGTGATGGAAGATTTGGGTGTTAAATGTTGGGGGAGAGGAAGAGTGGCGGATAACCCCTGTTATGACCGGCGGAAAGAATCTGAAATCGCTGAGAATGCGAAACTGTTGTAGGTGAAACAAAGCGATGAACATGCTGATACTACGACACCTTCTTATTTTCTGGAATTCCCTGATGGGATCAAATCTCGCCGGAACCCCTGGGCGGGAATGTTAACAGTGAGGCAGGTCGTCACGCCTATTCAGGCTATTTCCCTTGTCACCTCTCCTTTCTCTTGTTATACTCAGCCAAATGCGAATGCAAAAGAACCCTGTTTTGGCACGAGAAGACGCCGCAACCAAACTTCGTGAATGCGACTTTTCATCGGTTGAGAGTGACAACAACAAAAAGGGGAGTCGATGAAGCGCACGTGGACCTCGGAGGAGTTACTGGAGCATTTTACGCTTCTTCCTGGTGAATTAGCGGCAGTCGGCCACAAATCAGGGCCGACGCGTCTGGGATTTGCGGTCTTACTCAAGTGTTTGCAGTATGAAGGCCGGTTTCCCCGTTCGAGGCAAGAGGTGGCCCCGAGGTGGTGCGCTTTCTCGCCGCTCAGGTTGGGGTGGATGCTGCCCTCTTTGCCCAGTATCTCTGGGAGGGGCGCACCATCGAAGCCCACCGGGCGCAGATCCGGGAGATGACCAGACTCCGGGAGTGCCGCCGCATTGACGAAGACGCACTGCTGGACTGGCTCTGCGCCGAGGTCCTGGCGCATGAACAGCATCCCGATCGTCTGCGTGAGCTGATTCGCGCAGAATGTCGCACCCGTCGGATCGAAGCTCCAGATGACATCGCCGCGCTGATTGAGAGAGGGCTGCTGGCCTATGAAGCGCAGATTTACACCGTCATCGCAGCACGTCTCACGCCCGAGATGCAGCAACGCCTGGATGCGCTACTCGTCGCTGAATCTGAGGCGTCGGGAGAAGAGGAAGAGTTACCGCTGACGTTGCTTCGTCTGGACCCTGGTCCGGTCGGGGTCGAGAGTGCTCTCACCGAAATCGCCAAATTGCGCTCCCTACGTGCCATCGGCTTGCCACCTGACCTATTTGAAGGGTATGCACCCAAGCTGGTGGAACGCTTGCGACGACGCATTGCCGCCGAGTCTCCTTCCCACATTCGCCAGCATCCCCAGGCCATTCGCATGACGCTGCTGGCCGCCCTGGTGTTTCAGCGCACCCAGGAAGTCACCGATGCCCTGGTCACCTTATTGATCCAGATCGTGCATCGCATCGGCAAACGAGCCGAGCGCCGTGTGGAAACCGCCTATCTCAACGATCTCAAGCGGGTGGCAGGAAAAACGCGCATCCTCTATCGGATCGCCGATGCCGCGCTCGAACACCCAGATGAATCGGTGCGAGAGGTGGTCTTTCCAGTGGCCAATGAACAGACGCTTCGCGACCTGGTGGCCGAGTACAAAGCACAAGGGGGAGCCTACCGGCAACAAGTGCAGGAAGTGATGCGTTCCTCCTACCGCAATCACTATCGCCAGATACTCCCGGCTCTCTTAGAGGTGCTCGACTTCCACTCCAACAACACAGCCTATCAACCGGTGATTCAGGCGCTCTCGGTGGTGCGCGAGTATGTGAGCAGCCGGCTCGCCTGGTATCCCCTCGAGGTCAGCCCTCCCATTGAGGGAGTAGTTCCTTCCTCCTGGGAAGACATCGTCACCGAACAAGATAACGCGGGCGAGACCCGGGTCAATCGTTTGACCTACGAACTGAGTGTGCTGCAAACCTTGCGCGAGCGCGTGCGCACCAAGGAGATCTGGGTATCTGGAGCCGCCCAGTTCCGCAATCCTGAGGACGACCTCCCGCGGGATTTTGACCAGCACCGGGCCACCTATTACGCGGACCTCCATCTGCCACTCTCGGCTGATGAGTTTGTGGCCTCATTAAAAACGCAATTAACGACGGCGCTCACGTCCTTTGAGCGCTTCATGACAAAAAAGCCGAAGGACGTGGCGATTGGCACCAAACGCGGGAAAGGATGGATCACGCTTTCTCCGCTCCCGAAGCAGCCTGAACCGAAGCACCTCCCACGTCTCGAAACGGAGATCCAGCGTCGCTGGGGAGTCATTGGTCTGCTCGATATCTTCAAAGAGGCGGCGATGCTCAGCGGGTGCCTCGACTGTTTCCAGTCCACCGGCAGCCGGGAAGCCCTTCCCCTCGACCTCCTGCACAAGCGCTTGCTGCTGTGCATGTACGGCCTGGGGACCAATATGGGGATCAAGCGCATGGCCGGGGTGGATCCCCATATCACCGCAGAAGATTTGCGCTACACCCGGCGGCGCTATCTGCACAAGGAGCATATGCGAGCGGCGATTGCGCAGGTGGTCAACGCCCTGCTTCACGCTCGCCTGGAAGCGATCTGGGGAGCAGCCACCTCCACCTGCGCCTCTGATTCCAAGAAATTTCATGCCGTCGATCAGAACCTGCTGACCCAATGGCATGCTCGCTATCGTGGTCCCGGCGTACTCGTCTACTGGCATGTAGAACGGCGCTCGGTCTGCATTTATTCGCAGCTCAAATCCTGTACCTCCTCGGAGGTGGCCGCCATGCTGGAAGGGGTGCTGCGCCATTGTACCGACATGACGATCAAGCATCACATGACCGATTCACACGGGCAAAGCGAGATTGGATTTGCGTTCAGCCATCTCCTCGGCTTTCGCCTGCTCCCTCGGCTCAAACCCATCCACTCTCAGCGCTTAGCGCTGGTAGAGGCAGGCACGCAGGACGACTATCCCCACCTCAAAGCGGCCCTGGGCAAGGCAATCAATTGGGATGTGATTCGCCAGCAGTACGATATGATGGTCAAATACGCCACGGCCTCAAGACCGGGACGGCGGATGCCGATGCGCTCCTACGGCGATTTACGCGCAGTTGTATGTTAGATATAATCAGGGAGTCAGAGAAAGGAGTAATCCCCTTTCCCGACCATCTCTGTCCTACCGTAGATGGCCCTTGAAGCGTGTTTCCTTTTGGGAGGAAGCTACTCATGAGCAGAGTACGTTGGGAGTGTTACCCACTGGTTGCCGCCAGCGAAATGGCACGAGCGTGGTTGCAGATCCAGGCACATCTGCAGCTCGCTCCACAAACGGTCGATGCCTATGGGCGCGGCCTGAACGATTACCTGACCTTCTGTGCCAAACTGCAGATTGTCCCTGAAACCGTCACGCGTGAACAGGTCGCTCTCTATGTCCAGGACCTGGCCACTCGTCCCAATCCCAAAGGGAGCGCCATCCTCTCCATCACCTCAGGCCGAGGCCTCTCCAACGCCACCATGCAGCAGCGCATCACCGTCCTGCGTCTGTTCTGTGACTATCTGGTTGAGATGCACCTCCGTCCAGATAATCCGGTCGGTCGAGGTCAGTACGCTCCTGGCAAGGGGTTTGCTGGCGCCCGCGAGAGAGGACTGCTGCCACACTACCACAAGCTCCCCTGGATTCCCAGCGATCAAGAATGGCGCGATGTCCTCCAGGCCCTGAGCACCGAAAGGCTTCGCAACCAGACCATGCTCCTGTTGGCCTACGATGGGGCACTACGCCGCGAGGAAGTGGTCACGGTCGAGATCGGCGATTTCGATTTCGCCTACCGTCAGATCAGGATCCAGGCAGAGCATGCCAAGAATGGGGCAGAGCGCGTGGTTGGCTACAGCAAGCTCACCAGCCGCTTTTTGGAAGCCTATCTGCTCCACCGACGAGCACTCTCTGCTGGGTATGGACCGCTCTTTCTTTCTGAGTCACGGCGCAACCCACGTGAACCGCTCTCCTGTATCATGTGGTCCAAGGTCGTCCAGGACATCGCTCGCCGTGTCAATCTGCCTCGCTTCACCACCCATACCCCACGCCATTTACGGCTCACTCATCTGGCCAGAGCCCATATGGACCTGCATCAGATTGCGGCGTATGCTGGTCATCGGTCTCTCCAGACGACCATGCTCTACATTCACTTGAGTGGCGTGGAACTGACCGAAGCAGTCAGCCAGAGCCTGGAGGGGATGGAGCGGTGGATGACCAGCGTTCTGGAGGGAAAACACCTATGAAACCATCTCGACAACTCCTTGCGCTCTCACCTGCTCCCTGGCGCTGGCCGATCAATCGGGAGGCATACGACCGAACGCTCACCCTCAGCGCCGCTGAACGGGCCGAACTGGCCCGGTGCTTCGGCGCATGGGGAACAGTGACTGAGCCACAGATCAGGATACGACAGACCACCAGGACGATCCTGCATCGCCTGCTCCATCCCATCCATGATGTTTTAACCTTTCTGCGCGTTTCCCCCAACACGTACTGGGAAACGGTCCGGGTCATGTGCATGGAAATGCATCGGCGAGGAACGCCTTTTTGGGCCTGGGAAGCCTCTGAGTGGGGTGAGAGTATCTGTGGGAGTGGCGCCTTGTTCGCCCAGCGGTATGGCAGAACCTACGATCGGCCGCGATCTAGGCCGCTGCTTCCCGTGCTCGCCTACCTGCTCTGCTCCCCCTCTCCCATTGATCCCTTGCTGGAGTTCATTGGGATTGGTCCGCTCGCACGCAAGATCTTCGGCCCTGAGGTCATCGATGAGACGATTAAGCAGCTCTCCAGCATCCTGAAGAGTTGGGGCTATCACCAACAGCATCAAACCGACTTTGTGGCCTGCGTCTGCTATCTCCTGTTACGCAACGGCAGCCCCTTGCTCTCCGATCTCACCGATGACCTGCTTGAGACCATCCGCCAGACGTGTCCCCTGCCTTGTGTGCGGAAGACCTTGTTCCAGGTGTCTCATGCCCTCTGTGCGCTGGGCATCCTGGAAAAGCCGACGACGGATAATCGGGGAAGAAGCACGCCCGTCACCAAGAGCACTTATGAGGATATCGATGAGGAATGGCTGAGGTGGTGTGAGCGATGGCGCATGCATACCACGCAACGCGCCAGTCTGGGGAACTACCACGTCCTGCTCAAGGTGGGACGGTGGCTCAAGGTCCGTCATCCAGAGGTGACGAGTCCGGCACAGTGGACCTATGAGCTGGCAGCGGAGTTTGTCGCTGCAGTGAATGAGGTGAAGGTGGGAGACTGGGCGTCTCCTCGCCAACGTGGTCGCATCCCTGCGGCGAAGCTGGGAGTTCCCCTGCGTCCGCATACCAAAGCGGGGATGCTCAAAGCGGTCAGAGTGTTCCTGCGCGATTGCCAGGAGTGGGGATGGATTCCCCTCCAGTTCAATCCTACCCGGGCTTTGCATACGCCCCGGCCCATTCGCAATCTCATCGGGCCAGATCCGCGCGTGGTCGACAAGGAGTTCTGGGCCAAGATTCTCTGGGCCGCCATGAACCTGGAGGCGGCTGACCTGCCACTGGGATCAAACGATCTTGCCCTCTACCCCTTGGAGATGGTCCGCGCCATTGCCATGGTCTGGTGTTTTGCCGCATTGCGCTCAGACGAAATCTGGCGGCTGCGGGTCGGCTGTATCCGCTGGCAGTATGAGGATGTCATGATTGCAGGAACGGGGGAAATGCTCCCCCGCGACGCTGTGTGCTTTTTAGCCATCCCCATCAACAAGACGACCACCGCCTACACGAAGGCGGTCCATCCGCTGGTGGGCAAACGCATCAACGAGTGGGAACAGCTTCGACCGAAGGAGCAATTGCACAGCCTGGACAGCAAGACCAGCGAGCAGGTGCAGTTCCTGTTCTCCTACCGTGGCAGGCGCATCTCCAAAGGGTACATCAACAACGCGCTCATCCCGTTGCTGTGCCGCAAAGCGGGTCTGCCGCTGCAGGACAGCCGAGGGAGAATCACGAGCCATCGCGCCAGGGCGACTATCGCCTCGATGCTCTACAATGCCAAAGAGCCATTAGACATCTTTCAGCTGAAAGAATACCTGGGACACAAATCGCTCTCCGCGACTCAGAGCTATGTGCGAATTGATCCCACCCAACTGGCGAGCAAAGTGGCAAAAACGGGCTATCTGGAGCAGAACATGGCCACGGTGGAAGTGTTGCTGGACCAGGAGGCGGTGCTCAGTGGAGCAGCAGCACGAGGGGAGCCCTGGAAGTACTACGACCTCGGACATGGCTACTGCACAAATACGTTCTGGGCAGCGTGCAGACACCGTATGGCCTGTGCTCGATGTCCCTTTTACCGACCGAAGCAGTCGACGATGGAGCAACTGGTGGAGGGAAAGGCCAACTTGGTGCGGATGCTCGAATTTGTGAAACTCACCGAGGACGAGCGCTTGCTGGTCACGGAAGGGGTCGACCTGCATCAGGCCCTCATCGATCGGTTGACCGATGTGCCCACGCCGGCAGGACCAACGCCACGGGAGCTGACAGCCAGTCAACAAGGAGAAACGAAGGTCATCCTGCTCGAGTCAGTTCGCCGCTCGAACAAGCAGAAGCGGAACGAGCAGTAGGGGGTGGATCAGGGGCCCTGTCAGCTGGAGCTGCCGAAGCGGTCCCCACGTCCTTCTCTCTGCCGGGCGTGAGCCGTCCCCATTGCTGTGTCCGGTCAGCCGTCTGCTGCAGCGCCGCGACCACGTCCCCTCCGGTGCGGGCTACTGAGCACCAGAGCACGGCGAGTCAAGGCCGCGCAGGAGGAAGGGTTGAGAAGTGGGGGCGCGCTTGTCTTGGCCTTGACCGCTGTGCTACACTTGGGCAGCCGCACGGAGGCAGCGTCGGAAAAAGGGGTCAAAGGGCTTGACTTTTGATTATACATAAT
>WNGQ01000627.1_pt1 | contig 37397 bp, 35 predicted proteins | sample 5407661 | NCBI WGS metagenome assembly WNGQ01 (sample SAMN13153382, study PRJNA577476) | soil metagenome | isolation source: 60 cm soil or saprolite under Garry oak tree replicate 2 | place: USA:California | collected 2016-06-15 | reverse complement strand
CTCCCAACCGCAGTGCCTGTTCAGGCTCTCCTGCATCTCTCAACCAGTGCAAAGCCGCCCGCAGGTTCGTATGCTCGCGTTCCAGTCGCTCCAACCACATGACCTGTTGCCGCCCTGCTGTCTGGAGCTCCGCTTCCTCTGCCAGTGCCAGGTAATAGGCAGCGTGAGCACGGCGAGTGATCTGCGCCTCCCCACAGGCATCAAGGCACTCTAATCCATATTCGCGGATCGTTTCCAACATGTGCAGTCGTGGCTCATTGCCCTCTTGCTCGGCCTGGTACACCAGGTTCTTGTCGATTAACCGTCCTACACCGTCAAGTACATATGTCGTCACATTGCCAGGCAATGCATAGAACGTCTCCACCGCGTCCAGGGTGCAGCCACCAACAAAGACAGAAAGACACCTGAACAGCCGTTGCTCCCCTGCGTCTAATAAATCGTAGCTCCACTTGATGGTATTCCTTAACGTTTGCTGTCGTACTGGGAGATCACGATCTCCACTGGATAACACCTGCAAACGACGCCCCACTCGTGCCAACAATGCCTCTGGAGGCAGGAGTTTGATGCGAGCTGCCGCTAATTCAATAGCCAGTGGTAATCCATCTAGACGGGTACATATTTCTGCAATAGCCCGGGCACTCGCTTGCGTCAGAACAAAGTCAGGCTTGATGGCGAACGCAAGTTGCGTGAAGAGAGCTATAGAAGCGTAGTGTGAAAGTGTCTCGATGTCTGGCAAATGCTTGAGATCGGGGAGCGCCAATGGCGGGACAGGAAACTCATATGCGCCGTGAATGCGCAAGGCCTCGCGGCTTGTGACAAGCATTTTGAGATGAGGACAGCTTTGGAGGAGTTCTGCCAGGAGCGGTGCCGCTGTAATAACTTGCTCGAAGTTGTCGAGCAAGAGCAGGAGGTGCCTGTCTTGCAGATAGTCGTTCAGGCGTTCTATCGCAGGCAGGTCCGCGCTCTCTCCAAGTCCCAACACCTGGGCAATGGTAGGAAGAACCAGGTCGGCGGTGCTGATTGGAGCTAGTGGAACAACGTGGACACCATCAGGAAAAGCGTCCACCAGGTCTGTGGCTATTTGCAGACTTAAGCGCGTTTTGCCAACCCCCCCTGGGCCGCTCAGAACGAGTAAGCGCACGTTTGGGCGGGCTAAGAGATCACAAACACCCGCTACTTCCCGTTCTCGCCCGATCAATGGAGTGAGCTGTGGAAAGAGAGCAGCGGAACGTTTTCCTGGGCTGCTCGGAACCCACCGGGGTTTGCCCGGTTGTTCCGAGGGAGGCACAATTGCACCGTCTAGCATAGCCGCCCCTAAGAGACACCAAGAATGAAGCTCTCCAAAGAAATGGAGTTTTCAAGCCATCCTGTTTTTCCCAAACGCGATACACAACAATACCCTTGCTTCTCTGTGCGTATTATACTCTTGTCGATATCCGGTGTCAGGCAGTAATAATACTTATTATACTCTACTATTAAATGCCGCACAAATTACAATTCTCTCTCTTTGATTGGAGGGGTCTGTGAATGATCCTGGCGAGCGCAAGGCAAACCGCCGGTGAATCCATTTCAACGATTGCCTCCGCAAAGCAAACATACTCTGGCAGTGCTCAGGCAAATGGACTCACCGGCGGTTTAGACAGAAATGGGGAAACCGACTGTCCTCACAATCGTTTCCCGCTCCATCACTATGGTGTCGTGGTAGGACCTCTAGTAGCGCCAGCTACAAAACGCAGGATTGCAATCAGGATACACGCCCCCACAAAAGCCACAATAATACTCCCAATGAGGCCACCTGCCCCTATGCCTAACAAGCTGAAGATCCATCCCCCAATAACCGCTCCAATGATACCGACAATGATATCACCGACAATACCATAACCGCCGCCTCTCATGACCAGGCCAGCAAGCGCACCGGCAATCAACCCAACAATCAGCCACCTGGTGGGTCTGCAAGCACAACATATGCAACTGCCATAGTAATAAGCTCCTTTCTTGTTCTTCGTGGCAAGAAGACTGCCCGCTGGTTACAACGAGAGCTTCTTTTCTTCAACGCACACAGTATACGTCGCACCGCTTGCTTTGTCAAGTATTTATATTGTCTCATCCACTATTTATATGCACGAAAATAAATTTTCCATAGAAAAGAGGCTTGATGAGATTTTCTAGCCCACCCACTCATATGCTCCTCTCATACTGCTCAGATTGTGGGAGTGGAGAAAAGATGTTATAGTAGCGCTATCGTCACATACAACAGAGGTATGGGTAGTCGCTATTACACACAAGGATAGATGCGATGTCATTCAACCAATCAGAGAATCAAAATGTTTTTCAGCAAATCGGTGGTGTGCCATTGCCTGACACCTCTTTACCTGCTGCTTCTGTCCTGGTGACTGATCTTCAGACGGAACTGACCAATGAGAACCGCTTTCGAGCGCTGATTGAGCATAGCACTGATGTAATCCTTTTATCTGATCGCGAGGGCAATTACTTCTATGCCAGCCCGTCTCTTGAACGAGTACTGGGCTATACACCCGAAGAATTTATCCAGTTCAATGGCTTTACCATCATTCATCCTGATGATATCCCCTCGATTGCCCAGGCTTTTCAAACACTGCTTGCAACCCCCGGCTATAGCGAAACGAGGCAATTTCGCGGGCTGCATAAGAACGGATCATGGCGTTGGGTTGAAGCAACAGCAACCAATTTGCTTGATGCGCCAGGTGTTCAGGCTATCGTCACGAACTTTCATGATATTACCGAGCGCAAACAAGCAGAGGAAGCGCAAAGACTTTTAGCAACGATTGTCACACATTCAGATGATGCAATCGTCAGTAAAACCCTTGAAGGGATGATCACCAGTTGGAATGGGGCAGCAGCAAACCTCTTTGGCTATTCAGCAGAGGAAGCCATTGGACGCCATATTACACTCATTATTCCTCCAGATCTGCGAGCAGAAGAAGAAGAGATTATTGCCAAACTTCGCAAAGGCATGCGCATCGAGCATTTTGAAACGGTACGCGTCACAAAAGATGGGAGAAACGTTGACGTATCACTCAGTATTTCACCGATCAAAGATCGTCAAGGGAACTTTATCGGCGCGGCGAAAATAGCGCGGGATATCACCGAACGCAAGCGGGCAGAGGAACGGCGGAGCATGCTTCAGGCGGTAAGTGATCTGCTTGCCTCTTCCTTCGACCAGCAGATTATGCTGCGCGAGATTGCAGGGCTCATTGTTCCTGCCGTTGCTGATTACTGTCGCATTGCCATTGTCGATGAGCAGCAGCAGATTACAGATATCAAAATCAATCATATTGATCCACAACAGTTGGAACTGGTAAGAGCGCTCTATGAGCAGTATAAAGGTCGAGCAAATACCCTCCATGGCGTACAGAGAATACTGGAGACGGGCAAGTCTGACCTCGTCTCCACGATTTCAGGACCTTTCCTTGAGCATATGCGAGATAACCCTGAATTGCTTCGCATTATCCACGCTCTGGGATTGCAATCATATATGGGCACGCCTCTGATCGTACGCGATAGGATCATCGGAGCGATCACCTTTTCCTCCATTCAGCCACATCGACACTACATGCCTGATGACCTGGCCTTTGCTGAAGAGTTAGCATCTCGAATCGCCTTGGCTCTGGATAATGCTCGGCTCTATCGAGAAGTACAGCAAGCGCGCGATCAACTGGCTATTATCTTACAAGGGGTGGCCGACGGCATCATCGTCTATGATAAGAACAGCCAGATCATCTACGCCAATGAATCGGCAGCACAGTTGACCGGTTACGCTTCGGTGGAGGATTTGCTGACAGCGCCTCCCATGAGCACTGTTGCCAGGTATGAGGTCATTGATGAACAGCGACAGCCTTTTCCTCGCTCCCAGCTCACTCACCTGCGCGTGCTCGCCGGCGAACGGGAGCCCGAGGCGATCATTGGATACACCTATAAGGTGACCGGGCAGCTTGAACGCTGGTCGCTCGTCAAATCCCGCCCGGTGAATAATGAGCAGGGAGAGGTGATCTACGTCATCACGATTGTCCATGATATTACTGAGCGCGTGCAGGCGGAACACAGAAAAGATGAATTTATCAGTATGGCCAGCCATGAACTGAAAACGCCGGTGACCGGTCTCAAGGGCTTTACCTATGTGCTCCAGCGGCGCTTGAGCAAACAGGGCGATGAACAAAGCCTGCATTATCTCTCCCGCATGGATGCCCAACTCGATAAGCTCACCAAGCTCATCAGTGATTTGCTGGATATCTCACGGATGCAGACAGGCAAACTCGAGTTTCTACAAGCGCCTTTTGACCTGGATTCACTCATCATCGAAACGGTGGAAAATGTCCAGGCAGCAACCTCTACTCACCACTTGCTTCTAGAGGGAAAAGCGGATGTGCAGATCTTGGGAGACAAAGACCGTCTTGGGCAAGTGTTCATCAATCTATTGACCAATGCCATCAAGTACTCACCGCAGGCCGGCAAAGTACTGGTGCATCTCTCACGAGATGAGGAACACGCCATTGTGCGTATCCAGGATTTCGGCATTGGCATTGACGCATCCCATCGGCAGCGAATCTTTGAGCGGTTCTATCAAGTCACTGATCCAGAGGGAAAAACCTATCCAGGACTTGGCATTGGCCTCTACATCTCAAAAGAGATTGTCGAGCGCCATCATGGCTGGATAGAGGTAAACAGTCGCAAAGGGAAGGGAACAACCTTTTCTGTCATTCTGCCCCTCCTGCAAGGCTGAATTATCTCCGAGCCACTTGATTATTCACCCCAAATTGGAGCCGAACGTGCTGGCGGTCGGCTGCGGGTGCTGCAAAAACGTATGCAAAAATCCTCATCCTGCAACGTCTACTAGATAGGCAATACAACGCCTCATAGTAATCTTGAATTGTTAGCAACGGTGCTCAAGAAGAGCCGCTAACAATTCCATTCGACAATGCAAGGAGATAATGACATGGCATCACCAAACTACCTCGTGATGAAGGGGAATTTCGTGATTATAGGCAAAGAGCCAGATGGAGACTCTGTACGCTTTATTGCTGATGACCTGGATCTCTATCGATATCTTCACCGTGCTTACCGTATCAAACCTTCACGCGACCGCAGCGTCCAGTTGCGCTTCGAGGGCGTCGATGCCTCAGAACTGCACTATGGTTCCGCAGCCCAGCCGCTAGGAGCAAGAGCACGTGATGCCCTCCTATCCTGGATGGGTTTTGACAATATTGTCTACGTTAACGACCAGTCGACAATGGTGAAATCTGCTGACCCGGCAAGCGTACCCGGAGCCATTTTGACCCAGGCGGCTGAAGCCAATGGGCGTCCCGTGTCTTATATCTTCCTGGGCCAGCAGGCCAGTCAGTTAGAGGAAGGGACATGGGTGAACCTCCAAGAGGATCTCTTGAAGGCGACGATCAACTACCGTCTTCTCACTTCGGGCATGGCTTACTATACCGTCTACACCTCGACCCCGTTAGTTCACCGCCAACTCCTGCGTGGAGCTTCTGCAGCCGCGCGCGAAGCGGGGCTGGGCGTCTGGCAATTAGACACGACCAGTGACTTTGTACTTGGGGATCAATCCTCTATCGATCCCAACGGGCAATTGATCCTCCCCAAATTGTTCCGCCGCTGCACAGACTACTTAAAAGATGTCGCCCGAGGATACCAGGGGAATCTCTCCGACTGGCTCATCTGGATCTCAAAGGGCTCGCGCAATGAGAACGACCTGGTGGTGGTTAATGACACAATAGAGCTGAACCTCAGTGATCTGTTGGAACAGCGTAACAGGCATATTGTGTTCAAGGCAGACCTGCTCGACATCACCTTCGTAGAGAAGTAGGGAGTAGGCATGCAAAACACCTTGGTTTAAAGTGTTGAGAAACACAAGCCAGGGTGTTTTATCTTGGTCAAAAAGATTTTTCTCTTGTGAAACTCTTTTCTCCTCTAGCCCGTATTAATAAACAGCAATTACATTAACCTCTACGTATTTGGAAAACACTATATAATGACTTTTAACCAAATCATCCGGCTACCGTTTATTTGGCTATACCGCTGAGGAAATGCTTGGCCAAACACCAGCATTGTTATACTCCCGCTTTGAGAAAAAACAATTTGCTCATGATTTAGAGCAAATCAGGAACGGGAAAGAGTATACAGGCTTGTGGAAAGGGCGACGAAAAGATGGCACTCCTCTGACTATTCTGGCGAGCGTATCGGTGATAAAAGATGGTTCAGGAAACAAGGTTGGAGCAATTGCAGCGAATCGAGATATGGATGGGCTTGAAGAATAACCCTATATCTTGCAAAAGAGCGTAATTTGGATAACCAATGCCCTCTTTGGGCCCGTGCAATCCTGTTCCGGTTGCCTAATGGAGCCATACTCTTACTCTACAAACGTATGATCACTTCGGCCCTCAAGGAGAGGGAACAGGTGCGATTGAAGCAGCCCTGCTTCTCATCGTTACAGTTCGGCTGTTTCCGCCATCCCCGGCACCTGTTGTACTTTGTAGTGCGTTACTGTATTGACTCGGCTCTCATAATCATTCAGGAGGATATATGGCAGCTACCTCAGAGAGAGGCCCCGTAACCGTACGGAGCATGCTCCCCATTCTCGGTGCCAGCACCATTGGCACGGCCATCGAATGGTATGATTTCTTCTTATATGGATTCCTTGCCGCAACCGTCTTCCCGAAACTCTTCTTCCCAGAACTCGATCCCGTCGCGGGTACCATTGCGGCATTCACGACCAACTTTGTAGGTTTCCTTGCGCGTCCCATAGGTGGCGCCTTCTTTGGCTGGTTTGGTGATCGCGTTGGGCGGAAATCGACGCTGATCGCGACCCTCTTGCTCATGGGTATCGCCACAACATTGATGGGTCTGCTGCCAGGATATGCCCAGATCGGCCTTGCTGCTCCTCTTCTGCTTTCCATCTTGCGCTTCCTGCAAGGCGCGGGGGTAGGTGGTGAATGGGGTGGCTCGGTACTCCTATCCATGGAATTTGGCGATGATCGGCGGCGCGGTTTCTGGACTAGTTGGCCGCAGACAGGTGTGCCAGTCGGTTTGGCCCTTTCCGCTCTGGCTGTGTTAGCTTTTCAGGCCCTTTTCCCAGGTACCGCCTTCTTCACCATTGGGTGGCGTATTCCTTTCTTGTTGAGTGCCGTATTGATTGTCGTTGGTCTCTACATCCGTTTGCGCATCCTGGAGACTCCTGCCTTCAGGCGGGTGAAACAGGAGGGAAGGGTCTCCCATATCCCGGTGCTGGAGGTGTTCCGCCACTATTGGCGCGAGATTATCCTGTCTGCCCTGTTGCGTTCGGCTGAACAGGCTCCTTTCTATATCTTCACGACCTTCCTCCTTGCCTATGGGGTGAAGACGCTGAAGTTGAGCACCAACTTACTGTACGCCGGTCTCGTCATTACAGCTATCATCAGTTTTGTGATGATGCCGACCTACAGTGCCATTTCTGACCGTGTTGGGCGCAAGCGGTGGTATATGATTGGTTGTGTGTTGATGGCAGCCTTTGCCTTCCCTTACTTCCTCCTGCTGCAAACGAAGATGTCTGTGATAGTCGTCATTGCGATAGTGCTCTCCATTAGCCTCTTCCATGACTGGTTGTATGGACCACAGGCAGCGCTTATCTCAGAGCGTTTCGGTACCAGTCTACGCTATAGCGGTGCATCGCTCGGCTATCAACTCGCCTCCATTACCGCAGGCGGCCCTGCTCCCATCATCGCAACCTACCTGGTGGCGAACTCCAAAACCATCATTGGTCCTACCGCACCATCCTACACGTTGATCGCCTGCTTCATTATCTTTATGGCGGTCGTCTCATTCATCTCTACTGCCCTCCTGCGGGAGTATTCGGGAAGGGCGGCCGCTCAAGATGTGGCAGAGGCAGAAGCTGCTGCGGTTGGCTCTAAGCAGGCATAGTAGAGTAGGGTCGTAGGTGCCCAAATAGGCAATCACAAGGATGATGCACTCCCATCATGGGAGTGCATCTCTTTTTCGGTTGGCACACTTGGTTGCTTAAAACTACTTGCATATCGGGTTAAATAGGTGAGACGTTTTCCTTATCACGAGCGCCCCTGGTGACACTTCATGAAACAAAATCCTATCTATTCGTGCCACTGTCATGCTTTTGTGCCTTCCACAACGTCGTGCGAGCATCCTGGCTCGACGTCTGCCCGGCTTCGATGATTGTGCGGCGCAGGAAATAGCCTCCCACCAGCACTAGCAGCGAAAGAACCAATCCTGCGCCACTATTACGCTTGTTGTGTCTCCCCAGCAGCAAGCCTGTCTGGAGCAGCCATGGCAAGACCAGCCCTCCGCCAAAGACAAAGCTCCAGAACGTGCGACCATGCTCCTTCGGCGCGGTTCCTACTAATGGCCGGGCAGCGCGGCCTGCTCCACGCAGAAACGTGAATAAACCGGCCATCTCGACCAGCAAAGCGATCCATTCCAGTCGCTCCAGCTTGCGCAACACGTGCGCTGGCGAACCTGCGAGTCGTAACGCCAATGAGATCAACGCTGAACTGGTAGAGATGGCTGAAGAGATGAAGACCGCGCCCAGCACCTTGCTGCGCGACCACAGCGGAACACTGGTGGCCGTTAATAGCACGCCGGTATAGCCGCCAAGAAATACACCCAGAACTGTTCCAGGCAGCGCCAGCAAGCGTTGAGGCAGTGCTGCCAGCAGCCTTGCGCCCCACCAGCGACCCAGCATACCATCTCGTGCGACCTGGATAACTGCCGTAATCCCACTAAAGAACGAGAAACTTACCAGTCCCCAGGTGCCCATGGACATTGGCGATTTGACCTTAAATATGCGCAACATGTGCAAAAAGCGTTCAGGCCTTCCCAGGTCTTTGATGAGCAGCGGCGGACAGGGTAGTAGTGATAAGAGTGAAAGATAGTAGCCTGCTCGTGCTACGGCCCGGTCCTCACGCGAGCCGAAAAGTGAAGCAATGCTGGCAACCACATAGCACCCTGCCGCCAGGCCACCGAAAAAGAAATACCAGGTGATCTCCCAATGCCAGGTGGGAGCTTTTAGCACAGGAAAATCGTAATAGGATGCTTCTTCTAGCTCGCGTTCGGGATCGGGCGTATACCCGGTAGTAAGCGTCGCCAGCCGTTCAACGACATTGGATGGTGATAGGCGCTTTTGTATCACCTGCGGAAGTTGAGTCTCCTGCATGAGAAAAACCCTCCCTTTTCATTCTCTGAAGAAAATAATCCCGAACAGGCCCAGAATCGTCGCTGCCACAATCGTCCACAGTGATGCAGGCACAACATTGTTGGAGGGTCGCTGGGGATTCTCCGGCAAGTTATACACCTCTGGCTCATCGAGCAAGAGGAAAGACGAATTGAGGCCACCTTCCAGGATATCGTCATCAACGCCATACAGGCGAGCTTCTTGCACCCCTCGTTCGTGTAAAATTCCCAGCCGCTCGCGTGCGTGCGCTTTCAGTTGTTCCACTTCGCCAAATTGGATAGAATCCGTCGGGCACGCTTTCGCGCAAGCCGGTTCGATACCATCTTTCATGCGATCATAACAGAGCGTGCATTTACGTGCCGTATGGGTACCCTGTTCGTCGCGCGCAATCACTCCAAAAGGACAGGCAACGACACAATAGCCGCAGCCGTTGCAGATATCTTGCTGCACGTAGACCGTGTCGAACTCAGTGCGAATAATCGCCCCCGTCGGGCACGCTTCCTGGCACGGCGCATTGGCACAATGCTTGCAAACGTCACTCTGCATCAACCAGCGGTCCGTATTGAAGAAGGGCAAAGCTGTTCCGGGTGGCATAAACGGAATGACGCCCTCGCTTTTGGCCTGCGAAATGTGCGCTTGCATATCCGAGCGCAATCCATGTTGACCATCCTGTCCGTTATCACGCCGCCCAATCTGCTCAATGAATAGCACATGCCGCCACGTAGTCGCGCTCAATTGCCCGGTATTATCGTAGCTCGCACCTGTCCAGCCCGGTTCATTCGCTGGAAGCTGGTTCCACTGCTTGCAGGCCACCTCGCAGGCTTTGCAGCCAATACACAGGCTCGTATCAGTGAAAAATCCCATCGCCGGCTGCTGTGGCGCAGGAGACATTTTACTTCCAACCAGCCTGGACACCACATTACCCAGCGATCCCCTTTGTCCATTAGTCGTGTATCGAGAAGGTTCAACACCCATGAATCCTCCTTACTCCATTTACGGCATCCGCCCTGGACGTATATTACAGGTAAACGCCTTGGCCTCTTCAATGCTCACATTTGGCTCCAGAACCATGTGCGCGAGATCGTTAGTGATACTACCTGTGCTCTTTCCCTGGAATCCCCAGTGGAACGGCAGGCCAATCTGGTGTACCATGCGCCTGCCAAAGTAAAGCGGGCGCATACGCCGCGTAACCATCGCTCGTGCTTCGATCTCCCCGCGCGGCGTGCTGATAATCACCCAATCCCCATGCCGTATCTTGCGCTCTGCCGCCAGTTCTGGACTGATTTCAGCAAACAGCGACGGCTGCAGCGCGTTCAACCACGGCATCCAGCGCGTCATCGGCCCACTGACATGGTGTTCGGTCAGGCGATAGGTTGTAATCACAATGGGATAATTCGGATCACCTACCGGTGAGAGGCGGTTGTCAGGTCGATCGCGGAAGTACTTCGCCGCCGGATTGCTCTGCTGGTGGTACAGTGCATTCTGCATCGGCGACTCAGCCGCTTCGTAATGCGTGGGTAACGGCCCATCTTTCAGCCCTTTCGGCGCAAAGAGCCAGCCCTTCCCATCCGGCTTCATAATAAATGGATCCGTGCCGGCATGCGCGTCCATACCGGCTGCACCAGGTTCAGGCCGAAAATCAGGTGACTTGCTCACCGGGAAGTCGGGTATATCAAATCCTGTCCACTTCTTCTCGGCCTCGTCCCACCAGATGTACTTCTTGCGTTCCGACCAGGGGCGACCCTGTGGATCAGCCGAGGCGCGATTGTACAGGATGCGCCGGTTGGCGGGCCAGGTGAAACCCCACTCCAGGAACGTGTGCCCCTCCGGATTGCGTGAGGCAGCGCGGTTCTTGCCCGGCTCTGGATAGACTCCACTATAAATCCACGCGCCACAGGCCGTGCTCCCATCGCTTTTGAGTACAGTGAAGTTTGGTACATGCGGGCCATTGTGCAGCGTATACGTCTGTTGCTGGTTGCCGCCAGCGTCTTTCTGATCAGGTGGTCGCGTATAGTAGCCGTTGATCTCTTTCAAGACCAGCAGCGCATCTGGCTCATCGGTAATCCGCGACCCTTCCTCCGGCTTCTCCATATCATAATCCCACGTAAGCGCCTGCAAACCCTCATCTCGCCACACTTTACTATCGGCATAGAGTTCTTTCAGGCGTTTCCCCAGGTGATACACGAACCACAGGTCGGAACGAGCATCCCCGGGCGGATCGACCGCTTTGTCGCGCCATTGCAGCATGCGCTGCGTATTGGTGAAACTGCCCTCCTTCTCAGTCGAAGCGGCGGCAGGCAGGAGGAAGATTTCCGTCTTGATCTTGCTGGAATCCACCGGCTCCGTCTCTGGCCCGAACCCCGGCTTCCTGTACCAGAACGCTGCCGATTCTACCTCGTAGAGGTCACGTACCATCATCCAGTCTAATTGCTCCAGCGCTTTTCGCTGCATAGTAGCGTGTGTGCTACCCGCCGCTGGATTCTGTCCGAAGAGCAGGTAGCCCTTGACTTTGCCGTCTAGCATGGTATAACTGGTCGCCAGGTGTGAATGATCGCCGGTAATCTTGGGAATCCAGCGATAGCTGCAATTGCCCTCTTCCTCATTCGCCGCGTCCCCATACCACGCCTGCAATAAACTCCGTATATAGGCCGGAGTATTCGACCACCAGCCAAGCTTTTGCCCGGATGAATCGATGTACTCTTGTAGCGTCTGTTGAGAGAGCACATTGCTCGGTGCATCTCTTTTCTCGCCCCACGTCGTTGCTCCGGGAGAGTCTTTGGCGGCTGGTACCGGTGTCAGCAAAGCGCTGGGCTGTGGCATGTAACCGGCCAGCAGATCATAGAGCGTTGGCACATCCGTTGAACCCTGAATCGAAGCATGACCCCGCAATGCCATGATCCCCCCGCCTGGACGCCCAATATTACCGAGCAGCAGTTGGAGAAGGGCGGCAGCGCGGATAATCTGCACGCCCTTTGATTGCTGTGTCCAACCAACTGCGTAACAGATAGCCGACGTGCGCTCGCGCCCGGAGTTTTCAATCAGCGTTTGCGCTACCTGTAGCCAGACTTCGCGTGGCACGCCGCACACATTTTCCACCATCTCTGGTGTATAGCGTGCGAAATGGCGGCGCATAATCTGGAAGACACATTGCGGATGCTGCAACGATGGATCGGACAATGGCTGCCCATCGTTGTCGCGTTGATAATCCCAACTGTTCTGGTCGGTATAGGTTTCTGAATCAGCATCATACCCGGAGAACAACCCATCCAGTTCTTCGGTATCTTTGAAATCCTCTCGTACCAGCGTTGCCGCGTTGGTATAATGCACCACGTAATCATGAAAGTAGCCGTTGGTTTCCAGCACATGACGAATGATCGCTCCCAGGAACACAATATCGCTTCCTGCTCGTGTCGGCACATAGAGATTCGCCAGCGCTGATGTGCGCGAATAGTGCGGGTCTACATGTATGACTTTTGCCCCGAGTTCCTTGGCTTTGACGACATTCGCGAAGGCCACGGGGTGCGCCTCAGCCATGTTGCTGCCCATAATCAAAATCGCGTCGCTATTCACCAGGTCCTGCGGAAAAGTGGTGGCTCCGCCACGTCCAAGCGATATACCCAGACCGGGTACCGTGGAACTGTGTCATATACGGGCCTGGTTCTCAATCGAGACGATGCCCAATCCGCCAGTGAAGAGCTTCTTCATCACATAATTCTCTTCAACATCCAGCGTTGCGCCTCCCAGCGAGGCGATAGCCAGCGTATGATTAACCTCGCGCCCATCTGGCAGTCGTTCCACAAACGTCTCGTCGCGCGTTTTCTTGATGCGCTGCGCGATCTGTTCCATGGCCCAATCCAGCGATTTGGCTTCCCAGTGGTCACTGTAGGGCGCCCGATACAGCACCTGTGTCAAACGACTGGGATTGACCGTATACTGGAAAGTAGCCGAGCCTTTCGGGCACAGCGTCCCGCGATTGATGGGGCTGTTGGGATCGCCTTCGATATCAATCACTTTGCCATCTTTGACGTAAACGTTCAAACTGCACCCCACAGCGCAGTAGGGACAGACGCTATGCACAACCTTTGCATCGCGAGTGCGAGGAGCCTTTTCCCGGCTTTCATCACTGAATGGCTGCACCCGCGAGCCTACCTCCAGCACTTGTGACACCGTGGATTGTACCGAATCAGGTAGTACAGGCAGAAGTGTACGTTCTTTCATATGCCTCACCAACTATCTAGCAGTCCCCGGCGACTCTGCAGTGACCTCAACGATGTCACCTCGACGCCGTGCAAGCGCGCGAGCGACCAGCGGCAAGGCCGCGCTCACCAGCATGATCCCGGCGATAATGTAGAGCGGCGTCGCATAGTCAGGATTGCTCGTTGTACCAAAGCTAGTAATCAGTATCGGGCCAAGAATACCTCCTGCGCTCCACGCGGTGAGCATGGCACCGTAAATGGTTCCAGCATTTTTGGCACCGAAGAAGTCGGCGGCAAAGGCCGGCATGGTGCCAAATCCCCCACCGTAGCAGAGCGCAATGATGGCCGCTGGAACCAGGAGCAGTGCAAAGCTGCTAATCGATGGCAAGATGGCGAAGACGATAGCCTGGATGATGAACATGCTCAAGAAGGTGAAAGGCCGTCCAATGCCATCAGAGAGCCAGCCCCAGAACAAGCGCCCCGCGCCATTGAAGATGCCAATCACGCTGACAAGCAGCGCCGCCGTCACAGCGCCAACACCGGTGAACTTCTGTGCTAATGGCGAGGCCACGGAGATCAGTGCAGCACCGGCAGTAACGTTCAACGCAAGTATCAGCCACAGCACATACCATCTTGGTAAGCGTAACGCCTCCAGTAGTGTAAAATCACGTGTGGCACGATCTGTCTGCTGCCGGACTGAGGGCGTCCAGCCGGCAGGAGCATAGCCCTCCGGAGCCATGCGGAAAAATTGTGCCACGATGACGATCACCACAAGATAGGCGATACCCAGGTAGAGGAAGGTACTTCCCAGGCCAACGGAGGTAATCAATGCCGCTGCGACTGGTGACGTGATCAGGGCGCCTGCCCCAAAGCCCGCCACAGCTAAGCCAGTGATGAACCCACGCCGGTCAGGGAACCATTTGATGAGCATCGCCAGTGCCACGATATAACCCAGGCCAATGCCGATACCACCAATAATGCCAAAGGTGAGATACAGAATGAAGATGTTCGGTGCAGCAAAGGCCGCCAGAATGACGCCTAGTCCGTAAAGAATGCCACCGAGAGTGGCAATGACGCGGGGACCGAAGCGATTAGTCAAGTAACCGCCGAAACCAGCCGTGACGCCCAGGGCCAGTAACACAATACTAAAAGTGAGGTTGGCCTGCAGCCGGGAAACATGATACACCGTGCCCACTGGCTTGAGAAAGACACTCCAGGCATAGACGGAGCCTAGAGCAAGCTGCATGAGGAAGGCGGTGATCGCTAGTACCCAGCGGTTGGGGAGGGACGACTGCATGGAAGAACTTCTCATGGATGACTCCTCTCTGAATGATCCCATTCAATGAAGTACTTTTCCGAGAAACACGTTGCAATGAACACTCGACAAGAAACGACTCCTACAATGACGAGGATACGCTGCTCATCGGCTCGAAGTGCATGCTACGAGACTCTAGTTCACTTGATACCGGTTTATTCGGCGCGATGGCTCATTCATTTGATTCACCGCTACCTGTTCTATATCATACTTTTTCTATAATGTCAATGACTTACTTGACAAGGCTCTCCATCCTTCCGGAGAATTTGTAAGGACGCAGGCCCTTGGACTGTGTTGGCGAATGACAGAAAGAGTGCAACGCAACTGCATTGGCCTGAACAGGGGACCACGAATGATCGCCCCCCACTATACAGCGGATCGGCTTGCCAAACCCGTGTATAGTAGGGGCGACCCTTGCGGTCGCCCTGGAAGCTCATTGCCACGATGACAAGCTCAGGTAAACGCGCTGCCCAGACCTCGACGACCCTTGCGGTCGCCCTGGAGGCTCATTTCCACCAGGGCTGTCATTCGCCAGGAGAGTCGCATGTTCCCTCCCATCAATTCAAAGCTAACGAACCCTTATGCTCTTCGTGTAATAAGACGCAGAACCCATATCAGGATAACCGCACCAATGATAGCAACGATGATGCTGCCAATGAAACCAAAGTTGGCATCGGGTATAAGCAGGTTAACGAGCAAGCCGCCAATGAATGCGCCGACGAGGCCAACAATGATGTCACCGACGATTCCGTAGCCCCCGGCACCCATGATCCGGCTCGCCAAAAAGCCGGCAATCAAGCCAATAATGAGCCAGATGATCAGACCTGTGACACTAAATGCTGCACCAAGAACAATAGCTGCAAATGTCATAAACTGTTTCTCCTTCTGACTGACGTCAATAAAAAAATGATCCGGCTAACGCGCTTCACAAGTCAAAGATTTGCCATTCAAGATGGCTGAACCTCGCTATATAGCGCCCGCCAATTAGAACACGCCTGAGATAGCATAAAGGTTGCAAAATTGACCTGTTTCAGCATTATTGCTTTGACTACTCGCCATTCAGGCACAAAGTCCACCGGCAGTTGCGTTACCCCTTCGCTCAATGCGCTCTGAGAAATTCCCGTACCAGGCCCATGTATTGTTCGAAAGCCATGCGGCGAATAAAGTGACCGGTATTCTCAAAGTACACAGTCCTTATATATGGTTGCTCCGGGGGTGCCTCGCGAACCCCCGGCTGCGCGCCCTGAGCAGGAAAGGCAAAAGCATGTTTCATCATCATGGCCGGGCAGTTCACCTGCTTCAATAACGCGGCCGGATCGTCCTGGTACTCGCTGCCCCAGAGCTTTATGCTATACCTTGCCAGGTCGAGATCGAACAGTGCATTAGCTTCGACCATAGGCACGTACTCGTCTTCGGGCCAGAGCGACCCTCCCATTGTTGGAAAGAGTTGTGACAGCGCGGAGACTAGACGCTGCTCGTAGCTCATTGTTCTGAGCTCTTCAAGTCCCGAGAGCCAACCTTGAAACCAGGCCTGGTAACCTTGCGAGTTCGCGACTTCCGGGGGTATGGCTTCGTCACTCAGTCCTTCGTAGATGAAAGAGTGGACCAGTTCCGGGTACGTTGCCGCGAGGCGCAGAGCTGTTGCGCCGCCCATCGAGAAACCAATGATCCTGGGACGATCCAGCTTGAGTGCATGTATCACCCCTGCGATATCCTCGACAGTCGCCCCAGGCGGATAGCCGCCTTTAGCAATGCCATCTGAGTGACCATGTCCCCTGGCATCAACCATGATGATATCGTAATCCTGTTCGAGTTCTTTGGCCGTACGCAGCCACGTCAGCCCATACTCGTTGAAGCCATGCAGGAGCAGCAGTACAGGCTTGTCCCCTCCAGTACGATAGTAATGAAGCCGTATGCCATTCGCGAAAACATCGCCCTCGCTCCACTGCCCCGGAAAAAGCTCTTCGATATGGCGATAGTTTTTCACAACAGCCTGCGCCTCTGCATATAAACGTCCTCGCTGGTTATCTATCATAGATGAAATCCTTTCTCTATACACAGGTACTTCGCATCTGACCTGCTCTTTTTCTTTCGTCCATCAACATAAACCAGTATAAAGTATGACGTAACGTCATGCACAAGCCCCAATCCATTTCAAAGAAGAGACCATCTCGCATTGTCATCCTGAGCGCAGCGAAGGATCTCTGTTCGGCGAGAGATCCTTCGCTGCGCTCAGAGCTTGCCCTAGAGCGAAGCGAAGGGATGACACTCCTTGGCCGGCAATGTTGTATACTATAAAATACTGTCAGCCATCCGAAGAAAAGCAAGTTGATGTGGCAGAGTGGCAGCCGCGGCTGCCACTCTGCCACATCAACTTGCTTAAACTAAAAAAGGATACCCAATGCTACGCAATCGCACACTGATAGCCATCTCCCTCTCGGTCGGCGCAGCCTTTATCGGCATCGGCATGGTCGGGCCTGTACGCGTACTCTTCGCGCAATCTCATGGAGCATCGCTAGCCATCATCGGTGCGATGGCATCAGCATACCTCGTATCCAACTTCATTTTCCAGTACCCCTCCGGCTGGCTCGCCGACCGCTGGGGACGCAAACAGGTCATGATCCTGGGACTCTTCATCCAGGCGATACTCTCGCTGGTCTACCTGCTCATTACCGATCCCATCCTCTTCGTAGTCCTGCGCTTCGTTGAAGGAATTGCAGCCGCGGCCCTCCTGCCCTCGGCGCGAGCAATGATCATCGATATCGTGCCACCAGAACAACAGGGCGAAGCCTACGGCATCTTCAACGCCTTCTTTAACGCTGGCTTCCTGATAGGTCCTGGTCTTGGCGGCCTCTTAGCCACCACTGGCTACGCCAGCGCCTTCATTGGTGCTGCGCTCTTTCGCATCGTCGCCATCGTCATCGTCATTGCCCTGATACCCACAGTGCGCAAAGAGACCATCACCACTAAAACCGGGGAACTACGCCCAGCTCTACCCTACCGCGCGCTTTTCGCCATCCCCCTGCTGGGCGCCTACATCCTCGCCTTTGGCGACTATCTCTACCTGGGCTTTGATCTCACCCTCATGCCTATCTGGATGCACGATCACCTGGGAGCTTCAGTCGCCGTTATCGGCCTTGCCTACATGGCCTGGTCTATACCCAATATCATCCTCTCACCGATTGGTGGACGCCTGGCAGACCGCTATCGTCGTTCATTGATGATAGCCATCTTTGGCCTCGCTCAAGTCCCCCTCTATATCCTCTATGGCTTGGCCACCATGGCAAGCCTCGTCGTCGTCCTCTTCGGCTTGCACGGCATCTTCTACGCCTTTATCCAGCCCGCCGTCGATGCCCATGTTGCCACCTCATCGTACAGCAATATGCGCGCCCGAGTGCAGGGAATGTACTCCACCGTCGGCCTCCTGGGAGCTTTTTTCGGCGCTAACCTCTTCAGCCCCCTCTACGCCATAAACTACCGTCTTCCCCTCTTCACTATGGGAACCATCTTCGGCCTCTGCGTCATCACGGGCAGCATCCTCGTCCGCATCTCCGAATCCCGCCCCTCACACCCGTAGGGGCGGGGGTTGGGTTGTGTGGGGACGCTTGCGTCGCCCTCGTTCCCATTGTTCGCCACAAAACCGCACATCATACCCAAATCCTTTGGGAAAAAAGGCACATCTATAAAATATCTCTACATCAATGGCAATTATCACCAAAGCATTGACAAATATCGACAAAAATGATATCATCACCTACATGCATTAACAAAAAACGCCAAATAAATAAAAAAATATTAACACAACCGCAACCAAAAACCAACCTGTGAATGAAAGGCAACAATCCATGCCATCAACAAACGATACCATAAAACACTCGGAACAAACACAACCCAACAAACCAAAAACCCTCTGGCGCAACCGCGATTACATGCTCCTGTGGAGCGGACAGGTCATCTCCTCCATAGGCACACAAGCCTCACAACTTGCCTTCCCCCTCCTGGTCCTCGCTCTCACTCGTTCCCCTGCCCAGGCCGGCTTTGCCGGTGCCCTGCGCGCCCTCCCCTACCTCATCTTCAGCCTCCCCGCAGGCGCACTGATCGACCGCTGGGACCGCAAACGGGTCATGATCTTCTGCGATACAGGCCGCGCGCTCAGCATGGCCAGCATACCCTTTGCCCTTGCCATCGGCCAATTGACCGTCCTGCAGCTCTTCATCGTCTCCGCCATCGAAGGCACCCTCTACGTCTTCTTCAACATTGCCGAGGCCGCCTGCTTGCCTCGCGTCGTCGCCAAAGAGCAACTGCCCGCCGCCACCGCGCAAAACATGGCTACCGACGGTATCAACGCCCTCATCGGCCCACCACTGGGCGGCGCGCTCTACGCGTTGGGCAGCATGCTCCCATTCCTCGCCGATGCCATTTCATATTTTGCCTCGGTTATCTCGCTCTTCTTCATCAAGGCCAATTTCCAGGAGCTGCGCGTCGCCGCCCGGCGCAAACTATGGGTCGAAATCGGAGAAGGGCTCAGCTGGCTCTGGCATCAGCCCCTCATTCGCTTCATGGCCCTGCTAACCGGTGGCAACAACCTCATCAGTGCAGGCTTTGTCCTCATCGTCATCGTGCTTGCCCAGCATATGCACGCCTCCTCGTTCATCATTGGTGTTATCTTTGCTACCGGCGGTATCGGTGCTATCCTTGGTGCCTTCATCGCCACATCAATTCAAAAACGCTTCAGCTTTGGCCAGGCCATCATCGGCACCTCCTGGGCCTTTGCCCTTGTCATGCCATTCTATATCATCGCCCCCGATCCCCTTGTGCTGAGCATACTCACTGCGGCCGTTTTCATTTCCGGCCCTATCTACAACGTCGTCCAGTTCAGCTACCGCAGCGCATTGATCCCCGACGAACTCCAGGGCCGCGTCAACAGCGTCTTCCGCCTCATCGCCTTCGGTGGCCAGCCCCTGGGCCTCGCACTCACAGGCCTGCTCATCCAATACATCGGCATCATCCCCACCATCGTCATCGACTCAGTAGTCATGATCCTCCTCGCCCTTGCTGCCACCATCAACAAACACGTCAGAAACGCCAAACCACTAGCATGAGGAGAGCGTTCTTCATCCCTCCCACACTATTCACACATCCGGGACCCAATCCTTGGCGTGAGGAATGTTATGTTTATCATCCGCCTGTTCCGCCCTCGTCTCTCCCGCCTCAGCGGTAGGCGAAGGCGCCGTACTTGGGCGCAGCAGCAACAGCGCCTCGAGCTCCGCCTCTTTGTACAGGCTTTGTCGCTTGATGCCTCGTTTATAGCTTCTCAGTACCCCTCGACTTACATACGTGTAAAGTGTTGAAGGCTTCACGCCAAGTAGGTGACAGGCTTCGTTACCTGTCAGATAGTTCTCGCCATTTAGCTCTATCATCCTTTGGCCCTCCTTCCTGACTTCCGCCCAAAATGTAGTATATAACCTGAATATCCGTCTTTCCCAATAATAGAGGGACAGGCTCGCTTTGTCAATCTTCTATCGTTCTTTCCCCCAGTATGACAACCTGAGTCAACTTATCCAAAGCATAATCAAGTATAATCAACAAATGTTGACTTTCATCTAAATTCATGCTACAACCTATAACAGAGATGTTTTATGCGCTGGTATACGCAACAAGCAAAGGAGCAAAAACAATGTCATCGTCGATACCAGGTACAAACGAGAATTCTCAAACAGTTCCCAATACAACTGGCAATGGCGCCAGTAAACCCTCAAAAGGCGGCCTCGAAGGAATAGTAGCAGCCACCACCGCGCTGAGCAAAGTCGAAGGAACCGCCGGACGATTGATCTATCACGGCTACAACATCCACGATCTTGCCACAACCACCTCCTTCGAAGAAATAGCCCACCTGCTCTGGTTCGGCCACCTCCCCAACAAAGCCGAACTCGCAGACCTCAAAGCAAAACTCGCGGCAGAACGAACGCTTCCCACTGGAGTACTAATAGTCATAAGCGACCTCCCCACCACTGCGGAACCAATGGATGTCTTGCGTACAGCCGCCTCCGCCTGGGGTGCCTCTACCATAAAAGGCAAACCAACCATTGAACAGGCCATCGCCTTAACTGCACGCTTCCCCGTCTTCCTGGCAGCGTTTCATCGACTGCGCAACGGCCAGGAACCTCTGGAATCTCGCTCAGAATTAGATCATGCCGCCAACTACCTTTACCTGTTAAACGGCAAACAGCCTGAGCAACAACACGTCAAAGCCCTGGATGCCTACCTGGTTCTTTTGGCAGACCACGGTATGAACGCATCCACCTTCACCGCCCGTGTCGTGGCCAGCACCGAATCCGACATCGTCTCAGCGACCGTCGCCGCCGTTGGCGCACTCAAAGGCCCGCTCCATGGCGGTGCACCCTCAAAGGTGCTCGACATGTTAATAGCGATTGGCACAATAGAAAATGCCGAGAACTGGCTGCGCAACGCCCTATCAACCGGGCAGCGCCTGATGGGCTTCGGCCATCGCATCTACAAAACCGAAGATCCGCGTGCTGAAGAACTGCGCGCCTTAGCCCGCCTGGCCGACCCCCAGGAATTCGTACTCGCTCGCCGCGTCGAGGAATTGGCGTTAGCCCTGTTAGAGGAACAGAAGCCAGGACGCCGCCTCAATACCAACGTCGAATTCTATTCCGCCGTCCTGCTCTCCTCCGTCGGGCTGCCAGGAGACCTCTTCACGCCGACCTTCGCCGTCAGCCGCGTCGCAGGCTGGACCGCCCACATCCTGGAACAGGTCGGCAACAATCGCCTGATTCGCCCCGAAGCCGACTATATCGGCCCAACAGACGAACATTTCGTGCCCCTCGACGCACGATAAAAAAAGAACGAGAGCAAAACCTATGGAATGTAGGGCATACGCATCAACCTAAGAAAAGCCCATCACATTCCGTAGGGGCGAGGGTGGTGCTGAGTGGCGGGGAGGGCCTTTAGGGTCGCCCGCGTCCTGTTCCCCTGGCTCACAGCTTGGAGGAACACGATCGCATCCCCAGCGGCGGGCGACCCTAAAGGCCCACCCAACCCCTCATCCACCGCCCTCGCCCCTACGGATCGCCTAGCCTCCTGCCTGACTTCCGACTGAGGTTGATGCCTATTAAAACCTATGTAATGTAGGGGCTTGCCTCGTACCCGTAGGGGCGGGAACGCCTTGTGTTGTGCGTCGCCCCCGTCACTCTCCCCAACCCCCTCATCTATACAACAAATATCCCGCCAGCCCCGCAAGACCCAAAATAATCAAAATGTTTACCTTGCGACTCAAAGCAAGCCCGAAAGCACCCACAGCTATCAGCAGCCCTTTCCAGTCTACTCCAGGCTGGTGCAAAATAGTCCAGACCACAGACAAAAGTAGCCCTACAACAGCGAGTGACACACCATGCATTGCCCCTCGCACCCACGTTCTTTGCTCTATACGTGTGTAACCGGCCGAAATGACAAGCACCAGCAGCGCGGGGAGAGTGATAGCAATCAAAGCCAGGGCCGCGCCGGCAATGCCATAGGTGAAATAGCCCAGGCTGATTACCCATAATCCATTAGGGCCAGGGCTGATCTGACCAATAGCAATGGATTGTCCAAAGTAAGATTCTTTAGCCCAACCGTTGGCTAGCAGGTCCTGGTGCAGGCTGGGTAAATTACTAAAGCCGCCCGTTGAGAAGAGCGAGGCTTTCAGGAACAGGAGAAAGTAGATGAGAGGATTGATCATTGCTGTTCCCCCTGCTCTTCTTCATCTTCAGGCACAGGAGAACCCCGTCCAGGTGAAAAGAAGAGCGCACCCAGGAGAATAGCGCCGAGTATCACAATAATCACCGAGAGCTTCAAGAGAATAATGGCAAGCGCACAAGCAATCATCAGAACCCCACTTGCCAGCAAATAGAGCGCCCCTTCTTTATAGCTCCTGCGGATAAGAGGCAGCGCAAAATTAAGTCCGACAATCAGCATAATTCCACCTGTCGCCGGTATCACGCCTCGTAAAACCGCCTGGACTGCCGCAATATTTTCTACTTGTAGAAACGTAGCCGCCAACAGGCAGGTGATCGCTGCACTCGGCAAGAGCAAACCAGCCAGTGAGACAACGATGCCCCAGACTCCTCCCAGCTTCTTTCCTATCAGCACCGTTAGTGCCACCAGGTTGATGCCAGGGGTAAGAACACATAAATTCCAAAAGTACATGAACTCTTCCATTGACAACCATCTATGCTTCTCAATAAACGCGCGTTGTATCAAGAACGTCGTCGATGCCCCACCTCCAAAGGATTGGAGCCCGACGCTTGCCCAGATGCGAAAAAGCAGCCATTTGCTGGGCCTTGGGTCTTGTAACTTCATGTAACTAGCTCCTGAAAACGATCCATTTGTAAACATCTTAAAGTAATTTCTCCCATGCTTCAACATACCTTTTTAAATACTGTCCTTTTGCAACTTGCAGCAACCTAATCTATCGGATAGAATGAATAACAGACTTAGCAAACCACAAGGCTCGTTAAGCCTCAGCAGTACATTTACCCGTGTGTAGAGGAAAAACCTCTACTGTGAACTTCTAGTAAAGGAGATATTTCATGGCATTCGAATTACCACCTCTACCGTATGACTACAGTGCATTGGAGCCATACATCGACACGCAGACCATGCAACTGCACCATGACAAACATCACCAGGCCTACGTCACCAACCTCAATAACGCGCTAAAAGACCAGGCTCAATTTGCATCTCTGTCGCTTGAAGAACTGATGCGTCGTATCAATGAAGTGCCCGATAGCGTTCGCACTGCCGTCCGCAACAACGGAGGCGGCCACATCAACCATACCATGTTCTGGCAGATCATGAAGCCCAACGGCGGCGGAGAGCCAACCGGCGCCATCGCCAGTGCCATCCAGAGTGCATTCGGCTCGTTCGACGCCTTCAAGACTGCCTTTAACGACGCGGGTGTCAAACGCTTTGGTTCCGGCTGGGCATGGCTCATCCTCGACTCGAGTGGCAAGCTGCAGGTCACATCGACTGCCAACCAGGACAGCCCTTTCATGGACGGCAACTATCCCGTCATGGGCAACGATGTCTGGGAGCACGCCTACTACCTTAAGTACCAGAATCGCCGCCCCGATTACCTCAACGCCTGGTGGAATGTCGTAAACTGGGACGAAATCTCCCGCCGCTACCAGCAAGGCGGCGGCCGTTAAACAACGAATGTTGTGTTTCTGACGAACCGGCAATCCGTGGCTTCGGGTGTATGAATTGTTTGTAGGTAATCAGCTACATAGATCGACCGTAGGGGCCGATTTATCGCGCCCACAGCCGATTTATCGGCCCGACACCTTTTTCATACACCCAAGCGCCGCAGAGCGCCTTTCGAAAAAACGGGGATGCTCCCATAAATAAGCGCGGACTTCAGGAGCCAGGGCGACCCTTGCGGTCGCCCTGGAAAAATGAAATGGGTGCCAGCCATGAACCGGACACCAGCCCAACCAGAAAACGAACACAGAATCCACCCTCTATTTAGACGCCCAACCCAAACAGCTCGGGCCCCCAGCCTCGGCGAAACACTCCTCCCCTTCCTCTTCTCCGCCATGGAAGCCAGCTGGATAGACACCATCCTGATAGGCCTCGCCGGCTTTGGCCTCTTCCAGACGTACAGCACCCTCGTGCCACTCTGGGCCCCCTTCGTCCTCCTCCTCGGCACTCAACTAATCCTCACCCTGCTGGAGCAACGAACCGCAAAAGCTTCTCCGTCTCCGTCTTCTTCAGTTCCAGCCGATGACGAAAGCAGCGGCATTGCAAAAAACACCCTATCCGGTTCGCCCCTGTTAATCCTTTTTGTCACACTCATGACCCTCTATATCATCTGGTCCTCAATCTACAGCCAGACAGCCATGTTCTTTGATCCTCGTTGGTTATTCTCCCTGCTGAACGACATCCTCTTATTTAATCAACAGGCGTATTACCTGTTCGTTGTCGTAGCACTCTCGCTCTACCTGTGCTGGCGCAGCGTTCGCCTCTTGTATCGTCGATACGAGCCCTCCCATGTCTTTGGTGAACTTCGCATCGGTATGGCCGCCATCATCGTTGTGATCCTCCTGCGTGCAGCCCAGGCCAGCGCTCAACTCCCCCTCAACGACGAGTTGACCTTACTGCTCCTCGTGCCCATCTTCCTCTACTTCTCGCTCTCCGCCCATGCCTTGGCGCGCATCTCCTTTGTACGCCACAACCATCCAATCGGCCTCGAAGGCGACGCCAATACACATGAACGTGCTGTACTTATGACCATAGGGATAGTTGGCATAACCTTCTTCATCATAGCCTTGTTGGTTGGCACCACTCTCAACTCTGCCATCCTGGCAGAAACTCAGCAATTATCGTCGGTATTGGCACAACTCTACGACGTCTTTACACAAGCAGTGGCATATCTCATCGTTATCCTCCTCACCCCTATCTTCTGGCTTATCAGTTGGTTGTTCTCACTCTTACCACACCACGCATCACCTGTGAACTTGCCAAAGGGCCGGGCGCCACAACATCAAAGAATCGTACTACCTCACGCGGACACTATTACCGCCATCATCCCATTCATCAAAATAATCATACCTGTCCTGCTCATTGTGCTCGCCATAATTATTATTCGCTGGATCATACGTTTCAGGCGCAACCTCAGGGCAACTGGCAAGCGAAAGGGCGCTGATCTCCATGAAAGCCTCTGGTCATGGAACCTCTTCTGGCACCAGTTCAAAGCTCTGTTGCGCTCTCTCTTCGGGCGCTTCTTCCCTCAGAAAGAAACCCCGCAAGAACCTCTTACCCTGGAAGAGATCCATGCCGAGCCAAACGCGCGCAGTATTCGCGAAGTCTATCGCGCGCTCCTCCGCGGCGCCGCCCTGCGCGGCTATCCTCGTAGTAAAAATGAGACGCCCAGTGAATTCCAGCAGCGCCTCAATGAAAAAACCCCACTCGCCGAACCGCAGCTAGCCGCTGTCACCGACGCCTACATCGCCACACGCTACGGCGGAGCCGTCCCCCCCGAAGCAGAAGTCGCCCAGGTCCGCCAGCAGTGGACCTCCCTCGAACAAAAATGGCGCCAGCCCAAACCTGGCCAGTCCCCCCACCCTTAATGCCCCCACCGCTCCCGCTTACATAATGTTGTCGGCGAAAGAAAGAGTGCAACAAAGCTGCGTTGGCCACAACAGGGCGACCACGAGCGGCCACTTTATCAGGAGAGCAAGGGGCAAGTTCACCCCAAGAAAGATGTTGAACTGAAAGGTGGGAACAGAAGCGATCAGGTGGTGCTTGAGCACCTCTCTTGCCACACCTTCTGAAGAGGTTTGTAGCTCAGCAGCACAATCCCTTCCTGCTCGATGATCTCGCGAGCTTCCCGCGAGGTCAGAAAGTCAAAATCCGTCGGGCGCGCCTGCCAACTTTCTGGTTCTATCGCTTGCATCTCAGGGGTACCCAGAGCAGGATGGGCCGCCCATTCGCTCAACCCACTCGGGAGTTCTCGCAACGCTCTGGCAAACCATGCTGATTTCTCGACGATGTCAAGCTTATAGCTATCCAGCACATTGTGTTCGTTGGTAGGCAAGCCCTCGCGCCGCAAGGCTTCGCCCGTCGATCGATCAAAGACACGCACAGCCAGGCCGTATTCTTTTGCCAGCTTTACTGTCATCTCGAAAATATCTGCCCGGCCACCATTATACAAGCAATGCCAATCCAAATGGGTTGGCTTGAGCGAAGTCGCCAGCACTGCCTCAATCTGCGCCCGGAATTCGACTTCCAGCTCGGAGAGCTTCACCTGAGCCAGAAATTCGGGGATGCGTTCATACCTGTAGAAAAAGCCAGCCTCATCGATCAGGGAGGGCACCTTTTCCCTGGAGGTGAGCGACCCCCACCGATAAAGGGGCACATCGCTGATGACGGTCAGGTGAACACCGAAGGAAATAGCAGGATGGTCCGAGAGCATCTGCATGGCATGTAAAGCCCAGGGACAAGGAACCATCAAGGTCGTAGAACTGACCACGCCTTCCTTGAGCGAACGCAGAATGCCCTCATTGCACGCATGAGCCCTCCCGAAATCATCAGCGTTGATGATCAATAAACGAGCGTCGTCTGGATACCCTAACAAGCGGTTGGTTTGGCTGCTCTGCGATTGGGTCATCTTTCATGTCTCCCTTTTGTCCTGTTTTGCATGCAGTATACCTGTTGTTCTCCTATCCATCAAGGATTTTTAGTCCAATGGGTAGGAAAGGTATATGTCAATGAGGTCGTGGCGGGGTTTCTTGCCGGACGACGACACCTCGCCGCAACATGCTTGACGTATTTGGTCAGTGCAAAGTGGGCAAAAAAAGGGGTATCGCTACAGATCAGTAAGCTGTCACCAGCCGCAAAGTAGCAAGCATTACGGGCATAACTCTCTTTGAGCGAGGAATAGGCATGGCTGAGTTTGCCCAGCCATGCTCTGCTACGGTCGGGATCTTCAACCAAGGCAGTATGAGGGCAGGAGGATGCCCGAGTGAGGGAGATCATGCTCTGTCTCGGATGTGCCCGTCTTTCTCATCGGTCAGGCAAAGCGAGGGTCGCTTGCCGCAGCCGTTGCACATCGCGCATGGGTGGGGCGCGCGACGTGGCTTTTGTACTCCCGATTGAAGTGGGAGGCATCCTGGTAGCCCACGCGAGAGGCCGCTACTTTAGCGTCGAGGTCCTCGCTCAGCATCAGACGACGGGCCTCCTGCAACCGGAGGCGCTTCTGGAATTGCAAGAGGCTCAGCGCCGTGACGGCCTTGAAGTGGTGGTGCAAAGCCGAGACACTCATGCCCAACTCGCGTGCGAGATCCTCGATGCGCAATGGCTGGTCGAAGTTCTTACGCAGTTGTACCACTGCTCTGGCAATGTGGGTGGTGTAGCCTCCCAGGATCGCCAGATGACGGAGCCGGGTTCCCTGCTCTCCCATCAGGAGCCGGTAGATAATTTCCTGCGTGAGCAAAGGCCTGAGGATCGGTACGTCGTCAGGGGCATCCAGGAGTCTCGTGAGCCGCACGACGGCGTCCAGCAGGTTTCCATCCAACGGACTGACGGAGATCGCCCGAACATTCGCCTGATCCCGAGGCTGCGCGTGACCGGCCTCCACCATGACCGAGCTGACGAGGGTGGGAGCGAGGGAGAGGCGAAGACTGAGGTAGGGCCGCGCCTTTGAGGCTTCGAGGACCTGACCGGTGTAGGGCAGATCGATGGTGGTGAGCAGGTAATGGAAGGGGTCGTAGCAGTAGCGGCTCTCGCCCAGCAGGATTTCCTTGCTCCCCTGAGCAATCACGCACAAGGAGGGCTCGAACACACCGTGAACTGGCCCCAGAGGCGAGGAGGAGCGGGCCAGGTGCAACCCTGGAAGCGGCTGGGCAACCCCATCTGCGTGCATGGCTCGCTCGATTCGCTCAATGAGTTCCTCGCGATTGGTTTGTACCCGCTGGACCTCACGTTCAGCAGGCCTTTGGAGCATTCCATTCAGAGAAGCCTCTTCTCTGGTTGTTCCATTGCGCGTCCTGGAAGATGTGCAGAATCCGTCAATCATTGGCGAGGATCATTCTATCACCCCTTGCTCCAGAATGTCTATAATAGCCTTAGACAGAAAACATGCTTCGCTGCTCACGCCGCGCAAGCTGGACTTTTCTTCAAGAAACGAGCCATGTGGAAGAACGTCCCGATCTGTCACGCAAAGACAGGAGGCAAGATCCATGAAGAAGCGTACACTTGGTGACAGCAGCATTGAAGTCGCTGTACCAAGGTCATCAGGGTCACCAGACCCGAAAGGAGAACTACCAATGTCAGCTATTCCATCGGTCACCCTCAATAACGGGGTGGAGATGCCCCTCTTGGGGTTTGGCGTCTTCCAGATGCATGACTCCGAAGAATGCGAACGCAGCGTCTACGACGCCATCCGCACCGGCTATCGCCTGATTGATACTGCGGCTGCGTATGGCAATGAAGAGGCCGTCGGCAAAGCCATCAAGCGGAGCGGTGTGCCAAGGGAAGAGCTGTTCGTCACCACCAAGCTCTGGATTCAGGATGCCGGGGACGAACGCACCAAGCCAGCGTTTGAACGATCATTGCAGCGGTTACAACTGGAGTATCTGGATCTCTACCTGATTCACCAGCCCTTTGGGGATGTGTATGGCGCGTGGCGCGCGATGGAGGAGTTGTACCAGGAAGGCCGGATACGCGCCATCGGGGTCTGCAACTTCCCATCCGACCGGTTGATGGACCTGATGGTGCATCACCAAGTCGTTCCTGCCGTGAATCAGGTTGAAACCCATCCGTTCAATCAGCAAATCGAAACCCAGAAATTCTTGCAGGAAAACCATGTTCAGATGGAATCCTGGGGACCGTTTGCGGAAGGCAAACACAACATTTTCGAGAACGAGTTGCTGCGTTCCATCGCAGGCAAGTATCAGAAAACCGTGGCGCAAGTCATTGTGCGCTGGTTGACCCAAAGAGGGGTCGTGGCGATTCCCAAATCAGTCCGTAAGGAACGAATCGTTGAAAACTTCAACATCTTCGATTTCGACCTGAGCCCGGAAGATATGGCGGCAATGAGGACGCTGGACACCAAAACCAGCAGCTTCTTCGACCACCGTGACCCCAACATCGTGAAGGCGTTGAGCGAAGCAACACGTCCGACCTAAACGTACGAGCGGCCCGTGTGCATCTGGTAACGGAGAGAGCGTTTTCCGAAGGAGGAGAGCACAAAGAGGAGGAGCGGGCGGAAAAATGCTCGTTCTCCAATGCGATCATTGCCCTCTCGGAGAGCGAAGCCCGGCGCAGGCAGGCGTGGCAACATGTCAGTGTCCTCTTTGTGGTGCTATCGGGATGGCTCGTATTCGAGGAGAGGTGGTCTCTTTTCCTCCCCATCAGCCTCCCCGGAAAGCGCGATCTTCAACCGTTCCCTGCTGAGTCAGGCAAGGGTTCTGGCTCAATTTTGGTGACTCAAGCTCATCAACATAGCGTCTTGAAACCGTTTCTCCGCTCCCGAAGCGATTTCCCCATCCCTTTTCATCACTCTGCATGAGCCGGATCACCAAAATTGAGCCAGTTCCACTTGGTAGGGCATTTACCAGCTCCTCCACCGACAGAGCAGGAGTAAGAGTCACCTCATGATGAGACGAGGCTCGCGCTGGTTTTCGTCAGGATCGAGCAGAGGAAGTTGGATCACATCCGGCTTTCTCTGCGGCTTTTTCCGTGCTGTGTAGTCAGGCGACTTCAGAAAGAGCAGCCATTCATCAGGTCCGAGCGTCCACAGCTTCAAGTGTGGCGACTGATAGCCAGTCTCGATGAGACGCGGATTCTTCACCTCTTTGATGTGTTTGTTGTCCTCCGCCCACTCCATCGTGTGAGATCAGCCAGCTCCGTCTCCTGATATTCGATCTTGAGCGTGCTGGTGTAGATGCTGACCTGAACTTGCTGCGAAGCCAGCCCCTCCTCTGCATAGAAGCGCCATCGGCGAAAGCGGATATATCCTGATCGATCCAGGTGGCGGATAAACTCTGTCGCAAAGAAGATGCGGGCCAGCGTTGAAGCTTCGAGGGTACGCGCTAGCACGCCTCGTAGCACATCCTGGGGGCTGTGTCGTCCGTCCTGACGTTCACGATGCGCGAAGTGAATCTGGCAGTTGTAGTCCCGAATGAATTTCCGATGAGCCTTCTTCATCTCGTCCAGCGTGGACGCTTTGTTTAGATAGTAATCCGCGAGACGCCGCATTATCCCGAAATGCGCCTCTATGTAATTTTGCCAGCTCTGCCGGGGGTCAATCCGCTCTTTGCGGATGTCCAGAGCTTCGTAAATAGCCATTGCACGTTTTGAATAGAAGACCCCACCACTATCCGTAACAATGGCCTCTGGAGCCCCGTAATTTCGCAGAGCTTTGGCGAGTACCCACAGGTAGGCGGCAGTGTCCTGCCTTTCCGAGATAGCAGAAGCAAGCAGCATTCTCGAAAAATTCTCAAGGACACTAATTACATATACTGGACCTTTAATATTAGGAAGTTGGTGGTGCTCTATATAACGTATATCGATACTCCAATATTCGTGTCTCCGAGAGGCTTTAAAGGGCATCTCTTTCTTGGGCTTGGGCGGCGCTTTCTGCTTATCCCACCCATAGAGAGCACGGTGCTTTGCCATGATACGCCCACAGGTACGTGGAGACACCTTGATGCCCTCCTGGAGAAGCGCGGCGTGCATGCGCCACTCACCAATCAGCGGATTTTCCTGCTTTTTGCGAATCTCGTTGGCAATTTCCATTGTCACGACTCTCGGCGCTTTGCGCGCGCGACTTATCGTCCAGCCCTCGGACCCCCTCTTTGACCCATCGTTTCAATGTCGTATACACCGTCTGCCGCGAGGTTGCTAAATACTCGGCAATTGAAGTAATTGACCAGCCTTCCGCGTGGAGCTGGACTACAGCATGCCTGCGTTCTGCCGGATCAGGGATCTGGTCCCAGGTTTGATAGCGGCGAGTATTGATCGAAGGTGGCGGCCCGGAGGCCAGCACCATCTTGACCGAGTTATGCGAAGGACGCCGCTGAAAACGAGCCTCGCAGATCTCCGCGATTTCGCGCAAAGACATGGTAGGTAATTCAACGCGCAAGTCAACAATCAACTGCCGCATATCTGGTGGTAGGCTCCGCGCCGTTTCCTGGGGCTGTTTGCGGGGCCTGGATGCAAACAAGCTGACCATGCCCTGCTCGTCAAAAGCATCGGCTTTGCGTTCCAGGGTAGGGCGTGGCTCACCTGTCTCTTTTGCCCGTTGAATGGCTGGATCGCCGAAAAGGACGACAGGGCGCAATAACTCATATGCCGTTTGCTCCGGCCAGAGCTTGTACTGCTGGATGGTTTTCCAGTCCTCGGTATGCTCTCGTTGAACCCGCTTGCGTTTGGGCACCGTGCTCCCTCCAACACGATGAAATAGGCTGATGCATCAATCGTACCTGGATTTTTCCCTATTTGCAAGCCCACAGGCGTTTTTTGCTCACTTTGCACTGACCAAATACGTCAAACATGTTACGGCGAGGTGTCCCACCAGGGTAGACATCTACTAGTGCAGCAGGTACGCTTGGGAAAGCAGCCCCCAGAGTCACCAGGGAGAAAGAAGCAAGCAAGCCCATCCAGTCATCAGGCTTGTGCCAGAAAATGAGGGCAGCTACCCCGAAGTATGTCAGGGCAAACAAGAGATTGACCGATGTCCAATAGACGGCGAAGATCGTGATCGGGATGCCCAGCGCGTGCAGCGATTGGACCGTGGCTGCGGTCATGCAGATGTCGAGACAGTCAGTGTGGAGGGAGTTGAACCAGGCCACGTTGGCCGGGGTACCGGCGATGTAGACTACTAGCGCCAGGACGGTGATGGCAAGCAGCGCGATCCGTGCCAGCACAAGCCAGTGACCACGCAAGCGCGTGTTCTCCCTACTCTGCGGTTCGCGTCCCAGAGCAGTTGGAGCCGGTGCCTGTTGCGTGTTCGTCGTTCTACTCCCGTTCTAAGGTGCATGGCTGTACTGCGACGCGAAGAAGAGCGGAGTGGTAGTTCCCGTAGGTAGATTAGGAAACTCAACGCGAGACACGCTTAATCGTCCAACGTACGGGTGTTAACATCCTGTACAGAAATGTACGAATGGCTGCATTCTGCCAGATGTTCCAGAACTGCGACCACTGGACCTTTGGGTCGATACAGACAACCCGGGTTTGCACTGGCTCGTTCACACCAAAGTGTGCCGCTACCGATTTGAGTGTGTACTGCCAGAATCGATTCTCATGTTTCGTGCCTCCCAGGCGGAAGCCCACTTCATACGCCAGGTCGTTGGTGCGCACAAGCACCAGGATCTGTGCGATGGTGTCCCCCTCTTCTTCATAGGCGCTAAAGGTGATCCAGCCGGCAAACATATGCCCCTCTGGGTTCATGAAGGTGAAAGATTCCTCGTCAGCGTAGATTACCAGTACTCCTGTAGAGAGTGGTAGGCCAACTGAAATGTCACCAGGGAGCAACATGTTAATAAGCGCTACCTCACCTGGGGCAATACCAGTGACTGGCTTATAGAAACGATCCCACTTCGGCCAGAACGTCGGGAAATTCTCCTTCCATGTTCTGATGACCTCAACTGGTTTGACGGAAGTCCCACTCAGACGCACCTGAAAGGTTTTCTGCCACAACTGGCCGAAGCCTTGTAGCGGACTCATGGTCTGGCGTCCCTCGACATTCAGGTTGAGCGCACTTGTGGGCATTCTTCCCACTTTCATAGTCGAGACTGGCTGCGCCCAATAGGCCATATCGCGAGGTTGTTTGTCATCAGATGGGGTAGGGATGGAATTCATTGTGTTCTTCCTCCTGAAGAAGCTGGCAGATATGATACAATGCTTAACAGAGCAATTGTACCATATCTGCCTTACTATAGCCTGCGAAAAAGGCTGCTCCCACATCTCCTATTTGCTGGATGGCAATCAGAATAATAAATCCTGCCCAGAGGGTCAAAATGCCATAAATGATACTGGCTTGTTTGACATGTATCCACAATCCTCTCACTACTTCCCTTTGGCAGGACTTTTGATCAAGTCGTGCCCATTCACACGAATATAGACCACACTGCCCAGCGCAACCAGTCCCATCACCACAGAGAAGACCATCAATCCGTAGAAACCATTCAGATCCACGCACAACCCCCCAAGAGAGGCGCCTATCAATTGACCCACTCCCAGTACAACCGAGTACAAGCCCATCACAGCCCCTCGTTTGCCCGGTATCAGTTCCGAAATCGCCGCCAGGTGAGTCAGTGAAGCCGGAGTAAAGCCGCTCAACAGGAGCACTCCGAGTACCACCACGGGAATGAGCATCAGGAGCAGTGGTTGCGGACTGGCAGCTAAACGAGCCGGGTTCTCAGCCAGACCATTGATTAGTATCAAGCTGGCGATACTCAGGCTCAAACCACCCAACCCGATAAACATTACCGTTGTACGACGCAGGTGCGGCAAGACCAGCATCCATAACCCCATTCCTGCCAGGAACAGCAAGCCGAACCCACCGAGTAACAATGTTGCTACCTCTTTGCTGAAGCCACCGTAGAGCAACTGCCCCGGATGACGAATATCCGCTGCTGGCTCAGCATAGGTCAGCATAATGGTACTCAAGGTAATCCAGGCGCCTACCAGCGCATTGATTGACAGCCACGCCGGCAGAAAGGTAAAGATGCGTTTATGGCGCAGCATCGAAAGACTTTCAGTCAGTGAACGATGCGCTTCGACCTGCGTTGTGCGTTGTGCCTTCTCCTTCAAGAAACGGGCGATCAACACACCATTGATCACGTGCAGTGCAATCACCACGAAGAAGCCCCAGGTCCCTATCAGGCTGCTAACCTTCCCGGCAAAGGGAATCGCCAGGGCCAGCCCTCCCACAGTAGCGACTTCAAAAGCAGTCATCACCCGTGCTCGCAGCTTGTCCGAACCACTGGTAGCTCCGGTGAGGTAGCCCAGGCTCGCCGGTGCATTGAGCGCGGTAGCCGCCCCTTCGAGCAAGCGTCCAACCAGTACCATCAGCAGTAAAACCACCAATCGGGTATCAAATGGAGTAGCCTGCGGGTGGGGAAAGAACAGAGCCGCGCTAGCAAGGCAAAGGGCTGCAACGCTTCCCACGAGTGGTGCAGCAAACAGGAAAGGTTTGTGGCCCATGCGATCAGAGAGACTGCCCACGATTGGAGCCAACGCGAGTTCGCTGATATAGAATGCTTCAAGCACAAGGGCAACGATGGTCGCAGATGTGAAGTGCTCCCCCAGGTAGAAACCGAGTAGTACGAAACTGGTGCGGCTAGCAATGCGCAGCAATAGCGTAGAAAGAATAGCCGCGAGGATGGACCTACCGGCCGCCCGCGTACTTGTCCCCGAACGCTTCTGTTGCTGTTCGCTTACCTTACGCTCCTGGTCGTGAATCTGGCTAGATGTTGGATTGATTACTTCAGGTACGTCAGGATCGAGTATTAGTGTTTGGCTCATCTTTATATTCCTATTCAATGCATCCCATGCGCCTTATTGGTTTCTTTTACAGCATATATATCCTTGGTTACCCATCGAAGTGTTCGAGCACTTCTCGCTATACATACCCTCCCACCACAGCAATCTCAATCATAGTTTACTTCATGCAGCGTTACGAAATCGTTACCTGCCGTAATACGATCAACCTGTTCCCTGGTTTCTCCATCCTTTACCGACGAGAGGCGACCCACTCTAATGCCATGTGGCAGGCCGACCATACCCCGCTTGACATCTGGCTGCTGGATGAACAAGGTGAGGCTGCCCGACCTCGGTTAACGGCCACCGATCACACCGAAAGAGCGCGTTGCGCTCCACTCTTTCTGGCGTGATGAGCGATGAGAGGCTTACCCTAAACCCATGTGTTTTTGCTCAGTCATCAGCCGTGCCGCCATCGCTGCGATCCATGCCCTGGCAAACACGACCCCGATCCAGAAACCAATGACACTCCAGGCTTGGCCCGACCCCGTGGCGATGCCGACAAAGGCTGCGAAGAAGATCACGCCAGTCACCACTAAGTTGGTGATCTGAATCCATCCCAGGTCTCCGTTCGCCAGCAGCCTGAGGTTATGACGTGTGATGTCGAACCCAGGGCGAATGCAGCATGGCTAAGGCCCCCTACCCAATCTTCGGCAGGCAGGTACGCAGTGTCGCAAAGAAGGAGTATAGCACACAAAGAAAATCTGCAACATGCCGCTGCCTGCGCGGTGATGAGCAAGTCATTCGACAATGGCGTCATCTGTTGTTCTGAGCATAACCTGGTCGTAGTACAGTCCTGTGCCCAGGCGTTCAGAGCAGCGTTAGAGCAACATGGGGCCGCTGTGCTTTCAGAACAAGAAACGGCCGCCTTCCTCAACGTCATGGTGGACCCTGTAAGCAATCGCTTCAAACCCCACGTGAACGGCCAGTTGGCTGCCGATTTAGCCGCACAAGCCGGCATCCCGCGGCCCTATCCCATAAAGCTCCTCGTCATTCCCACCGGAGAAGTACATCAAAATAACCCGCTGGCCCTCGAAAAACTCGCGCCGATCCTCAGCCTGTTTACGGTAGCAGATGAGCGCGCCGGCATACAGGTGTGCCAGGAGTTACTTGCCATTGACGGCCTGGGTCATACCGCCATTATTTACACTGACAACGCTCCTCTCATTGAATCTTTTACCGCCAGGATGCCAGCCAGCCGTATTCTCGTCAACGCCCCTGGCGCGCAAGCTGGTATTGGCATGACCAGCGGCTTGATACCCTCGCTCACCCTCGGATGTGGCACCTTTGGGGGCACGTCAACCACCGATAATGTGACCACGCTTGAAGCGCCTTCTGACCTTGATCGTCAGCTTTTGTCTCCATTTGAGCAAGACACATAACCTGTCCGCGAGTGCTCTTGCCCTTCACAAGACGCTCTGCGTGAAATTTCCTCATGGCATTGGGAACTGGTAGGTCAGTATATACGTCATTTGGCCGAGATATGGGCCGTCTGGCGTGCCAAAAAGCAGGAGGATAGTGCGGGCACAGAAGAAACCCTCTCCCCAAATGGCTGTCCCAGGAAGCAATCCCTGTCATACCCCTCATGGGCGTGTTCGTTTTCGGTTGCTCGTCTGGTCGCTTTTGATTTGCAGCTTCAGCTTTTGGAGCTCGTAGTCCGCCGCGCTGGGAGGGAAGTAATAGCGGTAGAGTTGACGGAGCATCGTGATCGGCGGCACGGTGAGCGTTGCGAGTCCGAGTGCGCGCGCATCCTGGGTGGCGAAGTAGACACTCAGCCGTATGATGCTGGACAAGGGTGGTCAGTCCTCGTGATGGGTGTCATTCGCGTCAGGGCGAGGATTCGAGCTCCTCTCCCGCAGGTGTGGGAGTTTCTCATCAAGCCAGAACATATGCATCTGTGGGGACCATTCACCCGGCCTGTGATTGGCATCGACCGGCCATTTGAAGCAGGGGATCGTGTGACCCTAGATCGGAAAGACTTCTTTGACTTCTTTTGGCACCATAGCCAGGTGCTGCTCGTTGAAAAGGTGGTTCCCTCCCACTCACTGCACTTGCACGACCTTTCTCCGGGAGCTGTCAGAATGAACGTCACCGTGATCGTGAGCGTCGAAGAAACCAGGGACCCGGAGGCTACCTGGATTGAGGAGGCGATCTTCTATTCCTTGGGCAAGAGCAGGGTGATGCAATGGCTTGATCGCTCTTTGGTCAATCCCGTTCTGCCATTGATAGCCAGGTACCCAACGCACAAGGCGTTTCGCCGCTTGCGGGCGAGCGTGGAGCAACCTCACACGCCAGTCTCATCCTGAGAGCTGACGGGCCTTGTTTTCCGTCACGAGGACTGACCACCCTTGTCCAGCATCAGACGGCTTGGTGTCCAACTGATGACGAATACCATAAGGTGGAGCATTCTAAGATGGCACTACGGCACGTTCACGTTTTTAGCAATGATCCTCTGCTTGCATCCTATTTAGCGTCCTCTCTCCAAGGGGAGACATGTAATATTCAGGAAGAGGATGGCAAGTTTTATTTGCGTTCCTCCTATTTCGAGAAATTGCCGCTGCTTAGCACTTCCGCTAAGAGAAAACGGTGTAGTCCTGGGCTGGCCAGTGTGCTTGAC
>WNGQ01000588.1_pt1 | contig 37439 bp, 27 predicted proteins | sample 5407661 | NCBI WGS metagenome assembly WNGQ01 (sample SAMN13153382, study PRJNA577476) | soil metagenome | isolation source: 60 cm soil or saprolite under Garry oak tree replicate 2 | place: USA:California | collected 2016-06-15 | reverse complement strand
CGGCGAGCCAAAGCAGGTAGGGCGCGTCACTCCGTGCGCGCCGTTGTGCCCCCATCTGTCGGCGCGCACGGAGTGACGCGCCCTACCCGCCTTCACTTCGGGCATTACACTTCTCTAAACAATTTCATCGACTGGCTGCCTGTTATGCCCTATGCTTGGGCCAACATGTCCTTGTACCAGCACCCACTGTTCACCATCGACCTCAACAAAGTCATCGCGGTCTTTCAGAACGAGGACGACGCTGCGGTGACCATTCGCACGGACGACCAACGCAAGATCGAGGTTGCCACAGCATCCCAGGAGGAGGCCGCAGAATTTCTCAACGAATTTGCAGATCAATGGGAAAAGGCCGTCGGCCCCCTCCTGCGCCACGACAAGTACGTTTTTCTCACTGCAGCCATGTACAGCATTCAAGCTGAAGGCGAGGAGGTCTATATTTACTTCCGAGATCACAGTGTCAGCTTCCCATTAACCGACTCCCAGCAAGCCTTGGGGCTTCTGGCCGAATTGACCCGCCGCTGGCAGGCGGCAATCGAGGAATAAGTGGGTTTCAGCAAGTCACAATCCTGCCCGGTTCCCAAATACGGGTCGGCCATCGTTCGCAGTTCGGCCACGCGAGCAAAGCCCCGCAACCGCGCCTGATGAAACCGAGCTGGGGTAAGTGGAATTCAAGGTCCGACTATGCTATGAAATCAGCTCATCGCCTGGGAAACCCCAGGGTCATGACACGCACCAATGCCGTCCTGGCCGCATTCGTTTTCAGTGTTTGCAGTTGTGTTGTCTCGCCGCCGCTGCCCGCCCAATCACTGCCCACCGCGGGAGCCGGGAAAATGGGTTTCTCTGCCGAACGTCTGGAGCGAATGCACGCACTGGTCCAGGGCTACATCGACCAAGGCAAGCACGCCGGCGCGATCACCATTATCGCCCGCAATGGCCGCGTGGTTGACCTCAAGACCTACGGCTGGCGCGACCTCCAAGCCCGCGCCCCGATGCAACGCGACACCATTGTCCGCATTTATTCGATGTCCAAAGTCATTACCAGCGTGGCCGCGATGCAGCTTGTCGAGGAGGGCCGCATCGCTCTCGAGGACCCTGTCAGCCGCCACATCCCTGAACTGAAGGACCTCAAAGTCTGCACCGGGGGGACGCCTGAAGCGCCTGTGCTCGTGGACGCCACCAGGCCAATCACGATCAAACATCTCCTGACCCACACCGCCGGCTTCGCCTACGACTTTTCCGCGAAAGAGCCGGTGAAGACGCTTTACCAGCGGGCCGATATTTTGGAGTCGAGTTCGCTGAAAGAATTCGTTGAACGGCTGGCAAAACTGCCGTTGGTGCAGCAGCCGGGCGCGGCCTTCAACTACGGCGTCAACACCGATGTGCTCGGCTATGTTGTCGAAGTCGTCTCCGACCAGCCACTGGAGGTGTATCTGCAAAAACGCATCTTCGATCCGCTGGGCATGAAAGACACGGGCTTCGACCTGCCGCCGGAAAAAATGCCGCGCCTCGCCAAACTCTACGAAACCGGAGCAGACGGAAGCCTGCGCGAAGTGGCCAAACCGCCTTACGCCACCTACGCGGAGAAAGGACGCGGTTTCTCCAGCGGGGGCGGTGGACTTTTCTCGACGGCGGATGATTTCCTGCGGTTTGCCCAAATGCTCCTCAACGGGGGCAAACTTGACGGCAAACAAATCCTGGGGCGCAAAACGGTCGAGTTAATGACCGCCAACCACTTGACCTTCCTCGACAAGTCCAGTATCGGCGGCAACGGCTGGGAAGGCTTTGGCCTCGGTGGTTCGGTGCGGCTGGACCTGGCGAGCGCAAATACGCTCGGCTCGGTGGGCGAATTCGGCTGGAATGGCGCAGCCACAACCACTTTCCGCATTGACCCGAAGGAAAAAACCGTGGCGCTGCTGTTCGTGCAGCACCTGCCCTACAACCAGCACGGCATCTTCGAGAAGTTCTACACGCTCTTTTACGCGGCACTAACTGACTAGCCTTGAGGCCCGAAATGGGAAGAAGAGGTCAGCTACCAATTGCTTCTTGCCCGCGACCCCGTCGAAATGCATAGTTGATCCCAGATAAACCCCGGGAAGAATGTATGGCCTCGCGTGCACTGCCTCTGTCCAGCGCCGGCACTTGCGCACCCGGTTGTAAATTGGGCGGGTGCACTACCGACCGACGCCTGCGGTCCTTCACGCTGATCGAACTGCTCGTAGTCATTTCGATTATCGCAATCCTGGCCGCGCTGCTGCTGCCGGTGCTGGTGGTGGCCAAGGAGAAAGCGCGGCGCACTTCCTGTCAGAGCGGGCTGCGGCAGCTCGGCCTGGCGCTGCAGATGTACGGCAGCGACAACGGCGACCGGCTGCCTCAAGGTTACCGTGATGACGGCATCTCTCACACGATCTGGATCAGTACTAATACCTTCAATGCCATCCAGCAGTACAGCGCCACCAACATGAGTACCTGTCCGAGCCTGGCCGGAACGTTTCAGTATTACCAATATCCCTACGGCTGGGTAATCGGCTACAGCTACAATGGCGGCCATAAGAAGCCCTGGCCTGGCGAACCGGCGCCGCAGTGGGTTTCGCCGCGGAGATTAACCGATGGCGCGCAGTTGACCCTGGCCTGCGACCTCAACGCCTGGGCCGAGCCCATTGGCGGCGACGGTTGGGTGGTCGCACCGCATTGCCGGGGCGGCGCCGCCCGGCAGAACGGCGTGCCCTTCCTCTGGGTCAAAACACTGACCAAACCTGGCGCCGTCGGAGCCCAGGGCGGGAACGTGCTTTTGCTCGACGGTTCGGTGCATTGGAAACACCTCAGGCTGATGAGTAATTACTGGGCGTATCAGTTCGGGACTTATTGGAACGCGTGGTAACGGGGCCGGCCCCGACTAATCTAACCTCAGGGAACGAAAAGAGCGCAGAGAAGGGGATCACCCGCGAAATACGCCAAATATGCGAATCTCCTGACGGAAGGCCACCAATACAAAACTGGTTCTTCAGTGCTTTCCCCTTTGCGCTCTGCGTTCTTTGCAGTTAAACAACCACCCGGAACCCCCAGCCATCAAACCCTCAACCTGCCAGAAGCCCTCCGCGATGCGTCGCCAAGCAAAGCACAACAGCCGACCAAGCGGCCGCACCTCAAAGGGATTACACATTTGACATGGTCCGGCTTGGCCTCCATACTTCGGCGTATGAAAATGTTAGCTCTTCTGGCCGGATTATTTCTGCTCCAAACCGTAGCCGTCCGGGCGGCGTCCATCCACGACATTGCGGTCAAGGACATCAACGGCAAGGACGCCTCATTGAAGGCCTACAAAGGCAAGGTTGTCCTCATCGTCAACGTCGCCTCCCAATGCGGCCTGACTCCGCAGTACAAAGGGCTTGAGGCGATTCATGAAAAATACAAAGAAAAGGGCTTTGCCGTGCTGGGCTTTCCGTGCAACCAGTTTGGCGGCCAGGAACCGGGCACCAACGAGGAGATCAAACAATTCTGTTCCAGCAAGTACAACGTCACCTTTCCGCTCTTCGACAAAATTGACGTCAATGGACCCAAACGCCACCCGCTCTACATCCAGCTCGCGGGCAAAGACTCGCCGTTTCCCGGTGACATCAAGTGGAACTTTGGCAAGTTCCTTATCGGCCGCGACGGCGCCATTATCAAGCGCTTCGAGCCTCGCACCGCACCCGACGCCCCGGAAGTTCTTGAGTCCATCGAAGCCGCCCTCGCCGCCAACTAAGCGATTTTACAGTCGCCCCCGTCCGCAGTCGCCCCGCCTTCCCAGTCACAGAAGAGGATGCCAAAGCGCTGTGCGTCCTCGTGGCGAGTCTTACCGATGAACGTGACCCCTATACATGTATTCTACCAGACCTATGATGTTGACCCGCCAAGGCAGGGTGTGATTATTTATAGAAGACGTGGGATAAAAGCGCCATTATATCCTATTCCGGTCTGGATAGTACGACAAGCAGAAAAGATGGCGGCCGCGGAAATACAAACCGACATTGCAAAAGGGGAAGTAGAGGCGGTCTCTGCTGGCGGTGGTTGAGGTATGGATAGGGTTGAATTCATCTCAAAACTCGAGTCTACCTTAGCGGAGGGACGGGCAAAATGTCTCGCTCAGGAATTAAAGACAGATTTTGCTATTCTCTAACGGCAGCGAGATGGTGAAGGGGCGCCGCCTAGCAGGCTTTATTGGGCTTTGAAAAGCATGCCGGAGGCAGTGCGGGTTTCCTATCTGAATTATTTGGCTGGAAATACTTCAGAAGAGTGCATCAAGGCGAAAGAGATCGTTGCAGATCGAAGACGACTATTCGATCCGCTTGACCTAATGGACTGGGCAGAAATGCCCTCGGTTGAACTTTCTCCTGAACAGGCTGCAAAAAACAACCGGCGCGCTCGTGAATTCAGCGAGAAAAACCCATACATCGAACTGATGAAAAACCTTTGCAAGAAAGCTGAGGTTAAACGCGCATTTAGAGCCTGTTACCACAACACGACCGGACGGCGAATGCGCGATATTGGCGGTTCGATTTATGTGGATGAGGATCCACTTGAGATTGGTGTTGCACGAGTAGTGGTCGAGTGCGATTGTGGCGGGTGGGATTATTTTCGCGGAGAAGTTGGTGTCGAGCTGGAAGGGAAATTGCTGCTGATAAGACAATCGATCTGCAGATGGCTGGGCTACGGCGAAATGGGCTGGGACTGGATAGTGAAGGATGACCTGGAAGAAGCCGCGCACGTCGCGGTGCAACAGACGCTCGAATTCCGCCAAATCCTTTTTGAATGTGTGAAGAAGACCATCGGGTAGCTTTTACGGAACTCGGTAAACTGGTCAAGCGATAACTTTCCATATTAGCAGCGGTCTGGCGCATGCCTTCCTATGCGCCACCGGCTCGATAACAGTTATAACGGTTTAGCTCATAGCCCAAGCGATGCGTAAGGGAGTCAGAACATAGCATAATAAGTACTGATTCGGCTGAAAAACCCCCTCTTTTTGAAAACTAGATCTCCACGGGAATAAATTGCGCAAAAGTGTTCGCGCATAAATCGCGTATGAGCAGGAGGCTCAGGCCGAGTTGAAGGCGGACATTAGGGGCGAGTCCTCATTGATTCATTGTGATGCCGCATGACACGTGAGTAACCTCGAAGACAAGCTAACCGATGCGCTGAGCACCCATGCGGCTAGGATCGCCATCTCTGAAGTGGAGGACGATTTCCCGCTTTTAAGGTTAAACAAGAGCGTTCACGCCTACCTGACAATCGCAACCTTCATGACGATTCCTCCTGAACAGAGGACAGAGGTCGCGGTGGCCTGCGCTATGAGAAGGACGCCTGAACAGATGGCGGTGGTGGCGGCATTCCAGAACCGGATGGAACCGCGCACCCTCGCGCAGTTGAGGCAAATGGCTATCCGCCCAACTCCGTTAGAGGCCGGAGAGCCGAAGGGCATCCCCAGGGGCGATGATTTTCTTATCGCGCAACTGCGCCGACTCCAGGAGGGCCTGAGGAAAGCAGAGATTCGACGCTGCTTTATGAGTCGGCTGCGTGAGCGGTACGAGGACAAGCTCAGGCCGTCCGGGAAGAGCACCGTTCTCTATGAGAGTGTGAGGCCGGTCGGCGACTGGCGGTTAGAGACCTGCCTGGACTTTGGAGGGTCGTACCAGTTCAGATGTGATTTCCGCCTGAAGCACGAGGAGTTGGAGAGCCACGGTCTGTATTCACTGGGCTACGTGCTGGGCTTCGGCGGCGGAGGCTGGGACGACGTCAGGCGAGCCACCCTTGAGGCCGACGCCGAGAAGGCGCTAAGACTCTGCCAGGCCTTACGTTCTTTTTTTTCCAATGTGCTCGCAGAGTTGTAGCGCAAGCTGAACTGGTCGAATTTTATGCGCGTATTATTCTGGACCTTCTTCGCATCGAGCACGCTCTGCGGGTTTCTGGCCTTTTTTCCGCGATTTCAGCAGCTTGTTGATAGCCTCCCGGAGCGGACTTTGGCTCCGTTTATGGTGCTTGGAACTTTCGTGGTTATAGGAATCAATTGGTTGATAGACCACATTCCGATACGAGCGGGCACCGCGTTACCGAGCAGGTTTTACACCTTGGCGTACGCCCAAGTTATGATTTGGGGCATCTGCTTTTCGGCGTCCTTCTTTGTGAATGTTCTTAGTCGCGCACGTCACCTTCTATTCGCAGCTTGTCTGCTGGGTTTCATCGCGGTCGTGTTAGCAGGACGTGGTAGATGAAACGCGGCAACGGACATAAAGGGGTCAGAACTGAACGTTGCGAAAGGGTTGACAATTCCGGTTCTCCGACCGTCATTCTGGGGGATGAAAGCTTGGCTCCTGGACGAGTTCAGCGGCATCGGCCATCTTCGCCTGGCCGAGGTGCCTGATCCAATTCCCCAGAAGGCGGAGGCGATTCTGGAAGTCCATTATGCAGCCTTGAACCCCGCCGACCGTTACCTGGCCGAAGCTCAGTATCCGGCCAAGCCACCGCTGCCTCATATCCTGGGGCGTGATGGCATGGGAGCCGTGGCGCAAATAGGCAGTGAAGTCAACGGGCTTCACCTGGGCGATCAGCGAGCAGTCCTGCGCGGGCCGCTCGGCGTGGAGCGTCCCGGCACCTTCGCCCAGCGCGTTGCGGCGCCCCTGGAGAACCTTGTTGAGGTCCCCGCGGGCTGGAGCGCGCAAGAAACCGCCGGAGCGACGCTCGTCTATCTGACGGCCTACCAAGCCCTGACCATGTGGGGACCACTACCGCCGCCTGCAGTCGTGCTGGTCACGGGCGCCTCTGGCGGCGTGGGCGTGGCGGCAGTGCAGCTCGCCTCCGCGCTGGGGCACAAGGTCATCGCTCTCTCGCGAAGCGCCGAAAAAAGTGATCGCCTCCGGCAACTTGGGGCAATCGCGACGTTTAATCCCCAAGAACCGCAGTGGCGGCAGGCCTTGAAAGCCGCTCTGGCGCCTCGCCGCGTGGACCTGGCAATTGATAGCATCGGAGGTAAACTCCTGCCCGAAGTAATCGAAATGCTGGGCGATCTTGGCAAGGTAAGCGTTGTCGGACGGCTGGCCGGCGCGGTCCCCAGCTTCAACACCGCCGCTCTCTTGTTCCGCCGAATCCGCTTGGGCGGGGTGGCCGTCGGCGCCTACACCAACGCCGAAAGCCACGCGGCGTGGCAGCAGATTCTGCCCCTGCTGGCCCGTAGCGGTGCGCGACCCCTCGTTGATAGCATCTTCCCCTTCGACCAGTTGCCAGAAGCCTTCCAGCGTCTGGCGCAAGGGCCGATGGGAAAAGTGTTGCTCCAAGTAAGAGAATGAGGCTTTGGCGGTACACCGCGCGCAGCCTGAGCACAACGGTTCTGCCAACAATCGCGGGGCGGGCCTGCGCAGCGACAATAGAAAAGCTCAATCAGGCCACGGTAATTTCCCTGCTCAAGTAAACATCCTGAACTGCGTTCAGCAGGCCGATGCCCTCCTGCATCGGACGTTGAAAGGCCTTGCGCCCTGAGATCAGGCCCATGCCACCGGCCCGTTTGTTGATTACCGCGGTCAGGACCGCGTTCTGCAAGTCCCCGGCGCCTTTGGATTCGCCGCCGCTGTTGATTAAGCCGGCGCGGCCCATGTAACAATTGGCCACCTGGTAACGGCACAGATCGATGGGATGGTCGCTGCTGAGGTCGGTGTAAATGCGTTCATCGAATTTGCCGTAGCTGGTTGGGCCGGTGTTCAGCGCTTTGAACCCGCCGTTATTCTCCGGCAATTTCTGCTTGATGATGTCTGCCTGGATGGTCACGCCCAGATGATTGGCCTGGCCGGTGAGGTCGGCGGAAACGTGGTAGTCTTTGTCTTTTTTGAAAGCGCTGTTGCGCAAATAGCACCACAGCACGGTGGCCATTCCGATTTCGTGCGCCAGGGCAAAGGCCTGGCTGACTTCGATAATCTGCCGTCCACTCTCCTCAGAACCGAAATAGATGGTGGCGCCGACGGCGGCTGCGCCCATGTCCGCCGCCTGCTTGACGGTGCCGAACAGGATTTGATCGAACTTATTCGGGTAGGTCAGCAACTCATTGTGGTTGATCTTCACCAGGAACGGGATTTTGTGAGCGTATTTGCGAGCGACCGCGCCCAGGACGCCGTAGGTGGAAGCGACGGCGTTGCAACCGCCTTCGATGGCGAGCCGCACGATGTTCTCCGCATCGAAGTAATCCGGGTTCCTGGCAAAACTGGCGCCCGCGGAATGTTCGATCCCCTGGTCCACCGGAAGGATGGAAAGATAGCCGGTGCCGCCCAGGCGGCCATGGTTGACGATGCGTTGCAGGTTGCAAAGCACGCGATTGTTTCGGTCGGAAACGGCGAACAGGCGATCAACCACGTCCGGCCCGGGAAGGTGCAGGCGGTGTTTGGGGATTTTCGGGTTGTTGAAGTTGAGGAGAGAATCGGCGTTGCTGCCAAGGAGTTGAGCGATCGGTGTCATATTGGTTCCAGCTTCGTTTTCAGTTTCAGTTAAAGGCGGCCAGGTCGTTCCAGCGGCATGGCCTCGCATTGCCTGGGCGCACTTGTCACCGGAACGATGGCGCGCACATTCTACCCAGCCTCAAAGCTTCCGCTACTCCGAACTTCCAGCTCAGCGTGAAATGGTTTAGACCAAAAGCATGGCCGGTGACGCTTAACAAAGTGAAATCGCGTGAATAGCGGTTGCCAACGTGAAACGCCCGCACAATCTGATTGGGAACAGTGGCTGGCGCGCAATGTCTCCGGCCTGCTGCTCTTTGCCAGGCAGCAGACCCGTTGCGAGGCCGACGCGCAGGACCTGGTCCAGGAGGCGGTGGTTGAGTCCTGGCGGCGCCAGGCCGATGGGGCCCCGCCGCCACTGGGGTTTGTTTTCGCCACCATCCGCCGACGGGCGGTGGACCTGGCCCGAAAGGAAGACCGGCGGGCTGGCAGGGAAACGGCCGCGACGCGGGAAACTCCTGCGTGCTGGTTCGACTCAACAGCGGAAGAGCGCGAGCGCAGCCGCTTGATTGCCGAAGCTATGCGTAAATTACCTGAAATGTATCGCGAGGTCATCACGCTCAAGGTCTGGGGCGGGTTGACCTTCAGAGAGATTGCCGAAGCGCTCGAGATACCCGCCAACACCGCCGCTTCGCGCTACCGCTACGCTCTGGCGGAACTGCGCAAGCGCATGCCGGAGATTCTTGCGTGAATGACCACAAACAAGAACTCTTTGAAGCCGAGTTGCGGCGGATGGCGCCGGCGCGGCCACCGGCAGACTTCATGGCCCGGCTTATGGCTGCAAGGCCGCCAGATAAAATCCGGCACCAAGCGCAGCCTGCGGTAGTATCCGGGCCGCGGGCGTGGTCGCTATTGCGGCTTCGCTGGCTGGTTCCGGCCGCGGCGGTGGTGATCATCGCCGCCCTCGGGGTATGGCAGCTACGCCTGTGGCCAGCAAGGCTGTCGTGGCAAACGCGCCCGGCCTCTGCTGCGCCGGCGCTCAAAGCAGACGCCGTGCGGATTGACCGCGAGTTGATCTCGGCGTTCGACGCCGTGGCCCGGCTGCCCAGCGGCGAGCCGGTCCGGTTCCGATGCAGCCAATGGATGGACCAGGTAGTCCTGAGCAATAAGGAACGGGGCATCCTCATTGAGCAGCGCACTCCGCGTGTCGAAGTGGTGCCCGTGCGGTTCGAGACGTATTAACCAGAAACCAAGAACGACTGAACAAATGAAAACGGTAACAATTGGATTATGCAAGACGACGGCCGGGTTGTCCGTCGCAGTCTGCGCCTTGATTGTAGGTCTAGCGGTTGAAAAAGCGGCTGGGCAGGAAAAACGGCAGGTCATCGTGACCGGCAAAATCGCTCGCGAAGACAGTGACCAGCCTGCCGCCAAGCCCCTGTCGAAGCAAAAGAAAATCGTCATCGAGTCCATCGAGCCAGAGAACCGCAAACGAACCTCCAAGGAGGTGGCGTGGTTGGGTCTCTCAACGGAGGAGGCGCCTGAGGCGCTGGCCTCGCAATTGGGGCTCAATTCGGGCGAAGGTCTGGTGGTTATTTATGTGGCGCCGGATAGCCCGGCGGCCAAGGCGGGATTTCGGAAGAACGACGTGCTGGTCGAGTTGGGCGACCAGCTACTGGTTCACCCCGCCCAGTTCCGCAAGCTGGTTCAGATGCACAAAGAAGGTGACGCGATCAAGTTGGCCATCTACCGTGGCGGAAAGAAGCAATCGGTTTCAGCGACGCTCGGCAAGACGATCGCCAGCCGCGGCTTGCTGCCCGACGGTAGTCTTTTGGAGGGCAATCTGCGCGAACTCAAACGCGAGCTGGGCGATCTGCACATCGGTGAAAGCGTCCGGGAACAGCTCAAGGAGTTGCAGGAAGACTTGTCGCGCGGAGGCCTGGACAAGGAAAAACTTAATGTTGAGATCCAGCGCAGCGTCGAACAGACCCGCGAAGCAATACAGGAGGCGCTGCGCCACCTCACCAATGCTCACCTGTGGAGCGGACCAGTGGTCAAGGAGCTGGATGAGCTCGCTCGCGCAGGGGTAGTCGTGGGGAAAGGCGCGACCGTGGTCGTAAAAAACGACAATAAATCGGTCAAGACCATGGTCAAGAGCGACGAAACGGGCACTTATGTGATCGTGGCCGCTCCTAACAAGCGCCTGACGGCTCATGACAAAGACGGCAAGCTGCTGTTCGACGGAGACATCGAAACACCTGAACAGCAGCAGAAAGTGCCAGGGGCAGTCTGGGAGAAAGTCAAGCCCATGCTTGAGCAAATGGGCCCCGTCGATGCCGAACAGCCGGAGGCTGAAAATGGCGAGCAAGGCAAATCCGCCCTCTGAAGTGAGTTTCATCCTGCACAACGGACGTGGCCGGAATCGGATCAAAGCAAACATTCCTCCATTGAGCTACCGTATATGAAGACCGCTAATCGATCCAGACCCCCAGCTTCAGTTCGCCCAAAGCCCGCTCTGGCTCTTGGTCTGCGCATTGCCGATGGGTTGCTAGTTCTCTGTCTTGCGGTCGAGTTTTTTCTACTACTGCGCCCAACCGTTAGTTCGCACTGGTCCGGCTCGCCAACGGCTTCGAGCGTGACGGCAAGTTCACGGGGCAGGTCCCGCTTTCCCAAAGATCAGTGGCGGGCAGACGCCCGAACCCTGGCAGCCGCGCTCCGTTATCTTTTGGAGCCTGAGCCCGACAGCCAATTGACTTCGCGGACTCCGGAGGTTTCCGGCTCGGAAACCATCAGGCGCCCAGTCATGCCTGGCGCAGGTAAGGCCTAAGGGCTCGTGCAAAAACAACTTCCGATTTTAGCGCCTCTTCTCCCTCTCCCCATGAGGAACGAACGGGGAGAGGGCCGGGGAGAGGGGCGCCTACTAAAGTGTTTGAATTACGCCTCCGGCTCGGTACTTATTTTTGCACTGACCCTAAGCCGTCCGCTCAGGCCCGTTGGAAGGCGCCTGGGTTTTTCATTCAACCTGGCGCAGACGTGATAGGTTTCGCCTTCGAGGACTAACTTGCCGGTTTGATTGAGGACCCGATAGGCGAAATTGATGCGGGCGCCCGCCGCCAGCGTGACCCAAACCTCGATTGTGAGCACGTCATCGTAGCGGGCGGGGTATTTGTAGCGCAGATGACACTCGATGACGGGGAAAAAGGTGTCCTGGTCTTGCCATTGGAGCAACGGAGTGCCGAGTTGGCGAAAAAACTCACCCCGCGCGGCTTCGAGCAAATCAAGGTAGCGCGCGTAGTAAACATGGTTGCCGGCGGTGCACTCGGCGTAGGTAACACGGTGGGAACACTGGAAAACGGACCTGCACATGAAACCAGTCTAAGGTCGAAAGTCTGGAGTCCGAAATCAAAATGATCAGCAATTCTCATTATGGGCGCTTCAACCGACGCCCGGTGAGGGCACCCGGCCTACACCCCCACAGAACCGCCTTCTTGTAGGCCGGGTGTCCTCACCCGGCTTCCCCATCTGGTCCACAATGAGAACTGCTGCAAAATGATTTGTTGCGCGCGCCGTTTTTCAGGGTATCTTGACAGCATGGGTTGGCAGCAGGTGGTTTCATTGCTAATCGTTGCCGCCGCAGCCGCGCTGCTGGCGCGAAGCAGATTTCGCCGCCGCAGATTCAGTTTTCAGCGGGACACCCATTGTGGCTGCTCTGGCGCCAGTGCAGCGCCCCAGCAAAGCTCGGTTGTATTCCGGGCGCGCCGAGGGCAGAGTCCTGTCGTGCTGGTGAAAATGAAATAAAGCGCGCTTGCGCCGGCGCGGGGAGTGAGCTATTATTTCAATAACATGGCCATGTGCAAAGTGAGTTCGTCCGGGCATTTTGTGACCCGTTCCTCCCTCAGTGGGCGCGAAGCTTCGGCCCGAGCACATTGGGTTCCCAACACCGATGTTTATGCCACCGACAACGGCCTGGTGGTGAAGGTCGAATTGGCGGGCATGCGCAGCGAACACTTGGAGATTATCGTGGAGGGCAACCGCCTCCGCATCAGCGGCAACCGGCCTGATGGCTGCCGCTCGCCCAAGTGCAGCTTCCTGGTGATGGAAATCAACTATGGTCAGTTCGAAAGCATGCTGGAGCTGCCTCCAGGCTACGATCTGAGCCAGGCCAAAGCGGCTTACCTGAATGGCTTCCTGCGAATCGACGTGCCGCTGGCACAGCGGCAGTCGAAGAGTACCAAGGTGCCAATCGCCGAGGGGAATTAGTCTCTTCTCTGAACTTTTTTAGGGGCGGCGGCATCTAATCTGCAGAATGGCGCGACCATGACGACGCCCGATACCGAGTTTATTAGTATCTTGGGGGCTTCCGGCAGCCCGGAGGCGCCGGCGCGGGTTTCTTCCAGCTCCTTGCCGGAGCTCTTGCCCATCCTCGGCTTGTCCGACATCGTGATCTTTCCCGGCATGGTGGCGCCGCTGCTGGTCGAAACTGCCCAGAGCACCCGGCTGATTGACGACGTGGTCGGAGGCGAGCGCCTGCTGGGCGTCGTGTTGCAACGCAATGCCGAAGCGGAGAACCCGCTTCCCCACGAAATGTACGAAGTCGGCTGCGCGGCGCGGGTGTTGAAGATGTTGAAATTCCCCGACAACACGGTGCGCGTCCTGGTCGAAGGCCTCTGGCGCATTCGCATCAAACAATACACCACGACCGAGCCCTACCTCTGCGCCAAGTTCGAGTTGCTCAAAGACGTTACCGAAGACTCCGTCGAACTGACGGCCATGATGCGCAATGCGCAAGGCCAGTTCCAGGAAATCATCAAGCTCTCGCCCGCGTTGTCCGAGCAGATAAAAATCGCCGCGCTCAATACCGAAGAGCCCGGGCACTTTGCCGACTTGATTGCGGTCAACTTGAACCTTGGCCTGCAGGAGCGGCAAACACTGCTCGAAACCAGCTCGGTCAAGGAGCGTTTGACCCGCCTGCTGCCCATGCTCAATCGCGAGCATGAGGTTTTGACGCTCAGTTCCAAGATTCAGACCGAGGTGGCCACTTCCATCTCGAAAACGCAGCGGGACTTTTTCCTGCGGGAGCAGATGCGTGCCATTCAGCGCGAACTGGGTGACTCCGACCCCAACGCCAGCGAAGTCCGCATGCTTCGTGAAAAGATCGACCAAACCCAGCTTCCCGCCGAGGCCAAGAAAGTGGCCGTGCAGGAACTGGAGCGGCTGCAGCAAATGCCGCCGGTGGCGGCCGAATACGGGGTGACGCGGCATTATCTGGATTGGATTCTGAGTCTGCCCTGGACCAAAGAAACAGAGGACAAGATCGATTTGGCAGAGGCTGAGCGCATCCTCAACGAACAGCACTTTGGACTGACAAAAGTCAAAGACCGCCTGCTGGAATTTCTGGCGGTGATCAAGCGGCGCAAACAAATCAAAGGACCCATCCTTTGTCTGGTCGGCCCGCCGGGTGTGGGCAAGACCTCCCTGGGCCGGAGCGTGGCCGATGCGCTGGGGCGGAAGTTTGCGCGCATCTCCCTGGGCGGCATGCGTGATGAAGCCGAGATTCGCGGCCACCGCCGCACCTATGTCGGCGCGCTGCCCGGGCGCATTATCCAGACGTTGCGCCGCGTCGAAAGCCGCAACCCGGTGATTCTACTGGACGAGTTGGACAAGGTCGGAACGGATTTTCGCGGTGACCCCGCGTCCGCTTTGCTGGAGGTGCTTGACCCCGCGCAAAACAACACCTTCACCGATCACTATCTGGATTTGCCGTTCGACCTTTCGCGGGTCCTGTTCGTCACCACCGCCAACTGGCTGGAGCCGATTCACCCCGCGTTGCGGGACCGGCTGGAAGTCATCGAACTGCCGAGTTACACCGAGTCGGAAAAACTGGAGATCGCCAAACGTTATCTGGTGCCGCGCCAGTTGGAAGAGCACGGCCTGTCCAAGCAGGAAGTGAAATTCCCCAACGCAACCTTGCGGCGGGTCATCCACGATTACACCCGCGAAGCCGGCGTGCGTCAGTTGGAGCGGGAGATCGCCGCCCTGACCCGCAAGGCCACGCGCCGCATCGTCAGCAACGGCCACATCCCCAAGTCAATGGTGCTCACGCCGGCCTCGCTGGGGGATTATCTGGGCGCGGCCCGCTTCGTCAACGAAACCGCTGAGACGATCCGAGAATATGGCATTGCCACCGGCCTGGGCTGGACTCCCGTGGGCGGCGAAATCCTCTTCATCGAAGCCACGCGCATGCCCGGCAGAGGCAATTTGCTCTTGACCGGGTCGCTGGGCGAGGTGATGAAGGAAAGCGCCCAAACCGCCTTGAGTTATTTGCGCAGTCAGTCCAAGGCCCTGGGCATCGATCTGACCGATTACAACAAGTATGACCTCCACATCCACGTGCCGGCCGGCGCAACGCCCAAGGATGGACCCAGCGCGGGCGTGACGGTCGTGGCGGCGCTGGCTTCCCTGCTCACGCGCCGCCGCGTGCGCTCTGATATTGCCATGACCGGCGAGATCAGCCTGCGGGGACGGGTCATGCGCGTCGGCGGCATCAAGGAGAAGGTCCTCGCCGCAGCGCGTTTTGGCCTCAAGCACGTCGCCCTGCCCGAACAGAACCAGCCCGACTGGAGCGAGGTGCCTCAAGAAGTGCGCCAGAAAATAAAAGCGCATTTCATCCGGCACATTTCCGAGTTGCTGCCGCTGGTCTTGCGGGGCGAATAAGTTCTAACGACTGATGAACCGCCGGCTGAGAACGCCGCTTTTCAATTTCCAATTTTCAATTCGCCTCATTGTTCTGCCGGTTTCGTTGCTGTCGTGCCTCTGCCTCGCCCAGCCCAAATCCGGGCCGCACTCAACCCCGCTCGACCCAGTCCAGGCCGAAAGCGAAGCCCGTGCCCTGGTGGCCGACATGTTGGGGCAGCAGCCCGCGCAAAACTCCACCAATACCGGCGTGGTAAAAATCCGCGATGGGGAAAACAACCGGCAGGAAATCCCCGTGAAATTTGAGGTGTTCGCCACCGCGACGAACTGGATCAGCGTCTATGAATCTGTCACCTCAAGCAACAAAGCCGGTCAGAAGTTGGTGGTCACGCACAGTGGAACCCGTCCCAATCAGTATCAGTTCATCCCCAAGAGCCAGTTGGAAGGCGCGCTGGAAAAGCCGGTAACCTTGACCGGTGAGCAAGCCATGATCCCTTTCGCCGGTTCGGATTTCTGGCTGGCGGATCTGGGCTTGGAATTTCTTCATTGGCCACGGCAGCGTTTGTTGAAGAAAGAGTTGCGCCGGGGCCAATCGTGCGACGTGCTGGAGAGTATCAACCCGCAACCCGTCGCCGGTGGCTACGCCCGCGTCGTGGCGTGGATTGATCTCGAGACGCCACATGGGATCATCCACGCCGATGCCTACGATTCTCACAATGAACTGCTCAAGCAATTCGACCCGAAAAAACTCGAAAAAGTCCTCGGCCAATATCAATTGGAGGCGATGGAGATTCGCAACCATAAGACCGGTTCGCGAACGGTGATCGAATTGAATGTGACCCCTGATAAGTGATCCTAAACGCTTATGGTCGTCCTCCCCGTCTCCGGGTGATTCCTGGCGACATTGAGGCCGTTCAATAGCACATTTTCGATGCCGATGCTCACGCCCCGAACTTATCAAACATCCTCGCGTTCGCCTGCATCAGGCGGATGAGGTATTTCGCTTCGAACACGCCCAACGACCCCGCGTTCGCGCCGGTTTCAGTGAAGCGGTCCAGTTTGTCAGAGCCAGAATAAGGTGAGTGTAACAACACTGGCTGCGGGTGCCAGGAGTGGCCCTTGAGGATGCAAGGGGTGGAGTGGTCGCCGGTGATCGCCAGCACGTCGGGTTTCTTGCGCAGCAGGATCGGCAGCGCGTCGTCGAATTCCTCGATGGACTCTCGTTTCGCGGAAAAGTTGCCGTCCTCACCGTGCATGTCGGTGTATTTGTAATGGATAAAGAAGTAGTCGTAGTTGTTCAATTCAGCAAGGTATCGCTCGAACTGCTCGGCGATCGTCTGCGGTCCTTCGAGCTTGGCCATACCGACCAATTGCGCCAGGCCTTTGTACATGGGATAGACGGCCAGGCAGGCAGCGCGCAACCCATAGCGTTCCTGGAAGGTCGGGATGGCCGGTTGATGGGCAATACCCCGGAGCAGAAGGCCGTTGGCGGGGTTTTTGTGCGCAAGAAGAGCCAAAGCGGTTTTGCAGAATTCAGCCACCAGCTTTGCGGTTTTCCTGGCCTCGGCAGATTTGGGATTCATCGCTTCAACTGCCGGAACCGGCAGGCCCTCGCGATGCGGGTCCGCGTCGGTCAACGGCCCTTCCAAACCGTCACCCCGGAAAAGGACCACGAACCTGTGGCCTTTGCCCGGTTTGATGATGACCTGGGCGTCGCCGATTTTTTTGATTTTCTGCGAGAGCATCAGGCAAAGGTCTTCGCAGACAGTGGTGTCAATGCGGCCGGCCCGGCGGTCGGTGACGATGCCTTTGGCGTCAAGCGTGCAGAAGTTGGCGCGGGCGGCCACGTCGCCCGCGCGGAGGTCCAAGCCCAACCCGAGCGCCTCGATGACGCCACGGCCTACTTGGAACTCGAGCGGATCATAGCCGAACAAGGCCAGGTGGCCCGGCCCGCTGCCGGGCGTGATACCGGGCGCGACGGGGAGCATCCGGCCTTGGGCCGCACCCTTGCTGAGCGCGTCCAGGTTGGGAGTGCGGGCCGCTTCGAGCGGCGTGAGATAGCCCTGGTCGCGCGTGGCCACGTCGCCCAGTCCATCCAGGACCACCAGCGCCAGTTTGGCCCGGGTTTTGAGCGCCAATTCGGAGTAAAGGCGGTCGAGGTTCATTGATTCTTATTGATTACAAGGACGACGACCAAGACGAGTACGATTCTGGTAATGCCTCAGTGAAGGCGGGTAGGGCGCGTCACTCCGTGCGCGCCGACTGATGGAAGGGCACAACGGCGCGCACGGAGTGACGCGCCCTACCTGCTTTGGCTCGCCGCGTCCGCCGTCGCTGACCCAGTACCAATTCTGTCCCATTTGGTTGCGGCTCCGTTCCGCCGTGTCTATTGCTGCACAGCTCGGTAGAAGCGAAGGTGGAAGTTAGTCGCGCCATTGTCTGGAAATTGAAACGGCGCTTGGTTGGTAAAGATGCTTAACCAGTTGATCAGGTTGGTCGAGGCCTCAATCCTCTGTGTGCCCGGGCCATGCAGGGTGAGCAGAACCGTTCCGTTGTTGCTGTGGGTGATGAAGAGAAGTGCGCCGGCAAGGAAATCCACGTTGGCTACATCATTGGTAAGCACGCTCACTGTGCGGCTGCTGGGGACGAACCCATAAACTTGCTTCCCAACCTTGGCCTGGGGCGTCAAGGTGTAAGTGTTAGTGCCGGCGGGCAAAGTGGTGATGTAGGCGCCACTGGCGTCGGTCGTTGGCTGCGTGTATCCTGCGACGATGATGGTCACGTTGCTGAGTCCGCCAACGCCGTTGGTCGTGACACGGCCACTGATGGAGAAGTTCCGCCCCGTCACCGTAAAGTTGATATTCGTGGCGTCCGGTCCCACAGTGACTGGCTGGGAGGGACTGAATGTGTAGCCGGCGAGGCTTGCGAACACGTAATAATCCCCAGCTTGGACGCCGGCCATGACGTAGTTGCCGTTGGCGTCAGTGACCGCTGAATTGGTGCCGGGGCCGGCAACCGTCGCGCCGGCCAGGCCGTTGCTGCCATCGAGTACCCGCCCGCTGATGGTGAAGACGGGGATGCCCACGGTCAGGATGGCGGCGGCGCTTTTTGCCGAGCCAAAGTCGTTGGCAACCAGGACCCTATAGCCTCCGGAATCAGTGGTGGTGGCGGTGAAGGTCCAGGAAGGGCCGGTCGCCCCGGTGATGAGATTGGTTTCATTGAAATACCATTGATAGGTCAACGGCGAACTGCCTGTGGCCGTAACGGTGAAGGTCACGCTGCTGCCGGGGGCCACATTAGTGCTGGCAGGTTGGGTCTGGATGGAGGGCAAAACGTCCACCGTGAGGAAGGCCAAGGCGCTGGTGACACTGCCCGAGGAATTGGCGACCGCGACGGTGTAATCGCCGTCATCGCCTGCTTGCGCGTTGATGAGCGTATAGGCGCTGCTGGTGGCCCCAACGATCGCGTTCGTTTCGTTAAAATACCATTGATAACTCAGGGGCGAAGTGCCCGAAGCCGTCACCATGAAGGTCGTGTCGCCCCCAGCCGCGACCTCCTGGTTGGTGGGTTGGATAGTGATGTTTGGACCCACGCTGAGGGTAGCCACAGAACTGGTGACCGACCCAAAACTGTTTGTGACCGTCACGTCATAGTTGCCGGCGTTGGTGATGGTGATCTGGGCGATGGTGTAATTCGAACTGACAGCGCCGGAAATATTTGTGCCGTTGAATCGCCACCGATATTTGAGGATGGGCGCGCCGGCGGCTGAAACAAAGAACGTGACCGTGCCACCGTTGGTTTGCGACTGGTTTTGGGGCGGGGTGATTATGGCGGGCAATATCGTGGCTTCGTAGGCGCCGATGTCGCAGTGTCCACCAACAGGCTGGGGACGCGACACTCCACGCTGATCGGTTGCGGGACAGCCGGTATCGTCTCCTGCATTAAGGGCCGGGCTATTGGCTGCCACGCCCGGGGTGTTGGTGGTCAGCAAGGCCATGGTCCTGGTGGGGCCGCCGTTGTTGGTCAGCGAACCGAGCTTGGGATCGGTGTTGGCAAAGCTGTTGGTTCCCAGCGCGATGCTGGCGTCGGTGCTGAGGTTGTTACCTGCCGCGCTAATCGGCCCATAGCCATTGCCGCCAGACAGGTTCGTCGCCAGGATCGAGTTCTTGAGCCAGAACGTGCCGCCACCGTTGGCGGTGTTGCCGCCACGCGCTTGCCCTGCGTGGCCGGCCGAGCCAGGAAAGGTGCCACTGCCGGCCAAGCCGTTGGTACCGCCCACGGCACTCCCTTTTGAAAAGGTGCAGTTCGTGACGCCGCAGAAGCCGGTATTGTACAAGCCGCCACCGGCGCCGTTGCCGCCATTGCCGCCATTGCCCCCCTGGGACAACTGGCCGGCGCCATTACCGCCATTCCCACCACCACCGCCGGTCGCCTTGTCATTGAAAAACGTGCAATTGACCACCATACCCCTGCCGGCAAGGTAAATCCCACCGCCGGAGCTGTCTGCTCCCGGCGCGCCAGTAGTGCCGGTGCCGTTAGAGGCCGTGCCGCCGGCGGCACTGTTTCCTCCCTGCGCGGCATTGTCGGAAAAGGTGCAGTTCAGGACGGTGTTGGTCTGGTTGCTGTAGAGGCCCGCCCCCGAGCCCGAGGCGCCCGGTCCGCCAGACCCGGCCAAACCGGGAGTAAAGCCCGTTCCGTTTGTCCCACCGGCGCCGCCGTTGCCGCCAATGGCGCTGTTGCCGGAGAAAGTGCAGTTCGAAACCAGGAGTGCGCCGCCAGTGTGATAGACAGCCCCGCCAAGAGCAGCGGCTCCAGCGCCGCCGTTGCCGCCGTTGCCGCCATGGGCCAACTGGCCGCCGCCATTGCCGCCATTGCCGCCGCCGCCGCCGATGCCGCCGGTGGCGGTATTGGTCACCAGCGTGCAATTCAGCAGCGCGAGGTTGCCCAGGTTAAAAATGGCCCCACCAAAGCCCGGACTGCCTGCAGTGCCACTTTGGCCACTTCCTCCGTCACCGGAGGCACTGTTGGCGCCGCTGGCGCCTGCCACGCCGTTTGGGCCAATAGCGCTATTACCGGCCAGGGTGCAGTTGGTGAGCAGCACCGTGGCGTTTGCGTTGACGTATAGAGCCCCGCCATTTGTGTTCATTCCGCTGGTAATGGTCAGGCCGAGGCTGGTGAAGTTGACGCCCGCCGCCACATTGAAAACCAGCATCTGTTGATTTCCACTGAGTGTCACTGCGTGGCCCTGAGCGTCTATGGTCGTATCCACATCAATGGAAATCGGGGCGGTGAGCGTGATGTTGCAGTCTTGGGTGAAGGTCACCAGCCCGCCGCCATCCAGTGCCGCCAGGAAATCATCTTCGGCGCAACTGGCGACGGTTCCTTCCCCGCGCGCCGAATCCGCCGAGAGCATAGAGAGCGTCAGCAGCCCGACGACAGCCAGAACCGGTCCACTAATTATCCGGAGAGGAGCCGACAAAAGCACGGAGTGCTCTCGCCCTTCAGCCAGTGCTCCGATTGATTTCACAATAAACGTTCCCGGACTATCCCGCTGCGGACTTATTGGTGATGCTCTTGCTTCTGCCACTGCTTGAGACGTTTAGCATCCTCAGCTCCGATTTCCTCTTCGGCGCTCCTGACGCCGGGCATTTTCTCCTTTTCCGCTTTGGCGGTCATCGCAGCCACTTCCGGAGTGGCGAGCACCGTGGGACGAATCATGACGATCAGTTCGTTTCGATCCTCTTTGTCCGACGAACTGCGAAACAGATAACCCAACAGCGGAATGTCCTTTAGGAAGGGGACGCCCGAATTGCTTTTGGATTTCGTGGTCTCGATCAGACCGCCGAGGATAATCGTATCATGGTCGCGCACTGAGACTTTGGCGGAGGCCTCTTTGCGGCTGGTAATCGGCACGTCCCCGATGTTGGCGATGTTGACCGAGCCGCTGGCGCTCTCGATGGTCTGGTGGATTTCCATGACCACCAAACCGTCGGGATTGATTAGCGGGGTCACCTCGAGGGTCACCCCGATATTGACGGCCTGGATGGAAGAGTATCCGCCAAAGGAGCCGCCGCCATAATAGCTGCCGCTTGGGTAGGGCCGCGACTCACCCACAAACAGGCTGGCAGGCTCATTGTGTGAGGTCTGGATGCGCGGGCGCTGAAGGATCTTGGCGCGGCTGTCGCTCGCCACTGCAGTCAACGTCACGTCGAGGTCCTGGCCAAATGTGCCCAGGTAACTGAATCCGCCAGGCAGGCTGCTGGCGGCGTTGGTCGCGCCGCTTACGAAGTTGCCGAAGTTGTTCCCGGAGAGGACGTTGCCGTTGTTGATTGCGCCGATGCCCTTAAAATAATTGCCCACTCCATGTGGCTGTCCCTCAAGATAGCTCACGCCCACGTCTCGACTATTATTGAGCGTTACTTCGATAATGACAGCTTCAATCAACACCTGCGCCAACACCACATCCAGCTTGGCAACGATGTCTTTAATCATTTTCATGTCCTCCTTCGATGCAAAAATCAGCAGCGAATTGGTGCGCTCGTCGGCGATCATTTTCGTCGTGCCCAAAATCTGGAATTCTCCGGCGCTGCCCGAGGCGCGCCGGATAATGTTCTGCAGCCGGTCGCTGAAACTGGCGCCCGCTCCCGGCGTGGCGCCGGGTGTAACACCCGTGCCGGGTGGAGTGCCAAATCCGGGCGTCGGTGTGCCGGAATAGGCGCCGCCGGTGCCGGTCTGGCCGAAACGACTGCCCGCCGCTCCACTGCCCCTGACGCCGCGGCTGACGGGGCCGGCCCCGCCACCGACGGTGGTACCGCCACCACCCGCGCTCAAAGTGTTCAACGCACTGGCGATTTCTGTGGCCTTCGCATACCTAATCGGGATGACTTCCGAGATGAATTCGGCGGGCGCCACCACGTCGATTTTGTTGACCATCTCCAACATGCGTTTGACGTTCTCGGTGAAGTCGCGCAGCACCAGAATCTGGCTGCTGTCAATCGGCAGAATGGCATTGGGAATTTTGACGAACGGCTGCAGCACCTGGACCAGTTCGCTGGGCTTGGCATATTTCAACTGCACCACGTGCGTTACATATTGGCCCATATCGGCTAGCTGCGCTGCATCCAGGTTGTTGAAGGGGGCCCCTTCCTGGTTGGCAGTGGGGGCCGGCACGGCTTTGACGAACTTTTCGCCCACATTGATCATCGCGACGCCGTTTAGGGCCAGCACCGCATCGAAGGCCTGGATGGCTTCGCGCTTGGTGAGCGGGGTCTGGGTCTTGAGCGTAATCGTCGGCGCGGGCAACGAGGTGGGGCGCAAGATCGTCCGGTTCACCAACTCGGCATAAATCTGCAGCACCTGATTGAGATCGGTGCTTGGGAAATTTATCGTCCCGGCCGGAAGCTGTGTCTCCTCCGGCGCGTTGGTCACCGCCGGCGCAGGCACAATTGCGCCTGCCTGTACAGGCTGGGGCGTTAGTGGCGACGCGGGAGTGGTTGGCGCGGGTGTTTGGGGCGCGGGTATCTGCGGCGCCGGCGTCGCGGGTGTGGGCGTCGCTGGTGCCGGTACCGCTGCCGCGGGCGCAGGCGCTGCAGGGGTGGGAGCCTGGACCGTGGGTGTGGGCATCGGCGTCGCAGGTGACGGCGTCGTTGGTGCGGGTACCGGGGCTGCTGCCGCGGGTGCAGGCGCCGCAGGGTTGGGTGCCGGGGTCGCGGGTGCGGGTGTGGGTGTCGGTGTCTCTGGCGTGGGCGTTGCGGGCGTCGGCACGGCCGTGACGGGCGCCGAGCTGGGGACAGCGACGCTATTTGTGCGCGGTTCTTCTGGAACGGGGCGCGCGGTGGTTGGCGGCTCGGGCGCAGGCACGGATGGAACGGCACCAGCAGCATTGGTTGCGGAACTTTGAACGGCGTTGGTGGCTGCGATCTCAACCGTGCCCTCAAGGGCCTGGCGCAAAGCTTGCCGCAAGAGTTCTTCGCGGTTGGTAGCTGCGGAGGCGCCGGCGGCGTTGTTGGTCGGCGTGGCCGGCTCAGCAGAGGCTGGCGCAGATTGTGCCGCCAAGGCGAGGCTGGCAAGCAGAAGAACTCCAAATCTCAGGCTCCGAGCTGCTGGGAAGCTCCAAAGCCCAAGCTTCAACATTCGCAAGAGTGTGGAAGCCCAGGCTGCAAACCAGCTCTGCTGGCGGTGGCGGCTTTGTCCGTCACTGGGGCTGGGCGCGTGGCGCTTGGTAATTCGGTGTATATGCGCACTGACGGCGCAACTTGAGATTGGACGGGGTAGAGTCGTTTTCACGGTCGTTTGACAGTTGCTGTTGCTGGTTTAGAAGCTGGGGCAGATGGTTTGTTGGTCGGCGTTGCGGTTCTCACCACCGGACTCGCAGGTCTGGCCGTTGCATTAGTAGATTTGGCGGCTGCTGTCCCAGACTTTTTGGCCGCACTCGGAGTTGTGGGCGGCGCGGTTCTCGCCGGGTTCTTTTGATAGCTGGCCACCAGTGTCACGTTTGCGCTGAGCTGATAGCGTGGCGCATCCGGACGCAAACCCAGATCGCGGACCCGGATCAATGAATTGCTGGAGCCGAGGTTGTATAAAAAGTCCACGAGCTGCGGTTCTGCAGATTGAACACTGATTCTTTCGGTGAGTTCCAAGAAGAACTCGTTGGTGCGCGTGGTTGGTTTCTGCGCCGTAGTAATGCTGACGCCTGACTGCGCCTGCTGGGCCAGGATGGTGCGCGAGAATTCGACGGCCTGGTTTTCCGGTGGGACGGCCAGCCCGCTGTTCTCAAGGCTGGCAATATTGGCTTTGTAATGCGGCATCTGGCCAATTTCGAGTTGAAACGCCGCCAGGTTCTTGCGGGCCTTGGCCATGCGGCCTTGCACAGTGCCCCAATCCGAGAAATGCGGGAAGACAAACCAGACGTTCAACACCAGGAAGACCATAGCCGCCACGCCCACCACCACGCGTTTCTCAAATGGGCGCAGGTTGTCCCAATAACCCTTCATTGCGCCTCCCCCCGTTTGAGTTCCAGGCTGAATTTCCAGCTCACCGCTGCCGGGCCCTGGTTCTGCCAGGATAGCCCCTCGCCCTTGTTGCCATCGAACAAAGGCTGCCCGTCAATGGTGGCCCGCCGCATGGTCGCCTCGAACTCGACGACCTGTTTAACCTGAGCGCTCGGCGCCGTGCCGTTAAGCGCCAGCCGTTTTCCTTCGCTGAAATTCCAGCTCTCCAGCGTCAGGCTTTCGGGCATCAGTTCGGCGACGGTTTTCCAGCAATTCAGCGCGGCGTACTTCAAATCCTGCCGATCCTTTAAGACCTGGAAGCGGGCCTTGAGCTGGATGGCGTTGGTGTAGGTGCCGCTGAGGGCGGCAGCCTCATTCTCGACGCCGCGCGTGCGAAATACGGCAACACCCAGCGCGACGCCATAAATCGCCACGCCCACGAGGTAGAGCACCCCGATGGCCAACAGGCCGCGCATCCAAAGACGGTCCACCAACTGTTGTTGGTAGCGGGTGGAAAACTCGGCGGGCAGCAGATTGGCTTTGGGTTCCGCTTGCGCTGCACGCCGGGCAGTCAAGGCGGCCAGGTCCGGCGGGGGCACAGGCGCCTGCAGTTCGAGCGGCTGCTCCAAGCCCTGGCGTAGCGCCGGTTCCCACTCCGCCGCCTCCGGCCCGTCTGCCACTAAGTGCCAGACTGGGGGTGAAGTCAACCAGCCCTCCAACTCGCCGGCCCAGGCCATTTGCAATAATTGTTCCCGCAGGCCGGCGGAAGGATTAGCCGGGTGCCAGGTGACCAAATCCAGAATCTGCAACACACCGCCGTACCACCAAGCCACCAGCGCCATTTTGCGGCTGTCGGAGGTTTCCGGATAAACCCAAGCGCCGTCTCCGGTGATCGGCGTGGCCTGCAGCTGATCCAGCAGCGGCAGTTCGAGCCGATCGGCCAAGTAGCCTTGGCCCTCCAATTGGCCCAGAAATTCCTCGACGACGTTACGCGCGATGATACTGACGATGACCGTTTGCAGGTCGCCCTGGGCCTGAGCCAAGGTCTCGCTCTTGCTCGTGCTCTTGCTCTTAATCTCAGTTTGCAGGCCCCCCTGAGCCTGTGGCAACGTCTGGATGCTCCAGACGATTTGGGCTACCGGCATGGGCGAGAGTTTTTCCAACTGCAACTCCACCATTGCAAGCGTCTCATTGAAATCGCTGGCGGGAAATTGCGCCACGCGCAGAAACACCTGTTCGGGGGGCAGCCAGGCGATGTTGAGCTTGGGTTGCCAAAGCGTCCGCCAGTCCTTGGCAACCAGTCTTGCCGGCAAAGGTTCCCCGGCAAAGCTGGTTTGCTGGCGGTTCAAAACAAAAGCGCCGTTCCGGGCGTCAAATTGCCAAATCTGCCGCGCCTCGGCGCTGACCTGGAGCACGTTGCAGGAATGCCAGCGGGACTTCTTCAACTTTTCACTCATACTCGGTAGGGCGCGTCACTCCGTGCGCGCCGTGCAGGAGTGCCAGCGGGACTTGTTCAACTTTTCACCCACACTTCCGCTTTGGTATCCTCCACCAACGCTTCGAGGTGCTCTTCGATCTGCGTGACGCGGAGCACCTCTTCGATCGTGGTCTGACCGGCCCTGACCTTGTTCCAGCCGTCAGTGCGCAAGGTGCGCATGCCTAAATCAATGGCTTTTTGGGCGATGGTTGTGGCCGGTTGGCGATTCAGAATCAACGGCCGCAGGGACTCGTTGAGGAGGAGCAGTTCATAGATGCCCATGCGCCCCTGGTAACCCAGTTGCCGGCATTGCTCGCACCCCATGCCATGCCAGAATTTGGTGGTCTCGATCTCCTCAGCCGGAAAACCAATCCGGCGCAGGTAATCGTGTTCGACTTTCTGCTCCTTCTTGCAATGCTGGCAAATCGTGCGTACCAGGCGCTGGGCCATGACTGCTTCGACCGAAGAAGCGACCAGGAACGGCTCGATGCCCATGTCAATGAGGCGGGTGAACGCGCTGGGTGCATCATTGGTGTGCAGCGTGCTGAAGACCAAATGGCCCGTCAGCGCGGCCCGAATGGCGATTTCGGCGGTTTCCAGATCGCGAATTTCACCGACCATGATCACGTTGGGGTCCTGGCGCAGGATATGGCGCAACCCCATGGCGAAGGTCAGCCCAATCTCCGGCCGCACCGCGATCTGGTTGATGCCTTTGAGTTCGTATTCGACCGGTTCCTCAATGGTGATGATGCGTTTGTGCACCGAGTTGATCGTGCTCAGGAACGCATAGAGCGAGGTGGACTTGCCCGAACCGGTTGGGCCGGTGACCAGAAAAATCCCGTGCGGTTTGATAATGATCTCGCGGATGGCCTGTTCTTCGAGCGGCGAAAAGCCGAGCTTGTCGAGGCTCAAGAAGATCTTGCCGCGCGTCAGCAAGCGCAGCGAGACGCTCTCTCCATAAACGGTTGGCACGGTGGAGACGCGGATGTCAATTTCCTCGCCCTTGATGCGGACGTTGATGCGGCCATCCTGCGGCAGCCGTTTCTCGGAGATGTTCATGCCCGACATGACTTTGATGCGGGAAATCAGCGCCGGCTGGTAGCGCTTGAGTTGCGGCGGCATCGGCGTCTGGTGCAGGATGCCGTCAATGCGATAGCGAATGCGCAACTCGTCTTCGGCGGGTTCGAAGTGGATGTCGGTCGCCCGATCTTTGAAGGCCTCCCAGACGACTTGATTGACGAACTTGATAACGCTGGCTTCCTGGTCGCTCTCGGTGATTTCTTTGTCCTCGCCGACCAGCAGTTCGAGCGGCTCGTCCTCGGCCATCTCGTCCAGAGTTTCGGCGCCGACGCCGTAATATTTTTTGAGGGCCTTCTCGATTTCCAGTTTGGTGGCCAGCGCAAACTGCACCGGGCCGCGGGCGTCGAAGCGGACAGCGTTGAGCATCGCCGTGTCGAAGGGATTGCTCACGGCGACCTGGAGCGTGCCGTTGCTGACCTCCGTCGGCAGGACCGAGTGCTGGAAGGCGACCTTGGTTGAGATTCGGTTTCGGGCTTCGGCGGGCACGTTCAGTTTGGGCAGGTCCAGAAACGGCCAATTGAGCGCCTGGGCCAGCCTTTGGAGGAAAACATCTTCTGCCAGGCCGACCTCACGGCACATGAAGGCCAGCAGCGACTCTTGCGAGCCATTTTCGACCGCCACGCGCCAAGCCTTGTTGAATTCGTCAAACTGTTCAGCAGTGACGAAACCCATGTTGGCCCAGAAGTCCTTTAATGATATAAACGCCATTTCTTGACCGATCAAACGTCAGTTGTTTGATACACGTCAAATTAGGAAAAGTTGCGGGCGGGGTCAAAAGAATTAGTGGACAAGCGGCCAGACGCCAGGAGAAACCAACCAGAAAGCCGGGAGCCGCACCTTTGAAACGCTGAAACGCTGAAACCCTGAAATCTGCATCACGCGCCGGCTCTGGGCTGCCCTTCGCTGTCCCACTTTCAGCTTTTCAGCCCTCGTCCTTCGTCATCAAAGCGGCGTTGCCTTCCGTGAGTTAAAAAGTATCATTAGCCCCTGTGAGCGCTCTGGTCCCGCCAAACGAAAAACAACGGCTCAAAGTTCTCTGGCAGTACGACGTGCTTGACACCATCCCAGAGGAAGTCTTCGATGACTTGACCGAATTGGCCGCCCGCATTTGCGAAGCGCCGATCGCGCTCATTACTTTGGTTGACGAAGACCGCCAATGGTTCAAGTCCAAGGTCGGGATCAGCGACAATGAAACTTCTCGCGACATTTCCTTCTGCGCTCATGCGATCCTCCAGTCTGACCTCTTCATCGTGCCCGACGCCACCAAAGACCAGCGCTTCGCCCACAACCCGCTGGTAACCTCTGATCCGAAAATCCGCTTCTACGCCGGCGCCCCGCTCATCACGCCCGATGGTCACGCGCTGGGCACGCTGTGTGTCATAGATAAAGTGCCCCGTGAACTGCGCCCGGACCAGAAAACCGGACTGCGCGTGCTGGCCCGCCACGTGATGACTCAACTCGAATTGCGTCGCCGCTCGCAGGCACTGGCCCACGCCCACAAAGAACGCGAGCGGGCGCAAAGCCATCTGGACAAGGCCCGCGCTCAATTGGCCGAGCTGCGCCGGCAACTGCGCCGGCGCAAGGCCAGAGCCCCAGGGCCTCGCCCAAACCAACCCAAGAAAACCCGCAAGACTTGAATGCGCCTGCAACTTCCGCAGTTTGTTTCATTCCCCTTGTGCAGGTGCAGAACTCGGAAGAGCCGGATCAGCGCCGACTGACGTCGGCGGCTACGCCATCGGGGGTCGGTTCGTGTGGCTGCCTAAACGGTTACGCAGCCGCGATGTGAACTCGGGCGCCGCCGTTGAGTCAGCGGATACACTTGCCAACCGGCTGTTTCTTAGGCATTTCTCGCCGCCTTTGCCGATTCAACGAACTCTCGCGCGCGTCGCGTCAGTTCAGGCCAGTTCGCTTCCTGAAGGATTTTAGCGGAAACGAGGGAAGAACCGACGCCCACAGCGGCGCAACCGGCTTGGAGAAAGTTCGCGAGGTTGTGGAGGTCCACGCCACCGGTGGGCACCAGGCGCAAATGCGGCAGAGGCGCGCGCAAGGCCTTGATGTACCCTGGCCCCAAAGTGTCTGCCGGAAAAATCTTGACGAAATCCGCGCCCGCGTCGTGGGCCAATTGGGCTTCGGTCGGCGAGTAGGCTCCAAGCATGATCGGGCGATTGGCTGCGTGAGCGATGGCCACCAACTCGGTCCGGCAGATGGGTGTGACGACGAATTGGGCGCCGGCCTGGAGCGCAGCGCGACAGGTCTGCGCTTCCAGTACCGTGCCCACGCCGAGGAGGGCGCGGTCGCCGATCTGATCGCGTGCGCCGCGAATGGCCTTGAGAGCGCCAGGCGTGGTCATTGTGATTTCAATGGCCATAACACCGCCGGCGATGAGTGCTTCGGAAACCGGCGGCACCTGGTCGGGTTTCTGAGCGCGCACAACCGCGATGATGCCAGGGTTCGTGAGCAGCGAAATGATTTCTGACCTGGATGGCATGCAGTATTGAATTCCAAACGACAAATTGCGAATGACGAAAGGATGACGAAGGCCCCAGCCCCAATCAAGAGGCATGCTGAGGCATAGCGGCGGTCCGGTGGAGTGCCCCTTGCCAGCTCCCGCGTCATTGCCCATGCTGCGACTGTGACGGCGGCCCACCGAGGATTCGACTACGACCTGGCCATCATCGGCGGCGGCAGCGGCGGTTACGCTGCGGCGCGCACCGCCGCTGGGGAAGGCGTGAAAACCGTCGTCATCGAAGGCGGCGAAGAAGTCGGCGGCTTGTGCATCCTGCGCGGTTGCATGCCCACCAAAGCACTTCTGTACGCTGCTGAAGTCATGCACCTGGTCAGCCATCCTGAACCCTGGGGCATCCGGGCCGAAAATGTCACGTTCAATTTTGCCCGAGTCATGGCCCGCAAGGATACGCTGGTCAAAGCGTTCGCGGATGACCGCCGTCAGCAATTGCTTGGGGGAAAATTCGAGTTCCGGCGCGCCACGGCTCGCTTCGAAGACCAGCACACCCTGCAACTGAGCGATAGAGAAAAACTCACTGCCCGCCATTTCATCATTGCCACCGGCTCGGTCATAGCTCCCGCTCCACTGGCGCAGCTTGTTAGCGTGGGTTGTCTGAACAGCGACACGGCGCTCAAGCTGAAAAAGCTCCCGAAATCGCTGATCGTGCTGGGCGGCGGCGCCGTGGCGGTTGAGTTTGCGCAGTTCTTCGCCCGATTCGGCGTCCGAGTCACTTTGATCCAGCGCAGCGCGCACGTGTTGCACGAGCTCGACGAGGACGCAACCAGCGAGCTGGAGAAAGTTTTCCGCCGTGAAGGAATTGTAGTTTACACCGGCACCAAACTGCTCGACGCCCGGCGCCTTCGCGCAGGCAAGGAAGTCAGCTTCGAGCACACAGGGCAGACTGTTCGTGTCCATGCCGAGGAACTCTTTTTCGCCCTGGGCCGGATTCCAAATATCGCTTCGCTCGGCCTGGAGCGAATCGGCGTCCAAGTCGAATATACCCGCATCGCCACAGACACGCGTATGCGGACAAACGTGCCGCACATTTTTGCCGCGGGCGATTGCACAGGACTGCACGAAATCGTCCACATCGCGGTCCAAGAAGGCGAAATTGCCGCCCACAACATCGCCCATCCTGGCCAGATGAAGAATATGGATTACCGCTTGTTGACCGAGGTGATTTTCACTGACCCGCAAATCGCCATCGTCGGTCTGACCGAGAACAAAGCGCACGTACAGAACATCCCCTATGTCGCGGCCAGCTACCCGTTCAGCGATCACGGCAAGTCTCTGATCATGGAAGCCAAGGACGGCTTCGTGAAACTATTGGCTGACCCGATGACCGGCGAGATCATCGGCGGGGGATGCGTCGGACCTGTCGGGGGCGAACTCATCCATGAGATCATCGCGGCGATGAACAAACATACGACCGTCCAAGAACTCGCGGCCATGCCACACTATCATCCGACCCTGGCTGAAATCTGGGCTTACCCGGCGGAGGAGTTGGCGCGACAAATCAGGCCTTGAATGAGGTCCACAGAATGAAACCAAGGGATCAGACCTTTTCCGGCACGACAAAGGGCTGCCGATACTCGCGTGTCAACATTTGATTAGCCTCGGGATTGTCAATAAAGCGCTCGCTCTTGGGGTCCATTTTCAAAACCGCGCCGTGTGTCGCGTACGAGTCGTGCAGATCGACGTCATTGGTCCCCAGGTGGTCTTCCATCCGGCCAAACGCCTCGGCAAGGTCTTTGTTTGCCTTGATTGCGTCGCGAATTTCTTCCGGCGAATGGTCTTTGCCAAGCCGATAAGAAACGTTGCCGGTGTGACAAAGGGCGCTGGAGATGTGGCCCTCCAAAATATCGGCGTTCAAATCGGTGTGCTTGCGGCTGCGCACGGCTTTAATGAAGTTCTCGTAATGACTGGCGCTGCCTTTGAAACGCTTAGTCTCGTTGCCGTCCTTGTCATACGCCAGCGCCTCCTGGTAACTGGAAATTACCATCGAACCGCCTTCGCAATCAACCACCACGCCGATGCTGGCACCGCGGTAAGTGTCCATCTCGTTCACACCCACGGCCGAGGGCAGCCCGCGCACTTCGAAAATGAGCGGGGCGGCCAAGTAGTCGTGAAAAACAATCAGCGTGTTGGGGGTCCGGCCATCGTCGTCGTAACCAAGCCTGCCGCCGACGCTCCAAACGCGGGGCGAAAGCCCGGTTTCGCCCAACGCCCAGCGCGCGATGTCCATTTGGTGGATGCCCTGATTGCCCAAGTCGCCATTGCCGGTTGGCCACACCCAGTGCCAATCGTAGTGGAGGCGTTTGCGCATCAACGGTTGCTTAGGCGCCGGGCCGCACCACAGGTCGTAATCAATGGAAGGCGGAATGGGCTGCGGGCCGCCCACTTTACCGATGCTCGGCCGCCGCTTGTAGCACAGGCCTCGCGCGCGGATGATTTTGCCCAAATGCCCTTCACGCAACCAGGCGATGGCTTCCTGCAGACCAGGGTTGGTGCGACATTGAGTGCCGGCTTCCACGATGCGGTTGTATTTCCGCGCCGCTTCGACGACGCGGCGCCCCTCGGAGACGTTATGTGAGACCGGTTTCTCCACGTAAACGTCCTTGCCGGCCTGGACCGCCCAAAAGGCGGCCAGCGAATGCCAATGGTTGGGCGTGGCAATCGTGACGACGTCAATAGCTTTGTTTTCAAGCAGTTTGCGGATGTCGGTATAGCCTTCGACCTGCTCGCCGCCGTTCTGACACTTAGTCAGCTCACGTTCCAACACTTTGCTGTCCACGTCGCATAAAGCGACGAGCCGAGTGCCTTTGACTTTGCGCATGCCGTCGAGGTGGTCCGCGCCGCGGCCGTTGAACCCAACCACGGCAAAGCGGATGTCGTCGTTGGCGCCGATGACGCGCGCCACGGCGGACGCTTGAGCTGTGACCTGGCCACCCTTTTCAGCGCCGAAGGCGGGCAGCAGGCTGATTGAGGTTGTGCCGAGCAGGGAGCTTTTGAGGAAACTACGGCGATTGAGTTTTTTCATAATCGAGTGATATCAGTTGACGCCGCGGGGGAGGGGACCGGTTACATTTTTCCGATAGTTGATTTCACATATTGCTCATACTTCTGCGCGACTTTGGCCTGCAGGTCGTCGCCTTCGTGCAAATAAAAGCGATACCGGAACGTCACGCTCTGGCCGGCAGGAATGGTGATATTTCCGGCCGATTTGTCACTCAATTTTTCGAAATCATGCCGGCCAAAGGGATTGGGGGCGAACAGCCCATAATCGCGCACGTGCCACCAGGTCGGGTGCCGCGGGTTCTGGGGATGATCGAAGATGGCGATGCCTACGGTTTTTCCATCCACGGGACCATAGTAATCGCACCAGTCAGCGCGTTTGCCCCAGGTCTCGTCGTCGCGAAGCCCGGCGCTGTTGACGATATGGCCATGACCGACTTTGCCTTTGAGTCGCATAGTTTCAGCCAAACGCACCGCCAAGGTGCCTTCCTTGGTGTCGCCAAAGGTCACCTCACCGTTGGTTGCGCGGAGGGTGATCTCGAAGTCAAACACACGCTCATCAGCGTGGCCGGGGCTGTAAAATCGCATCATTCGTGCGTCGGTGCAAACGACGGTTTGATCGGGGGCAATCCATCTGTCCTGGGACTTGATCACGCCCGACTCTCTGCCCGATTTGATTTCCAAAAAACCATCATGCGCAATTCTGCCGAAATCCTTCTGCTCCGACCAAAAATCGTGTCCGTTGACAGCGCCATGAGCGAACCACAGTGAACGGTGGTGCGGATGATCGTGTTCCTCGTTTGGTGTGGTTTTCATCGGCCAGTTGCGGGTCAACGCCGCTCCACTCGGGCCGATGAGCGGGTAGCAGTAGGGTCGCGGCACGTCCTTGAAGAAATATTCCGTCAAGAGTTGCCCGTTGATTTCGACGCGGAGCCGATTGGTCAATTGCGTGATCTGGACTCCTTGGGAAAGCGTTGCGGCTGGAGTTTGGTCGGCTGCGAAACTGGACGGCACCTCCGCCAATAGCAGCAAGGGACCCCCAAATCTCAACATGCGCAGCATCACGAGAAAACTCTGCAAAGGGCTGCCATAGTGGTCAACCCAAAAGAAATCGGTCTTGGGCGGGGTCCTGACAAGACTCTAGCCCGAATATTTCCCAGCGCGGCAAAGCCGCAAGCAGAATTCTTTCAAAAAACGAAGGAGTTGACAGAGAGTGGTACACTTCGGCGAAAACGGTCTCAGGGTGTAGCCGCCGACATCAGTCGGCGCTAGCTTCTTTTCCTCGGAAATCGGCGCCGACTAACGTAGGCGGTTACGGTGGCTATGAAAATATGCGGACTAGATGCCCGGCGCCAGGATCACCTGCTCGCGGCGCAGCCAGCCGACGTGGCGCGGGTCAGTGGTCACCTGGAGCCAATCGTCCTTTTCATCCAGAACCCGCAATTCCCCGCCGTCATGGGCGGTGAACGCCGTTTGAGATTCTTCCAGCGGACCATGCCGGGCAACAGCGTTGCGCGCGATTACAATGGCCAAAGGCGCAAACCGGGATTCATAAATAGCTTCGCCCAGACATGCGCAAGCCAGCCCCGCGGTGACGGCAACAGCCACCGTGTAATTCCGGAGAAGCGGCTTCAGCGCGGCGCGCCATTGACCCGCAGCCAGCAGGAACAACAGGAACCAGACTCCGCTGGCCGCCAGCAGCGTCCATTCGTTTACGCTGAACCTGCCCAGCCAGATCTGCCACCGGCTGGGTGAGAGCGTCGGGCCTTGCGCCTGGTTCCGCGCAAATTGCAGGTTGGCGCGCACGTCCGGATCGCGCGGCGCCAGTTGTTCGGCCTGGCGATAGGCCGCGATCGCGCGGCCGATTTGTCCGGATTTGAACAGTGCATTGCCGAGATTGAAGTAAAGAGCAGCCGAGACCTGCCCGGCTTGAATCAATTTCTGGTAGTTCGCTGCGGCTTCCGAATGCTTTCCTTGTTCATAGAGTTTGTTGGCGGCTTCGAACGCGCTGGTCGGACTCTCGGCGCGCGACCAGCCAGCCGCCGCCGCGCTGGCGCGCTCTGGCGCGCCGCGGGAGGAGAGCAGCAACATCAAGCCAAACGCTGAAAGCTGAAATGCTGAAAGGCCGAAACTTGACATATATTCAGCTTTTCAGCTTTTCAGCTTTGGAGAACTGCTTCAGACCCTGGAGCAAGCCAACGACCGCTTCAAACTTCGGAATGACCGCCGCCAGTTCCTGGCTCGTCCTAATCGGCGCATATCGGGCGAAATTGCAGGTGTGAAAGAGTTCGTGCAACGGGCCCAAGATGGTCTCCGGCACCGCGCGCGGACGGAGCTGCTCTTCGATGACCGCCTCGGTAATGGCGGAGGCGGGCAGGTCCAGTCGCTCGCCCAGTTGCTCCTGCAGCAGCCGGAACAAAGTGGCGAAGAATTCGTCCGAATTGTTCTGTTGCGCAAGTCGCCGCAATTCGTCGAGGCCCTCGTGAACGAGGTGCGTGACGTAACGTTGGCGGCGCAGGCGCGGGTTGTTGGCCAGTTGGTCGGCACGCTTGCGCCACACCAAAGCGGAAATCCAGGCCAGCACTGGAAGGCCCTGCAGCGCCAAAAACCACCGCTGTTGCACCAGCGGCGGCGTGATTTGCGCCATTGTCCCCAGTCGCTGTTTGATATCAACTATGTCTTGTTCCGGCGGGGCATTGTCTTGTCCGCCGCGGCCCGCAGCCGCCATCGCCGGAGCCGGCATCGAGCCGCTCGGACGCACCACCAGTGGCACGGAGGGTTGGGTGAGGACGCGATAACTTTTCTGGTCGGGATCAAAAAAGCTGAACGAGGCCGGAGGCAAAGCTTTGATCTCGTCCTTCTGCGGCACGACAACTTGCTCGAAAGTCTTTGTGCCTTGCAGTCCGAGCCCGTCGGTGGTCTCCACTTTGGCGGTGGGCGGGTAGGTCTTGAAATCGCGCCACGCGCTCTGTTCGGGCAATGAGAGCGAGTCCAAGGCGCCACGCCCGGAGATCTGGATTCTTACCGTGACCGGATCGCCCATGGCGACGTTGGTGGGCCCGGCGGTGAGCGAGAGTGAAAAATTTCCGACGGCGCCGTTGAAGTTGGTCGGGACATTTTCCTTCGGTAGAGCCAGGGCGGTAAGCGTTTCAGTTTCTGCCGCCAGCGCCACGCGCCTTTCTTCCACCTGCGGAAACATTCCGAACGGATCGAAGAAAGGATCGCGGCGCCGCTGATTGGGCTGGGGAATTTGCAGAGGCAGAGTGATGTCGATAGAACTAATGGTCAGCGGTCCCGTTTTGACCGGCATCAGCGCAGTCACCAAGGTGGCGACGGTGTAAGTGGCATTGCCGGCGCGGGCCCGCCGGCGCTGGGCGTGGGCGGTTTTCAAGACGCTGAAACCCTCAGCCTTCAAGGGCGAGCCGCCGAACTCATCCAGGTTCTGCAGGAGCCGCTCCGCATTGGCTACGCCGTCCCGGATATAGACCTGCAACTCAACCGAGAGAACTTCGCCCACAAAGACCTCCTTTTTCGGCACGAACAGTTTGAGAAAGGCCAATGGTTCTCCTTCATTGCCGCGAACGCTGGCTGCCGGTTTGACCGCGGTCAGTTTCAACGGCTGGCTGGCCAGGATCTGCCCATTGACCTCGGCCTTGAGGGCCGGAATGGTGTACTCGCCCGGCTGCGTGGGTATGAGGGCGAACCTTTGGGAGATGCTGGAGGTCATTTGGCCATTGACGATGCTGATATTCCTGGAGTTTCCCTGGTCGGTGATCTGCAGGTTGGGTATCGCCGGAGGAACGGGGATTGACTTCGGCTCCCCACCTTCGAAACTGAGCGATAAGGTGGCACTCTCCCCAACGGCCACAGTCTCGCGATCCAGGGTAGCAGTGAAGCTGGCGGCCGAGAGCGGCAGCGGCCCGAACCAGGGCAGGATTACGAGGAGAGCAGTCGCTAACCGAAGCAGAGAAGCGCCAGGGTGCCCGGTCGTTGCCCTTGCCTCGCGAACAAGGGGTCGAAAGAGAGGCCCGGACCACCGCCCATTAGTTAGTGTGGAACACTCGCCCTTCATCATCAGCATTTAAATTCGATACCGACCCATAACGGCTTCGCTCAGTTTTGCTCCGCGGCAACGCGCGGCGCAAGTTTCGCTTGGCCCCCGCTTCCCCGGGTGCAGTCGCCAGGGGGCCGGCGCGGCACCGGCGCACCGAACTCCAGCCCTGCGCTCTGCTCCACCATCCACACGAATGCGGGCTTTTTGACGCTACCAGGCCATTGCCTGGCGAACGCTATATGGACAATCGCCGGAGCAATTTGTTCGGCGGAAATCGCCTTGAGAAAATCACGCCGATGCGCTAAATGCTGAGCTATGTCTGCGCCGGATAAATTCGAAAAACTACTAGCTACACCTGAGCCGCCGGAGCTGGGGCCGGGACCGCGCCCAGGGGTTGAGCCGGAAGCGGCGCTGAATCGAACGTTGAACCAGTTGTTCGACGGCGCGAAACTTCCCGGCCAAAAGGAGCCACTCATCCGCGCGCTGATTTTACTCTGGCACGATCACCTGGAGGCGGCGCACGTTCTGGCGCAGAACGTTGAGACTGCCGATGGCGCCTTGGTTCACGGCATCATGCATCGCCGCGAGCCGGATTATGGCAATGCCAGGTATTGGTTTCGGCGGGCAGGAAAACATCCCGCCTTTCTGGAAATCTCGCAACGGGCCACGACATTGCTCGAGGCAAAGGCTGGGCGTGGCCAGCTTCTGGAGTTGGTCCGAAAGGGGGAGTGGGATGCGTTTGCTTTTGTTGATTGGTGCGAGAAGGCAGCCCGGCACTCGACTTCTGACGAGCAGACGCGCCTCCTGCGGGAGCTCCAGGGAGTTGAGACGAGGGTGCTGTTGGATTGGTTCTGCACGTGAAATAGATTCTGGGATTCTAAATTGAATTCTGTCGCAACTCCGACCCCATTCGGCCAGACCGAGAGGCGGAAGCGACCGAAATCAGCGCGGTCGCAGGCGATAGAATTTCTTTCCCTGGCTATTCGTAATTGTCACGCTGGTTTGCACCGGCGTGACGACAGGCAGCTCCGGCGCCGGGTTCCAGAGCGCCAATGGAGAAAGGCTGTCGGTGACTTCCAGCACGTAGTCCACGGGCGAAGTCAGCCAGGAGAGCACGATTTGATTTCCGGCGTGGGCAACGCGCAAGGCAGGGGCTGTAACGTTGCCGAACACA